>Ga0209127_100557_pt1 | contig 12900 bp, 7 predicted proteins | sample LakSupMetagenome_FD_187469 | JGI IMG/M metagenome (GOLD analysis project Ga0209127, IMG submission 187469) | Freshwater microbial communities from Lake Superior, Canada - Sta WM archaea (SPAdes) (version 2) | ecosystem: Environmental > Aquatic > Freshwater > Lake | place: Lake Superior, Canada...
AGCCTCCGGACTGCACGCCCGATGTGCGCGTGGGACGCTCTCGGGTCAGACGCCCTGGCTATGCGCCGTCCTTCTGGTCCAAGCAGGTGGCGGATAACCCGTCGCAGTACACCTTCTACCGCGACCCGACGCCGACACCGCCCGAGTACAGGGAGCGCGAGAAAGACGAAGGATATGTGGGCGTTCCTCTCCCACAGAGGCCGGGGAGGAGCTCGACGGTCGCCTTGGAAACGGCTCTGACTATCCCGCCGCCGGACCCGAAGAGGAGGGCAAATGGGCAGGATACGATCTGTGGACTTCAGCGACGCATGTTCTTTGTTGCTTTGGCTGCAGTAGCCCTCTTGGTGCTTGGCATAGCCGTCGGCGTGGGCGTCGGTGTCGGTGCCGGCAAGAAATCGATCCAGAGTCCAGCTCCTGTTGCTACCGCTTCGAGGTAAGCTTGGCTCGGCCATCTCTTGAATCAGTTCCACTTTCCTTCCGCGCTGTCATTGTTGCTAACTTGTCTGCCTATCAAGCACGCCGCCTAGCACCGGCACCTCTACCACCTCTCCTTTGTCAAGCTCGAGTTCTCCCTCATCGTCGTCGACCAGCTTGTCGGCCTCCCCGATCCCGACAGCCGCGACCGACTGTCCATTCATAAACAATACCATCTATCAGCTGCCCGGCTCCAACAAGAGCTTCCTGCGGCTCTGCGGCATCGACTACAGCGGAGAATCGGAGGCGGTCGAGCTCGCAAACAAGCCCACCTTCAGCTTTGCCGACTGCATAGGCAACTGCGCCGGCACCTACGGCTGTACCGGCTGCGCTTGGGGCATCGTCTCGCCCGACGAGGGAGCCAACCACCAATGCTGGATGAAGACCGGCCTCAAGACGGGCCACAAGGTCGCCGCGGACTGGTGTTTTGCTATCCTCCAAGAGTGAAGCCACAGTGCGTTCGTCACGCTCTTGTTACGATTTCTGATGTGGCAGCTTTGAACGTCTGGATGGGCTCGCGGGTGCTGTGCGTTTAGAAGGCTTGTGATTGATACCCGTATGAATAGATACACTTGCTCATTTGGTTTTATTTAATTGTAATGTCTACTTAGTCCGGGTACCCAAGTTTGTACTCACACCTGGTGCTTCATATGTCCACCGTTGGCCGTTGGTCTCAACCTACAGTCCGTAGACAGCAACGACAGCGCACATCACGCCCGAGAGAATTGCAATAGATGGTGTCGCGTAGTGAGCGGTGTTGGCTACGAGGTTAAAGAAGCATGTTAGTGTCTCTGTGGTCTAGCTACAAGGCTTGTATTTATGGAAAAGGGGGTTACCCACGCGAAACCGTCCCTCCGCCTGACGTGCTTCCGTTCCCGCTACCACTGCCAGAGGAGACCTTTGCGCTTGACCCCAACACAGGACCAACGCCGTTTCCAAGTGTATCTGCAGATGGCTGGGTGGCATTAGCATAGATGCTCAGCGGCTTGGTGCTGCTCAGACTGTCGACGCGCCCGAGCAGATATTCGACCTGTCGGAATGCTACCGCCGGCTGCCAGCCGGGCACCATGTGGCCAGTAAGCGTGACCAGACTCCACGTCAGCCCGCGCTCCGTGTGCCACGTCCCCAACACGCCCTGGCCGCTCATCGTGGCCAGGTCCGGGTTGGGGTGGTGCGGAACAAAGAGCGGCGAGGACGGCCGCTCCTGGAAGCCCAGCTCTCCGCCCCAGGTCATGTTCTGGATCGCGAGCAGGGTGCCGTTGGCGACGAGAACGAAGTCGTTGAGCCCGTGCGAAATCATGACGTTGCCCGTCCGGTCGATGACACTGGGGATGGCGTGGAAAGACGACGGGTCCGACTTGTCGTTGTCATCGACGAAGACGGGGTCATTGGAGCAGATGGACCAGTCGACGTCCAGGGGCGCGTTGATGGCTTTCTTGACGTCGGTGCGGTTGAAGTAGATCTCCAAGCCTGTCGGGAGGTAAAAGTCGGAGTACGGGAAGCCCAAGACGTCTGGATATTCTCGTTAGGCAAATCCAAAGAAGGCTTAGACAAGCTTGACCTACCCTCTGGGAGTGGCAGGAGCTGCGTCACTTGATAGATGTTCCACCCGGGGTTCAGTTCTGTAGAGGCATAGTAGACGAGGTCATCAGTTGCGCAACCACGGATTCTAGAGCCGTTCGCTTGGTATCCAGCTGGCGTCCCAGGCTGCGGTCCCGCTGGAGGGAAGGTGAGGTACTTCTCAAGGTAGGCGTCGAAGCCGCAAGTCGCCGACATGTTGTTCAGCTGGGCCCGAGTCGTGTCTGATTCGATTTCTAATGAGCGGGAGAAGACACGGACAAGAAGAGAAAGCCCACATACCGTTGAAAGGGAACACGGGCTCCCAATAGTCCACGAAAGCCCTGGCCGGGATTGTGGTTGCCACCATGTAGTCTGTGATGAGCGGGTCGTATATGTGCATCCCGCTGACGTTGAAGTAGGTCGTGTCGTTGGCGTCAAGCATGTTTTTAGCGATGTACGGGACGTACATCCCCCTAGAATCTCAGGCATTCAGAACGAAGTGAACCTCGTGTCAGAGGGCAGTAGGAGTCGCCACTCACGCATAAGATTCTCCCGTGACATAGACCTTGTAGCCTTGCATACCAAAGGTATCGATGAAGTTCTTCCAGAAGCCCATGAACTGCTGACTTAACTCGTCCTCGTCATGGATCGAGACTGTCCCCGTGGAGAAGCCAGTACCAACGGGCTGCTCGATCCACACCACATTTGTGATGTGGTGGTAGCTCCACGGGTTCTGGACTGGCCTGTACGTCGAGCTTGGCCACGAGATCGGTCCGTTCTCTTGAAGGAAGCCCTCGAGGGACGAGCAACCGGGCTATTGCCATGTTAGCTTATGTCTGGCTCCTGGGGGTTAAAAAAAATAGGTCGTTCTTACGCCTCCATTGAGCCAGATCAGGATCTCCTTTGGCTGGTCAGGGTTTGTCGTTGGCCAGAACCAGAAGTACAGCTTTCCATCACTGTTGCCCCCGATGGGCAACTGCCCGGCATAACTCTCTCCGGCATCGAAGTTGACCTCGGGGATTGCGCTGCCATTGACGGCGAACTCTGCCGGTGACGTCAGTGACTTTGTGGCACAAAAGCCATTGGGAATACAACGTCATACTGGTTGTATTAGCATTATTGAATGGAGACGAGGTCACTTGGCGCTTGGGCAATATGGGCCGTTCGGGCGCCCTCGCACGCTCTTCGTGTCGGGCCTTTCTTCTGTTGTTCAGAAACCGCGTGTCGAAGGCAGCTTCTACCGTCACAGTCGACAAGACCAAACACGACAGAATCGTGGCTAGCCTCATGCTTCCGGGTAAAGTACCGGTTGTTGGGAGCAAGAGTGAATACCTTAGATTACCTTAGTACGAGGGGCGTGAAGAAGACGACCCCTGCCAAGGACGTCTCTGCTGGAGAGGAGTGTGAGGTCAGGGTAGCAGGTAAGATCGGTTAGTCATTATATATAAGGCAGGGCGAATTCCCCGTCTGATCACGACGTCCCCTGACTGCGCGGCAGGTGAAGGTTTGGTAAGATAGCCAATGTTGCATTCGATATCGTGATATGACGCAGGAAGTGTTGGTACACATATTGATGCTCAACCAACACATGCGGGAGCTACCCTATCTGCCGGCTCGTTGTTGTCGTCAGTTGGAGGCGGACCCCTGCGAGTGCCCTTGCGAGTGCCCCTGCGCATTGATGCTCCTGCCAAAGACGGAAGCTCAGAGACTGGAAGATCATCCAGCCTCCTCACCAAGTGCCAGTAACAACCGGGACCACCTCAGCCAGAGCACTTTAGCCCCGAGTCTGTTACTGAACCAGACCAGAAAACACCCGAAGAGGTACCTTGGTCAACGTCAGAATCCTCCGCGCACGCGGTGTCGTGCCACATAGGCACCTAGGTAATTAGGTAGGCTTTCGTCACCGCATCCCTGAATGCTACAATCCGCGGGGACCTGGAGTAGCATCGACGTATTATTCTGCGCACGCAGCTTCTGTGCGGCTGTCTTCCAAAGTTTGGGTTGATTTTACGCATCGTTACGACAGTACGAGTGCAGCGGGTATACGACGGAAGTGAACTCGGGACCTCTCAGACAGGCCGACCATTGGAAAGCCCCGGTGGAATCAGGCCTGTAGTTCGTCGCGCATGGACAGATTGCTTTTATTACTTACCTTGCGTTTTTCGTCATGATGTCTTTGCATGCTGCGACGCTTGGCAGGCTACCAGGCATAGTATTAACACCACAGCAGACCAGGCCGAGGTATCTTCTCTCAACAAAGGTACTTGGAGGGACTCCCCGAGTCAGATCCTCTGTTAGCCAGAGCTTGGCGGTGTGGCGCAATGGTAGCGTGTGGTCCTCCTACTTCATCGAGTCAGAGTTCCAGACTGAGGTTGCAGGTTCGAGTCCTGCCATCGTCGACGAAAGTTTTGCTGCATGTACCCTTATTGTTCTGTAAACCCCCTGTTTTGCTTTTGCAAGCCGTCAAGATGAGACCTCAAAAAATATACGGTATTCTATGACTCGCCGCAAGAGAATCGGCAGTCCGCATTGGAAGGACAGGCGACTACATCAGTTCCTCACACAAAAGGAGCAAGCAGTGTCTCTCGTATAGGTCACATTCCAGATTGCGCTACATGACCAGCTTGTTGCCGTGGTACCTGACGCTCTTCTCGTAGGCACTAGCAGACGTCACATCAGTCCTCTCTGGGAAGCCCTTGAACGAGACGGCAAAGGTAGCGACCGAGTGCGCAACCAGCTACGACCAATGTCAGCACACAAGACTCTGGCAAGAGGGGTCTGCACACAGTGCCTTACCTTGGTGTTCACCTCCCAGGCGGTAACGTTAAGATTGTCGACCGTGTCGCAAAGTTGATGATAGCAAGGGTCAAACCAGTCACCGGCCTTCCCGCCGAACATGGCTGCCTCTTCTTCTGTCTTGATGCCCTCGGCGCCAGTCGCGATACCGCCGCCGGGGATGCCGTTCCGGATAAAGCCGTCGTAATCGCTGCGGCCGTCGAAGGGGATGAAGGTATAGTTCAGGCCTTGCGCCTTGTACCACTCGACGTACAAGTCCCGCAGCTCCTGAGAACCGGGGGGGTTGACGTCGTTGCTGGCGTTGTAGATCTGGTAGGCGTAGTTGGGGCTGGCCATCATGTCGTAGTCCATGAAGAGACGCACCTTCCTGTTCTCTTCGGGAGACAGGGTGGAGACGTAGTAGTCGGAACCCAGCAGACCTTCCTCCTCGCCAGCCCACCACGCGAAGCGAACGCAGTTGTTCACGCTGAATTTGGTCAGCTGCTTGGCGACCTCCAGGACAGTCAAGGAACCCGAGCCGTCGTCGTTGATGCCCGGCCCCTCGAAGACACTGTCACTGTGGCCGCCGAGCATGACGCAGTTGTCCTGATCGCCTCCAACGGTCTGGGCAATGATGTTGGTAGTCGGAATCGACATCACGTCGGCGTCGATGAAGGCGATGACATCGACTCTCTTTCCAGCCTCGAGCTTCTTGACGACCGGCTTCGCGTCCTCGCCGGAGAGACCAAAGGTGGCGACATGATGGGGCGACGGCGATCCGAGAGTGCCGTGCACCTCGTCCTTCTCGTAGTTGTAGACAACGGCCGCGACAGCGCCGGCCTTGCCAGCTAGCTCTGACTTGGCGCCGAAAAAGCACTTGCCGCGCAGGATGAAGGCGATATTGCCCTCCACGGCGGACGGGTAGTCGTCCGCACTACAGCCTTCGTTTTCCACAAGCACGAGGTCTCCATACACGGGCTGCTTGTTCCTAGTTGCCGGCGTCAGCCCCATGGGCGTTGCCGACTTCGGAACATCGTTTCCTAAAACCAGGCGATACTCCCAGACATTCCCTGCCACGGCTGGGAATGACTGATTCGAGATAGTATAGTATTCCCCCAGCTTGGCGAGGGCGGCATAGATGTAGTCAAGCGTACCCGTATGCCCTAGTGATTCCAATCGCTCTTAGCAACGGCAGGTGACGATACCGACACAGACATGGAAGAACGTACCGGCACTGCCAATCACCCTTGTAGGGTGGTTGTACTCGGGTTCTCCTAACTTGGCGATCTTGAACAGATCCTCTGCTCGGGCCAACAGGTTCTCGCCCTTGATGGTGGCTTGTAGCGCCTCGGAATCAACGAGCGGCTTGTGACCATGACCACCAAGACTGTGCTGAGCTGAATCTTGTAGCAAGGGAATTTGGAGAGCACAAACACTCCCTAGAACTGCAAGTCCTGCAAGCCGTGTGGTCGTCATCGTACCTACCCGCCGATATGAAGCGATCCTTTCCAATGCCGCGATAATGTGTGAGTTCAAAGTACAAAGTACCTTGTAGTCTGGTCTGGTAATTGAGCTTCCAGGTACGTAATGTGGGAGGCTGGGCGGCGCCGGTCACGCAAGACCGCTATCGGTTATCTCTGCGCTAACCTTGCGAGGTTAAGCTCGCCTGGTACCTGGACAGGGGGGGAACATTGGTTTGCGGCGGCCCAAAGATGGGGCAAACGCATAGATCCAGCCCTCTAACTACCTTATTAACAATTTGGAGACATGTTGTAGGATGTGGATGCTCTTAGCATCTGAACAGCCATTGATAGAGGTACATGTACAGGGGATAAAATAAACAGAGAACAAAGGATGGCAAATCGAGCCTGAAAGCAATGAACGTGCATCTTTCTCTCGGACGGGTATCACAAGCGCACGTAACCATCGGCATTCCGAGGCTCCTTCTTCCTCCAGAGCCATGCGAAGGGACTCGACAGAAGGCGGATTACGGTTGACGCAGTGCCCACGACGGTGCTGTAGACGTAGAGCCCCAGGTTGATCGTCCCAAGCAGGGCAATCGGAATGACAGCAAGCGTGAAGTTGCCTGCTCGTCTGGTTAGCATCGTTTGGCTCGAAAAGCATAGCCATGGTATCCGTGGTTTCGGGACTCACCCAAGAACCCTCCGCGCCGAGAGATGGTTTCCCACAACTCCACGCCTAGAATGTCGACCGCTCCGTCCCACTTCCACGGACCCCTCAACCTGAACTTGGCGTTGAAGTTGGCACCGGCCGCCCAGATAACAGGCAGTTTCCACCACAGTCCGTTCCCGTTGCGGCTGGCATTCCACCCCGCCGAGAGGACCTCGGTAAACGACGGCGCGGAACCCATGTCCAGCGCAAGCTGGTAGGCGTACGTCTCGTGGTCGACGCCATAGTTGATCCGCGCCCCAGGCGGCGGCCGAAGCCTGTAATGTCCTTCATCCTTGGGCTCCAGGGGTCGCGGGATCTGGTCGGGAGCGACAAGGTTCAAAATCCATAGCTGGGCCTGCATCTCGCTGAGGGTCGGTATTGCACCAAAGGCCGGCCGCACGAAGCCGAGAAATCCCACGGTCGGGTCGTCGGCGCGCCAGATCTCCCGCACATTGGCGTCATCGGCGTGTGGGTACGGGCGGTCCGACGTCTCCGAGTCGAGGAAGGGAAACGTCTGTGTGTAGCCGGTGGCATAGAGAAGAACATCCGGGACGATGACCTCGTCCTTCAAACGCTCGTATTCTGGACGGCCGTTGTCGCGGAAATGAATGCGGCCGTTCTCGTCGATATGTGTCGGCCAGGGAGCCATCTCGATCACACGACCTGGTGGGACAGGCTCTAGCTCGCACTGGATTACAGATGAGCGGATGCGCTGGATGATGCTGGGCTTCGCTGGACGATATGGAGCGCTGATGTACGGAATAGCCTTGGCAGCAGCCTTGTTGAAGAATACTGGTATCGGTGTCAGAAGAGATCTGGGCTTCGCGCTGCTTGCCGAGGTGGAGACGGTCGAAGCCGGTTCGGGGTTTTACCTTTGCTCGCATGATAGCGTTGGGGTGAGATACCAGCCACCCATTGATCGTAGCCATAGTGGCTCCCGGTCGTAATCCATAGAGCCACCTTGATCAACACATCGTAGTAATTCCACAGGAACATGGTGTCCCTCATCAGAGGATGGACATACCTGGCGGGTGTTAGGGGCAACGCTTAGGATTAGGGGCATGTTCACGGGAAACGGCCTTACATGGAGTCGAACAGAGTGGCTTGGCTGCAGTCCACCGGAACGTTGAGGTAGTTCGGATCTGGCTTCCTGCCGAGAATTGGAAAAGTCACGGGCGTCAGCATTCGCTAGAGGACAGGGTCAGCACTGAGCATTCAAGGACGACGGGAGAGAGCTGCTGCAACTTCGGCTTGTAGAAGACAAGGACGTGAACCTACCTTGGGCGCACCCAGGAAGCCATCACGATGACACAGAATAACGCGCTTTGTAGGCGATGTGACTGCTAAATAAGCCAGATCAATGCCCGTCTCGCCGGTGCCCAGAACTACAACTGTCTTGTCTGACCCGAATTCCTCCCTAGACTTGAAATCGGCAGAGTGTTTCACGACAGGCACATGCTCAGCGCCGGGCACCTTGGGGATGCTCGGGGTAACATGCAGACCGGAGCAGACCGCGACGGCATCGCACTCCCACGTCATCTCCTTGCCATCCTTGCTAAAATAGATAACGTGGCCGCCGACGTGCCCGGGACGGCGACGGACGGAGAGAACCGGGGTCGAGAGACTGATGGAGGGCCAGAGGTCAAAATGATCGCAGTACTGCTTCAGATACTCGACGTATCTCTCGGCAGAGAGGAAGTCCGGATCGTCCTTGCGGGGCCGGAAGTCGGAGAAGGTGGTAAGCTGCTTGGAAGAGACAAGCTCAGCATCCTCGTAGGTTCGATGAGCGAAGGTGCCTCCAACGTCTTCCTCGGCCTCGAATAGCCGCGTCTCTATAGGCTTGATTGGGAAGAATTGGTGCGCATTCTTGAGATATTTCAGGACTGTAAGTCCCGACGGACCGGCACCAATGACCGCAACGCGCATTTCGGGACGGCAGGAAGACTGTTTCTCAGCAAGTGCCCTGCCGGCGACGTGAATATGGAAAGGAGCGAACTCTTTATGCTACGATTCCGGGAAGACGGGGGAGTCCCTGCAGAGGTGCTAAATGGGAACCCAGGCTCGCGCAAGGGGTGACCCTCTGAGGGGCTTCCCGAGAGCTAAAATAGTTCCTCAGTTCTCCAGTCCATGTCCATCAGAGCGAACGACTCCGACTCAGCGGGCGTTCCGCGCCCGCGGGAAGTAGTGTTGCAGTGGAAGAGTGGCAGACATCTGCATAAGGTAATCAGCTGCGGCGTGGACCAACCAGACAAGGAGATAACATGTCGAGCTATTCCCAAGAAGTTTGGCATCTTCCACTTGGAGAGCACGTCAACCAATCCAGTCCGGCAGGATTTACAAGCCCGACAGGGTGGGCTCCTTAGCGTACCGGATACGCAGATGTGAAAACGCACGGGGCTGTCGAATTAGGTATCTGTCTCCGGACATGCTGCCATCTCGCCGGGAGACGGCTTGAAGGCAGCGGGTCTTTCCCTCCCGCGCCCGGGGATCAGTGGTACAATACCAACTGTGGCTAGCACTAGCAGTCTAAGCCTATGCTAGTGCCGCTGTAAACACGATGGAATACCCAGGTAGTCGATTCTCTCAAATCTGACAAATGAATATACTTTTTTTTGTCGTCAAGAGCGCGCAAGTCCGCTTGATGGATTGAGTACTCACCGTAAGAAGGCTCATCTATCATTAAACCCGATGCAGCAGTGGAGAGGCTGGATTCTGATGGAATGGAGCAAAACTGCAGTGGGGCGAAGGTTTTCATGATCCGTGCGGTAACCACTCAGTTGCAGAAAGGGGTCTCTCTCTCCATTATCGATACCTTTCAAAAGCCTTGTGTCCAGAGGTTCCTGGTCTTCTTCGCCCATTTTTGTGGTTAGACTGAGTTTCTTTGCAAGTTTGGAACTTGTTGGAGATTCAATTGTATGCATGATTGCTTGGCCAGAAGCTGTACCTTCTCAAAATTGAGGCAGCCGACAGAGAGCTTGGAGAATTGACTGGAGCTTCCCCGCACAGGCTGTCTGTCTGTCCACGTCATGTAGTTAGACCACCTTTGTGCTCTATCGTCGTCGTCTGCGCTTGGCCAGGCACCGGCGTGGCGGCTTGCTCTTCCAGGGATTGGTCGTCCGTTTGACGTGCGTGTTTGTCTCTCGGTGTGTTCTGAAGAGATGCGGCTGGCGGCTGGTGGCCAAGGCTGTTGCCTCGCGTGCATTCAACCTCCTGTTTGAGTCACCCATAAAGACAAGGCAACCAAGTGTTTGCAGTCATACGACGTGTTTCCTGCCTTTCCCCTTACTTATAGCCTGTTCTTCCCCCTTGTAAAGCAGAGCCAATTTGATACAGAGTAAAGTCTATATTCACAGAGCCTGTACTTGACCAAATCCTTCAACATCATCATCGCCATGGCCTACCACGGGCATATCTGTGGTTTCTACTACATCGCAGACGAACCCAACTCCAACCCCTATCGAGCTCAGGTGCGCAAGTATCTGCCACAGGTCGATCTCTCAGTTCACAGCACTATACTGGCCTCGACCAGCCGGACGACGCTGTCCCAGAATTTTATCAACCCCGTATCCGACAAGGCCATCCCACAACTGCGCTATACATTCCCGCTCTACGATGGCGTCTCTGTCGTCGGCTTCACTTGTACGATCAACAAGGACCGCGTCATTCGGGGCGTCGTCAGGGAGCGGAACGAGGCTCGCAAGACGTATGACCAGGCAGTCGCAAGAGGAGAGGCGGCTGGTCTCCTGGAGCAGCTGCCAAACGCAAGTGACGTCTTCACAACCACCGTGGGAAACGTACCTAGCGGTGCCCAGATCAAGGTCGATATCACTTATTTGGGAGAGTTGAAGCATGATGCCGAAGGCGACGGGTCCATCAGGTTCACCATCCCTACCAGCATCGCCCCGCGTTACGGGGAATATCCCGGAGACCTCGTGAAAGGAACCAACGTATCAGCTACTCAGGGCATCAAAATCATCGTCGACGCCGAGATGCCAGCCGGCTCGAATATCTCGAGCGTTCAGTCACCGTCACATCCGATAGCGGTCACTATTGGCAACACATCGGCCGGTGCGCTGTCCGCGCAGGCCTTTTCGCCTCACAGGGCTTCAGCGACACTGTCGCTGGCTACTGCTGAACTTGGCAAGGACTTTGTCCTACAAGTCGTCGCCACCGACATGGGGTCTCCGGTCGCAGTACTCGAGACACATCCTACCCTGGTCAATCATCGCGCCATCATGGCCACCCTGGTGCCCAAGTTCAATCTTCCATCGTCGCGGCCTGAGATTGTGTTTGTCTGTGATAGGTCGGGCTCCATGGGCTCAGGACAGAGAATACCTCATCTGAAGGCGGCCCTGCAGATATTCCTCAAGTCACTTCCTTTAGGAGTCAAGTTCAACATCTGCTCATTTGGCTCCCACCACCGACTCTTATTCGACAAAGGCTCGGTAGCTTACGACGCTTCGTCTGTCGAGAAGGCTGTGAAGTACGTCGATGGCTTTGCCGCTGATCACGGCGGCACAGAAATGTACCGACCTCTCGAAGACGTCATCCAGAAGCGGCACAAAGACATGGACCTCGAGGTCTTCCTGTTAACCGACGGCGAAGTCTGGAACCAGGAGAACCTCATCGACCTGGTCAACAAGAGCGTGCAGGAGTCCAAGGGAGCGATCCGGATATTCACCCTTGGCATCGGCGACGACGTGAGCCACGCCCTCATTGAGGGCCTTGCGCGAGCTGGCAACGGGTTCTCTCAGACGGTCATGGACAACGAGAAGATGAATGCCAAGGTTCTCCGCATGCTCAAAGCCTCGCTCACTCCGCATATTACGGACTACAATCTCGAACTCAAGTATCAGCCAGACACCGATAGTGACGACACTGATACAGACTTCGAGATTGTCGAGAAGGTCATCGATACGCTTACCATTGACACTCAGGACCCCCCGACGGAAGACAAAGGATCCCCGCATGATCCCAACAAGAAAACCATCTCGCTGTTCGATCCTACCGCGGATCCAGATGCCGACCTGGAAGATGCCTCCAAGGACAAAACTGCCGGCGGAAGGTATGCGGGCGTTCCCCCTGTGTCCGAACCCAAGCTCCTACAGGCACCGTTCACAATCCCTCCGTTGTACCCCTTCAGCCGCACCAGCGTCTATCTGCTGCTCTCGCCGGACTGCACGCAGAAGAATCCCAAATCATTGATCCTCAGGGGTAGCTCGGCCTGCGGGCCTCTCGAGCTCGAGATCCCCATCACAATACTCCCGGAGAGGACAGAAACTATCCACCAGTTGGCGGCGCGCAAGGCCATCCGGGAGCTCGAGGACGGCCGCGGCTGGATCTTCCACGCCAAGGACAGTGGCGACGTCAAGCTGCTCAAAGACAAGTTCCCCGGCCGATTCTCCGACATGGTCGAGCGCGAGGCCGTGCGACTCGGCGTGAAGTTCCAGGTTGGAGGGAAATGGTGCAGCTTCGTAGCTGTGGAGGATCACCCGTCCCAGGCGCCGGGAAGCGAGCCACGGCAGGAACCCACGAGCTATGCGACGGCTGAGGATCTCCTCGGACATGCTCCGCGACTGAAAAAGTCGAAGGCCAGGCATATGTTTGGGGGAGCCTCGGCGGCTATTCCGTCCACCGGCTTGTTGAGCTTGGGGTCTGGGGTGTTACACTCCCGTCAGATGTCGGCGGGGTTTGCCGCCAGGGCCAGTACCGCAAGCAGCCGCGGTGGAGGGCCTTCCAACACGGCGTCACCAAGTCAGCCATCTGAACATCTCCCGCGGCCTGCACCCATGATGGCCGTGCCAATAATGGCATCGTATAAGATGGGGCGGGCCAGGGCCGCTGATGCTGTGGGCGAGGTGACTGAGAGGAAGGGGCTCGCCTCTCGACGTCCGCCTGGGGTTGGCAAGACTCTCTATA
>Ga0209127_100558_pt1 | contig 12867 bp, 10 predicted proteins | sample LakSupMetagenome_FD_187469 | JGI IMG/M metagenome (GOLD analysis project Ga0209127, IMG submission 187469) | Freshwater microbial communities from Lake Superior, Canada - Sta WM archaea (SPAdes) (version 2) | ecosystem: Environmental > Aquatic > Freshwater > Lake | place: Lake Superior, Canada...
TAGTCAGGCGGCCGTCCGCGCAGCTGATCTCGAAGAGGTCGGCGTAGAAGACTGCCGCGAGGTCGGTCTCGAAGATGACCTGCAAGGGGTCGACCTCGTTGGTCAGGATGGCGGGCAGGTTCCGCGCCACGACCGTGTACAGCTTCCATGTCGGGAGCAGGGTTTCGATCTCGCGCAGCCGCGCCTCGAGGTCCGCGTCGGTGATGGCGGCGGCCGCTTCGCGCTGAGCGGCGGACATGCCGCCCACGTAGTGGTGCATCCAGTCGACGTGTCGACGCAGGTTCTCGCGCATGCTGGGGACGGTGGCCTTGTCCAATCCTGCCAGGGCGCGAGCGGTGACGAGTTCGAGCGCTGAGCACAGTTTCTGGCGCGCCACGATGACGGGTCCTTCATCCTGGAGGAACGTGTCGGCGCGGCATGTGAGCGCCAGGTCGTGCCGACCGAGCAAGCTGAGCTGCGGCTTCCACTCGATGTTGTATAGGAGGTTTCTCTCATTCTTCCCCTTCTCACCGCTGCCCTCTTCTCCGTTAGTATCGTCATCAACGGCCGACACGGCAGCTGTCTCGGCCTCTCGAATGGCACACAAAATAGACCCGTCGTCAGCCAGGGCGTATATCGAGCCCCGTTCACCCGTGCCGACCTTTTTCCCGTGCGAGGTACCCATCCATCGGATCGTACTCGTCTGCGGGTGCTGCCAGCCCGAGGCAGCAAACCACGCATCGGCCAGGCGCACAGGCACGTTGGTGACGGGGTGCTGGCCCGCCGCAGCCCGCAGGACGTGAAATGCGGCGTCCAGAACAGCCTGATGCACCAGACTTGCCGTCCGGTACTTGGTCCCGGCCAAGTCAGCACACGCCACGGCCGTCGCGTTGGAATCCCAGGCGACATCACGCAGGACCCGGAACCACTGGCCGTATTCCAGGCCGGCCTTGGCCGCGTCCTGGTAAAAGACACCCGAGTCCACGGGCCGGCTGCACGCCCGCTCGGCGCGAGCGTACTGCTCCCGGACGGCCTCGTCGGCCAGGCGGCCCTCCCTCCCGCCGTCGACCCGTGCCTCGTCCGCGTACTGCACATGCACGCGCGAGGTGCAGCACTCGGTCCAGCGGCCGCCGTCGTCGCGCGAGTACGACATGACCGAGACGTCGAACCACGACGCCTCCTTCTCGTGCTGCTGCAGCAAAGCCGGGCGCAGCAGCGTCTGCACCTCGACGCGGTCCTCCCAGGCCTCGCGCACGGCGATGGCGCTGGCGAACCGGGCCTCCTTGACCAGGTAGCCGACCACCTCGCGGCCAGCACTCTTCACCTGCTGCTGGACGGCCTCGATGGCCATGAGCAGCATGCCGGCGGCCGGGTAGAGCACCATGTTGCTGACGACGTGGTGGCCGATCCACGGCATCGTCTCTGTGCAGAGGAAGGCGCGCCAGCGGGGGGCCAGCGGGTTCCAGTCCGTCGCGCGCATGCCCAGCGTCTCGCCGGTCACGGCCTCGCGGAGCCTGAAGTCTTTGCTGATGCGCGACTCCGCCCAGTAGCGCTGGGAGTGGTCGAAGGGGTATGCAGGGCAATCGACCAGGAAGGGGCGCGGAGGAGAATGATGCATTCCGTCTCCATGCTTCTTGGTCAGTTGATTGTTGTCGTTGTTTTCCTTGATGCTGCTCCTGCCACTCCCGCTGTTGATGACGGCAGCGAGGGAGACGTCGTGCCCCAGGCAATGCAACAACCCCATCAGCTCCAGGGTGGTCTCTGCCGCAGAGCGTCCGCGGTACAGCGCGCTTGCATACCGGATCGTGCTGCTGCTCCCGATCGTGTCTTGCACCGGGCGCTTGAGGGCCGCATGGGGCCCGATCTCAACTAGGTCCGTGACCGCACTAAATCCATGCTCGAGGGAAAAAGACTGCTGCGTCATCACTCGCACCGCATCTGCAAAGCGGACTTGCGATACCATATTCTCGACCCAGTACTTGGCGTCGGCCAGCACCGCCCGGTTGTGCACCGGCTGGCCAGTCACCGACGATACCATGACAGGCGTGGTGGTGGACTTCGCTCTGGGGTCGTGGTTGCGTTCATTGTTAGTGGCAACGAGGCCGCCCATCAGTTTCTCGTACGAGGCCGCAATGGCTATCATTGCCCTCGAGTGGTATGCCACTCCCGTCTTGAGCTTGGCAGCAAATATTTTGTCGCTGTCGGCCTGTGCCTTGACAACGTCGATGGCCGCCTCGGGGCCTGAGAGAGTGCAGTTCAGGGGCGAGTTGACGCACGCGACGCTCACTTGGTTCAAGACAGCATGTGCGTCGCCGACCGCTGTCTCGGCCACGCTCGCCAAATAGCTATCTACCTTGTCCTCAGGCAGGTTTATCGACAGCATCGCGCCGGGCTGTGTGCTGGCTTGGGCGGCGCGCAGCTGTCCGGCGAGCTGGCCGCGGAAGTACGACACTTTGCATGCTGATTCTAAAGAGAGGGCGCCGATGGTATAGCTGAGACGGTTTGATTAGAGTTAGAAGAGGGGTTGGATGATGAAGACATTGACAAGAGCAGCTCAGAGATGGAAGACTGGAGTATGATGGATTGATGACGACCGAAAATGAACTGAAGTACGTACGCTGCAGCAATCTCACCCGACGAGTGGCCAACCACCGCCTGGGGGACGATTCCAAAGCTCTCGAGCAGTTGTACCAGGGCGAGCTGGACCGCGGTAGACAGCGGCTGGCTGTATTCAGGCTTGTTGATGTTCTCGCTCCCTCGAAGCTCGTCTGCAACATCAAGCGTTAGTCTATCTTTCTTCCTTGTTCCCGCCTCTCTTTCCTCGCATGAACCATATGGTGCGCTAGAGTCTTTTCTTACCGAAAATCGACCACTGGCAACCCAATTTCGCATAAATGTCGTCGATGCGCCTCAGATGCTCAGCAAACACGGGATACCGCACTAGGTCCCAGCCCATGTCGCCGTACTGCGCACCCTGGCCGGTAAACACGAACGCGAGGCCATTCTCCGCCGAGCTCCGAATTGGCTTACTGGCAGGGAAGTCCACATGCTCAGGGCCGTCGACGACGGCGAAAGCCCTCCATATCAGGTGGCTCCGATGTGCGGCCAGCGTCCAGGCAAGACGGCCGAGCTTGTCGGCTGCGCGGGTGCGGTCAGGTTCGCTGGCGATCTTGGAGGCGTAAAAGGCCTCGTAGCCTGATGTGGTGCGCTTTGTGGCTTTCTCGTCGGCAGCACTCCAGATGAGAAGCGTCGTTAGGTCGGCGCCCTTGGTTGCTACTGTGCCATGTCCATTTGTGCCGTGTCCGTTCACGGCATGTCCATTCAGGACATATCCGTTCACATGGCCGTTCACGCCGTGTCCGGCATCATGTCCGCTAACTCCGTGGTGGCCATTTGGCTCCTCAGCAAGATGCTTCGAGCTATCCAACGTCCCAGTAGGTGAGGACTCGGTGCAGTGGTTTCCGGCGAGCCCGCGCTCCCGCAGGTAGTGGAGAGCATCGTCGAGGATGACGTGCGTGTTGGATCCCCCGAACCCGAAAGAGTTGACGGAGACGCGCCGCACGCCCGAGCATGGCCAGGCGATCTGGTCCGTCGGTACTGCGAGGTTGTAGAAGTCGAGGTCAATGGCGGGGTTGATCTTCTCGAAGTTGGCCTGAGGTGGGATGACGCCCTTCTCAAGAACGACTGTCGTGCGGGGAGAACGCCCAGTTCATCAGTTCACAGCGACCCTGAGGTAATTATGCTTGCAAGGAACGGGACCGCGAGCTTACAGATGGACTTGAGCATCCCGGCCAGGCCGCTGGCTCCCTCCAGGTGCCCGATGTTGGCTTTCACGGAGCCGCTATCGTCGAAGTGGGCACGTTGTCAGAATCATCAAGACGGACAAAAGCCATTTACGGCAGAGGAAGAGAGAGGGACATAGCCGACTTACACGTAAAGAGGTTCCTGGACCGATCGACACTCGCGAAAGACGCTCCCGATAGCCTCCATCTCAATCGGGTCACCAACCGGCGTACCGGTGCCTTTGATACCCAGGTCAGTACTATGGAAAGCAGAAGCAGGATATAGGCTTTCGGATAAAATTGTTGGTGGAGGCAGAGGAGAAGGAGGAGGCCAAGAAGAGTGAATCTGCATACCGTGTGCTTCGAAATACCGAGTTTGGTGCAAAGGCAGGCCGGCCTTGCGGTGGACGTGGCGGATGAGATCCTCCTGAGCATGCGAGCTTGGCCGGGTGAGTCCCGGCGTATCGCCGTCCTGATTCGAGCCCGAAGACCGGATAACGGCACGTATCATGTCGCCGTCCCGCACCGCAGCCAAAACCGGCTTGAGCACGACGGCGAGGATGCCCTCTCCACGTGCGTAGCCGTTGGCCCGGTGGTCGAAGCTGTAGCATAGGCTGGAGGGAGACAAGAAGTTTTGGCTCGAGAGCATCTGGAAGACGCCCGGGTCGAGAATGAGGTTGGATCCGGTGACGAGGGCCTAATAATGCGAGATGAGCATTCGAGAGAGCACGGAAAAGAGGTAAAAGCCACCATGGAATCATACTTACAGCGGAAGCGTCGCCGTCTCGCAGAGCCTTACACGCCATGTCCACGGCCGCCAGACTGCCAGAACAGGCCGTATCGACGTGAACGCTCGGCCCGTGCAGACCAAAATAGAAGCTGACGCGGTTGGGGATTACCGAGGCTACGGTACCGGTAACGGCCGTGCGCTCTGCATTATCCGGGTCCATGCCCGTCATCCTCGCCCAGTCTTCGGTCATGGTGGCGGAGAAGACGGCGGTCTGGGAGCCCCGGAGGGTGGAGAGTGGCATTCCGGCTGTTGGAAATCATATATTGGTCAGTCTCTCTTCATTGGTCCGGTTTGCTCTCACTTATCCTGCTGGATCCTCTTTTGTATGCTATTTTATGCTCACTCACCCTTCTCGAATGCTCGGTATGACGCTTCCAGCGTCCAGCGTTGCAGAGGGTCCATGGCCGCCGCTTCCTTAGCTGTTACGGAAAAGAAAGGCGCGTCGAATACGGCCACATCCTCCTTAATGAAGTGCCCTCCGCCACAGTCAATCTTTTCAAAAGAGTTGCGTTGTTAGTTAGAGCTGCGCAACCTTCATGCTTTGTGGGAGCCCCAGCGGGCTGATTTTGCTCTTTCGTCCGGGGTTACCTTACCTTGTTAACATTTTTGTTGTTGCTGTTTACATATGAGCCCACATTGAGGCGTGATTCGGGCCATTCTGTCATCAAGTTCTTGCGCTCCAGCAGGACTTTCCAAAAGGCATCGTCGTCGTCGTCCGCGCCCTGCGGGAGCTTGAAGGAGAATCCCACAATGGCGATGTCATCTTTGGCCGGTGACAGTTCCGGCGGCGGCTCCACAAGTGAAGATTCGGTAGCACTCATCGACCCCATTGTTGATAAAGTTTAGATGCGGATGCCGATCTTTCCTCTTACAGCCTTGATCTGTCACAACTCACGCCCTGACAAACTGGCCATCTTATATGTGTTATATGTGGTCCCTGAAATATGTCCACGGCTGCGGTAACGAGTATTTGATCCCATCTGCCGGGCCATTTCAAGCGGACGAACCATTGCCACTGGCTCACAGTTTCACCGCTCATGCTCGGCGTTGTAGTTGCAGACGTCTGGTGGCTCATTATCCGTCTTACATTACCGGGGTCCTCCTTTTCTGAAACCTAGTAGTGCAGGCCAGGCCGGTACAGACCGTGGCCTGGACTGTAGTGTGGACCTCGGCACACGTACACAAACCAGGGGATTCAGAGGTTCAACGAACCGCTTCCCCTGCTCGTTCATCAGCAGGCTTCCGGGAGGAGCCAGACCGATAACGAACGTGTATGTCAACCAGTCAGGCCAGTCAACCGAACATGACCCTCCCTCCTCGGCCGCTTGGCGTGGGAGACACACACCATGCATGCTTGAGATTCCTTCTAAGCTTCTCCTGCAATGTGATAGTCATTGTGACAAGGGTATATAATGCTACTCATCCGCGTCCGGTGAGGATCGTCACTGGCTTTAAAAATGTCCTGTGTCAAGATGCATGCGCCAATGCAGCACCATGTCTTCCATCTGCACCCGCTGGGGTGGGCAAGTGGTCCGGACAAAGAGACAATCCCTCTGTCGACACTCGACTATCTCCCACCATGTCTGTACAACAACTATGTCCTCTTCTTCAGGCTGGACGATGCGGACAAGAGTCGTATGGTGGCGCTGCTCAAGTCAGGCCTCGAGCGGACTCTCAGCCAAGCGAGGCACCTCTGCGGCACCGTCGAGAAGGACGCAGTTACAGGCGATCACGCTTTTATTATCCACCGGGACAGCACAGTTCAATTGCACGTCCAATGGCTCGACTTGTGGCATGATTCCGTCTCCCCCTATCCTTCTTTTTCCGAGCTTGAGGCCCACAGCTTCAGTTCAACGGTACTGGGCGACCTCGGACTATGGAGCGTCGCCCCCATGACACACGGCATCAAGCCCGAGGCCCACATCAACAACAGTCCGGCCGTTTCCGCGTTCAAAGCCAGCTTCATCCCCGGCGGGCTGGTCTTCAACATGCACGTGCACCACTGCTCGAACGATGTCATGGGCTGGGCCGGCTTCACCCACCAGTTGGCAGAGAACTGCCGTGCCATCCACCTGAAGGACGAGACGGCCTATCCTTCCTGGGACCCGGCATGTCTGGACCGCTCACGGCTGATGGCACGGGAGGCCGTGCCTGAAGAGGCCAAAGTCAATGCCCCGGCTCCCGACAAGCCACATCCCGATCTCCTACCGGTCGAGCCACTTCTCTTCCACCTACCCGCCAGCAAGGCCGCCCGGCTCAAGGCCATGGCCACGCCACCTGCTGACGGCATATGGATCTCAACCTTCGACGCCTTCTCAGCCTTCATCTGGCGCACCCTCCTACGCGTGCGCGCCAAAGCCTTCAAAGTCGAGCCCTCCACCCCCCTCGTCTGGATGGCACCAGTCGACATGCGCAGACGCCTGCGCAACCCCCCGTGCCCGCCCCGCACGCAGGGTAACGTGTTCACCATCGCGCGGTCGACGGCGACGGCGCAGTTCGTCGCCGACAGCCCGCTGTGGGAGGTGGCGTCCTTCATCCGTCAGACGGTGGCCTCGGGCGCCACGCAGGCAGCGCTCGACGCGCGCCTCGACGCCGCGGCCGCCGTGCGCGACAAGACGAGCCTGTTCCTGCGCGCCGACACGCTGTCACCGCTCGCGATGATCGTCACGGACTGGCGCGCCACAGACATCGCTGCCGCCGACTTTGGCCTCGCGCGGCCGGCGGCTTTTCGCCATGTTTCGGACGACGTGACGCGCTGCGTCGTGCAGGTGTACCCGCCCAGAGGTGCTCCGGGGGAAGATCAGGGCTGCGAGTTTGCCATCACGTTCGAGAAGAGCATTGCCCCAGCACTGATTGAGGATGCGGAGTGGAGTGAGTTTTTCGAGTACCGGGGAATTGTGTAAACGCGATAAGGTGGTTCAAGAAAGTTAATGCTTTTGCCGGTACCGTGCTACCTGTTTATTACATTACAAGAACCATTATAGTTGAACAACTCATGTCTAGCCAACCACCTGTCTTTTCCACCTCAACCCCAGTCATCGAGCTTTTGCCAATATCGTACCGCGACTGTTGACTTTCTAACCGCTCAACATAGTCAAACTTGACCAACGACACGTCCGTTCTCATCCGGGAGGAGAGAAATGAACTCTAAGCCTCGTTTGGCTGGTCATAAATGCGGTCCATGGTGCACTTGTACATGAGCCAGTCCTTGCCCTTGCGCCTGTACGTCTCGTAGTAGTGGCCGCCGCCCGTGCCCGTGACGCCCACGGTCGAGTTGACGCCCTTGGCGAGTGCGGAGTGGTAGACGATGGGGAACGTGGCCAGGACCTCGTTGAGGGCCGCGTTGGTGTAGACGAACTCGCCGGGGCCGACGTGGTGCATGGTCTGCAGGGTCTCGAAGGCGGCGCTGAAGAAGGTGGTGAAGGCCTTGGTCGAGTTCCACGAGTAGCTGAAGCCGTGGTCGACGATCAGCTCACCGTGGTCGGTGTACTGGTAGGTGCACTCGGGGAAGGCGACCTGGTCGAACTTCGACCACTGGTGCGTGTCGGCGAACCGGCAGTACTGGAGCTTCTTGGTCGTGATGATTTGCGCGATCTCGGGCGAGACGGCCGGGAGGGTGAATGACGACGACGAGGCCTCCATGTTTGCAGTTGCGGCCACTTCAACAGGGGTGGAGCAGACTTGTTGAAGGTTGAACGAGAAGAGCAAGAGGGACAAGGCTGGCTTCCACATGGTTGAAGATTTGGGTGGGTGGTAGGGAAAAAGGAATGAATAGCGGTCAGTCGGGACCAGGGCAGGGGATTAAGCGAGTGCCTGAAGGTTGCTGGTTGAACAAGACTTGAGGCAGAGAGTCGAGCCGCATATTCATTATATATTCTTCTCTTGGCAGCAGAAAGCCATGTGGTGTCTTGCCATCGTCGAGATTACATTTTCCGTATCTAGAAAGAACGACGGCAGATCAACACTAAAAGTAATGACTGCTACGCTCTGATTTCCCTCGAACTCGACCATGACCATGCACTTTGCCTGTCTCCACGCGGTTGTACCTGTTCTGATCAGGGGCACCAGGGGGGCCAGGTGGTGTCAAGAATGGGAGACCCGCTAACTGTTCGCTATCAATTATCAACCAGTCTTAAAATTCAGGAAAAACCAACAAGCAAGTAAGTACAAGTACTATAAAATCGTATCATTGAAATCGTAAAGCCAAGGAGAATACTGTTGTATATTTACTTTCTTACGACAGCCTTTTGAATTTTCAGTCGAACCGTCGTGAACCTAATGAGTTAGGAAGCGAGCAGTTAACGGGTCCCCCATTTTTTTGACACCACCTGGGGGGTTACCATACGCACCTCAATCGGGACTCGGGATTCAGGGGAATCCATGAGGATTGAGGAGAATGTACAGATCGACAGTTCCATTGTGCATAAGCTTTTGAGAGATTGGATTCTGCAGGTTCTAAGATTGCCTCTTCGCCATCTCCTCGGCCCTCGCGGTATGTATGAGGACGAGCGACAGTTCATCCATCACCGCGGTAAGCACTGAAGCAAATGGGATCGATACTCGGTATGATACTGTTTCCACACTTCGAGCTTACAGGGAATAGCTGGATGCTACTCTGGCCTTGGAAATTTCTGCTTGGCGTCCATGCAATCCTCGTTCCCCGGCACAGGTCACAGCGAGACCCGGTATTCGAGGACACTCCGAACGCCAAGGACCTGGGATAGTATACCCACGTCTGGGCTGCTCTTTGTGTGCACCATCGCCGAATGCAAACTCAACAGCGGATATTCCCATGTCTGCATTGCAACACGAAAGCCTTCCGCGATATCTTGAGAAGCGCAAGGGGCTCTGTTGCTGGAAACAAGCAACAGGCTTCGAAGATGGGTGAGATGAAGAAACGTAACACTACCTAGGTAAGATTTGCGAGTCTGATGCAAGTGGGTGAAAGAGGTTAGCACTGCAGCACCGTTGAGTCTTTGTCGTGACCCTGGTCGAGTTGTCCCGAGTCTAGTTCGTCGCCAAGGCGGCTAGGCTGCTCGGACTTGGTCCACTTTGTCCCGCAACAGGGTTCGGGCCATCCTCCCGCCAGCCCGGCACGGGGGTACCTCCGGCCTCCAACGGCTGTGTACTCCACAGCGGGTGTTGGCTGCCTTGGCCTTTGCTGGGGTGTCATTGTAACCCTGGTAACTTGTGTTGCAGTTACTATGCGGTGTGAATAACTGAATGAATGCGAGGCGGGCGCAGGGAGTCGCACAGATGATTATGCAGGATGCGGTTAATTTAGCACACGTACCTTGCATATGTATGCACAGTACATATCTCAAGTGCTCCCTGTCAGTAAGAAGTGAACCCGGCAATGATTGTGAGTTTGGTTTTTACGACAAGTGGCCTTTCACATGAATACGTACGTACGATCTTTCCTTGAAGTTCAAGAAGTTGAAGATATCATCAGCAGTGAAAAACCCGAGATTCTCACCACACAGAATCTCTCGACCCTTTTAGAGCAAGAAGTTCTTGCGTCCTGGCGCTGAGTAGCCTGAGTTAGGAATGGAGCCGGACCCCTGCGTCACGCCGCAGTCAACCCCTGATATGTGGTCCAGAACCTGGCAATTCCAGGCGGTCTGAAATGGTGTCTGCGTGGGAGAACATCCGGTGAAGTGCCAGGAGTGTCGTTACGGGCGGATGACTGTACGTGTTACACTAGGTTATGCTAAAAGCGGGAATTACTGTCATGAACCGTGTCTACACACGGCTTGTTTTGCGAAAGATCTACAGCAAAAGGTCACTCTTGGAAATGGTTCGAGACCTAGCATCTTCTCAGTCCATCCTGGGGTTAATGTCGGACAGTCTGGGTGGCCAAGGGACCTCAATCAGTGTTTACCCACATTATACGAGTACGATCACTGGACAGAAGACACAAGCAAATGCAACTCTAACGGCTTCCGAGGTACGACGCCTCCCGGTCTCGGCCGCGGGAAATGTCTTTCTGATTTCTGACTTCTCCCCTGTCGAAACCCAGCCAGTCTGCAGTATGGAAGGGGGCACCAATGTCGATCACTTTCTGGGTCCGTCTTGGTTCCAGATTCACAACCCTGCCCCAGACAGAACGAGACACTGTCCCCCCAAGCATTGCAAAACTCGAAAAGGGGAACTATACCGAGCAAGTCATACATTCATGGCTTATCCTAAAAGAGCTGGCCATGCTCGTCCAGCAAGATAGCCAGAAACAATCAAGATCAACTCTGCGTGTTGCAACTTTTCCCCAAAGCTCCTGTTACCTGAGCAGACCAAGATGGACGCGTTGATGGAAGGTCCGGCCGGCGTGCCACCACCAGGAGTTGTCTCTAACCTCGACAACCCGGACAACCAGAACGGCCTGGCGCTCTTCGTGATCATCTTTTGCAGCGCCATCTCGACCATATGCGTGCTTCTGCGTGCCTATGGCCGGGTCTGGCTGCTGAAGAGGTTCCACGTCGAGGAAGCCTTGGTGTTTTCTGCCTATGTAGGTTTTTTTTTTTGTTCCGGTCCTATTCTTCGCTATCATTGTCATCCAATGGAAGTGAAAATGGAAGAACTAACAAGCGCTCATAGGGCGTCTTCTGGGGCTGCGTGTGGTCCATGGTTGGCGTCATGGACACACCGGGGTATTTCGTCCATCAGTGGGATGTCCGGATGAAGGACCTCATCCCAATGACCTACGTGAGTTCCTTCTTCTCCCTCTTGTCGTGAATTCTTGAGCCAAGAAGCAATGTCACTAACAACCGTTATCAAGCTCGTGTTCGTTATGGGTAACACCTATGTCGTAGTGCTAGCATTGCTCAAGGCTGCCATGTTGCTCGAATGGGCGCGTATCTTGGTTCCTCGAGGCTCTAGAAACAGCAGCATCTTCTGGTGGGGATGCATGGTCATGGTCGGAATCCAGGCTGCCGCCTGCATTGGACTGGTCATCGCCCTTAACCTGCAGTGCATCCCGCATCAAGCCAGCTGGGACTTCACAATCACTAACGCGAAGTGCTTCCCGCTTTACAACCTCCAGCTGGGCTCGGGCATAATTTATCTCGTCACCGACGTCATCATGTTCTTCATGCCCCAGCATCTCATCTGGAGTCTGCAGTTGTCGTGGAAGAAGAAGCTGGGTGTCTCGATCGTTTTCGGTCTTGGATTGCTGTACGTCCTCTATCTTCCCGCATCCCCGCGAATTCTGAGCCTCTGGGAACATGTACGAGGCTAACCACGACACATCAGGGCTACCGTCGCCGCCGCATTCCGCCTGCAAGTCACCATCAGCAACGGCAGCACCACCGACGCCACCTACAGCATCGGCAAGCTGATCTTATGGGTCATGGCCGAGATGACTTGCGGCTTCTTCGTCATCTGCGCTCCGACCCTCCCAAAGATCCTGCAGGAGACCGGCATCGTCCGCAAGATCAAGAAGAGCCTCGGCCTCACCAAGACCGGCCGCACCAACCAGAGCAGCAGCGGCTACGGCGACGCGTCGAAGAAGGGCGGGGGCAGCGTGCTGGCCAGCGGCAACAGGGGGCCCGTCCCCGTCGCCGGCAGCAACGTCTATTACAAGCTCGACGAGGACGGCGTGCCGATGGGCGACCTGAAGCACAGCGAATCGACCGAGTACCTGCGCGAGGAGGAGAGGAAAGCCCAGCAGGCCGCGCCCCCTGGGCGTGGCTATATCACTCGGACGACGCGGGTCGAGGTTGACGAGACGACGGTCGATGCTGAATACGGGCGCCGCGAGGCTCACAACAAGCAGGCGTGGGCGATGTGAATGAGTCGTTAGCGGTTGCCCCAATCCGATCGCGCTTCCCCTATACATTCGGCATAGCAGTCAGTGTCGGTCCACTCCTTTTACTGGTCATCGAAGTTCTGGCAACCTCGAGCAGCCAAAGCCAGCATTTGTTGTGCAGGGAAAGTGCTCTAATGTGTACGAATGGCAAGGGAGAATACCTTTTCGGTGCTTGGCCAGTGTAAAAGACCTACATCTATTCCTATCAGCGAACATGACACTTATACAATGTACAAATTGCGGACCGAGATGGAACCTTTTGCCTGTTCTTCTCTCTCTGTCATGTATCTTATCTAGTTGGCTTCTGTGGTGCGTTCTAGTTGTCGTAAGGTAACCGAGAAAGCTGGTCTCGCTGTTTTATCAAAACCTGACAGACACTGGACTTTTGCCCCAAGGACAAGCTCAGGCTCATAACTGTTCCTGTCTGTGGATCATATGAAGCATTCTAGGAATGACTCGAGCGACGTTTTCCTACCTTGCGATAAGGTAGTGTCAGTGCGGTCTGGGATGTTCGG
>Ga0209127_100559_pt1 | contig 12840 bp, 17 predicted proteins | sample LakSupMetagenome_FD_187469 | JGI IMG/M metagenome (GOLD analysis project Ga0209127, IMG submission 187469) | Freshwater microbial communities from Lake Superior, Canada - Sta WM archaea (SPAdes) (version 2) | ecosystem: Environmental > Aquatic > Freshwater > Lake | place: Lake Superior, Canada...
CATCCGGAAGGCGGGACAACCAGCAACTATGTCAACCACATAACCGCCGTGAAACATATATGCTGGCGGCCCAGAAGGTACCTGCGAGAAAGTCACATCTTCTGGGTAGACACAGGGCGCAGTGCAGAGCCGTAGCGAGGTACATCCACACCTAAACCACAGCGCAGCTACAAGTTGTCTGAGATCTGAGGCTACCATCCCGAGGGCATCTCGCAGTGACGTTGGGGCCGTATGGGAGCCCCAAGCGTGGTAGATCTTGTGCAGTGTCCTCTCAGAGACTACCAATGACATGGGTCAGTGGTAAGTCTCACCCCTGGAGCTCGACCTGTCGCTTTTCCACCGTCTTTTTCCCCTGTCTCTGCGCCCCTGAACGCTGCTCAGGATCGGTTAGATTCAAACCGACATGGACAGCGAGGGGACATTCTTCGTCGTGGAACCTGGGGAAGGCGGTGTCGACGGCGGCGAGTTCCCGGGCAAAAGCGACCACAGCTTTTTCTACATCTCTCCCCCCGGCTCCGGCTCCGCCATCAGATTGTTCTACACCTGTGGCCAATACCGCTCAGCTGGAACGACGAAAACAACAGGTTGGCCTTATCCCAGGAGCCTTGCCGGGGAATTGTAGCCGGCACTATGATTGAACTTATTTTGTTGGTTGTCAGTATAGTCTGGTGGTCTAGGAAACGGCAGAGGAAGCGTAGCTTTGAGGCCGTAGCACAACCCCGTGACGGCGATCCCCACAACCTTCTTGGATATCTCGGTGTAAAGTGGACAGCGCCGTCGAAGCACCAGGAGCCTGTGGAAAGGAAGCATGGCGTAACCATCAAGTATTTCGTATTCTTCGTTGGCCTGGTGGTATCCAAAGTGAACAGCCAGGACCTTACAGTCTTGGTCTTGGATGCCTCAACCTCTCAAGAGGACAATATGAAGTCCACTAATATTAACACAGTCCTGACACGGTCCGCACTGCTAAACCAAAGTGAACGTATTGAGCGGCACTCCCCGGGCTTTCAAAGCCTCTGTTAACAGCCGTGGATCATAGTTAATCAGCTCCCCAGTGGTCTTATTTCTAACGAATTCACAAATCTCCGGATTATCTCCCGTCAGCATTCTCCCAAGCTCTTCAAGGTCGACCCGCTCCCAATCCGGATGAGGTTCCAGTCTGGGATCCTCAGGGGTGATCTCGTTTGTGTCAGTTAAAGAAGGGGTATAGCCAATGTTGGGAGTTTTCAGGGTAGGGCAACAATTGCACGCGCCATGCGGGAGGGAGTGGCCCCAGCAAGGGAATGGCATCGTGGAGTCCGTGGACATAGGCATCACCCACGAGCTGGTAGCGGTCGCCAGGCAGCGGACGAAGGACGAGTGGGCGTGCACAACCAAGGAACACGCAAATTATATCTCCTGAATGTCGTTGCGTCAGCTGAGGACAGTATGCAAGAGAAACATATCGAAAAGGTGGCGCCCAGACCTGGCTCGACCCCGCTTGGACCAAGGCCAATGTATCCCTCTTGCGTCGTGACGAACGACCTTCCCAGACAGCTTCGATAAAAATAATTACCCAAAGAAGTGGTCGTATGAAAGGGATCCTCAGGATCACTCGACTCCTCTGTAGCGGACTTCGCATAATGCCCAAATAATCCATTACCGCAGCTAGCTTTCCACTCCTTTAAAGATGTATAAATACTTCCTGGATACCAATCTAGCAGCCGACCCCGAAGAAGTGTGCGGGCAAACACATCTGATAGCGGGTCGCCAGTGACATAAGCTACCGTCTCCATGTCCGGAGGCTTCCAGGACTGGACAAGCTGGAGCGAGTCAAGGTTGTTGCCAGTTACCGCAGACGTTGTAGTAACCACCGTTGCACATTTCAGTCCGGTGATCTCGAGGACATCCGAGCTTGAGTGAGTGAAGCAGATTCGCGAGGCTCCAGAGGAGAACTGATACAGAGATTCTATTCCCTTCCAAATTGGTGTGGCGATGTCCGGGACCCAAGACGGCCCGTCACACCTGCGGTCCATTAGGTCGCAGCCAAAAAGCTCCGACCGTTGTCCGTGAGAGACGTGAGCGAGAAACACCTGCCTCAGACAGGTCCAGCAGCGTCCTGGAGTAATCGACCTCAATATTGGGAGCAAACTTGACAGGCATGATGCCCACCAACGCATAGACAGCGTCCAGAGGGTGGGAACATGTGCGGCTTTGGTTTCTGTAGTGAAGCAACTGCACACTGTGTCCGACCATACCCGAAGTCAAGTCTGCAGCAAAACCCAGCAGAGGCCGCATCTCTTTCGGAAGTGAATCCTTGACATACAGGGATTCAAGAGCATAGCGGAAGCTCATTCAGGAGATTTCGCGTCTCCCGCACTGTACAATTGCCATGCGGTTTGCGACAGTGATCCTCTGCACCACCCAGGGGCGTTCGAGCCACTCCCGACCCAGTAGATGCCGTAATGCTTCCCAGACTTCCGGACTGTAGGGAACTTCCTTTGTAGAGCTGTGCCATTCGGAATCTATACAAGGCGCCAAGTAAAACCATCCCTCCTGTGTGTGCACTTGTTGCCGTCCAAGCCACTCCAAGGCTGACAAGGCGAGGTTGCTCCTGTCCCTCTGCGGTCCGAGCCAAGCAACTACACGGTAGGCAGACCGGTAGATGCGCGCCATTCGTCTCACTTGCACCGACTTCTCATCGTTGTCTGCCTGGTTGATACATATGGTGTCAACCCATAGCTTTCGTGGTCTGTCCCTATAACGCAAGTGCCGGAGTGCGGCCTCCATGTTCCCGCCGATCAAGACCGTTCCTGATGGAGTACCAGTCGATTCCTTCGACGAATGCGCATGCCGGATCGTCCTGCGAGCCGCAAACATACGAGAACGACTCGAAAGCGTGGTTTGTAGGCCCCGGTGGCTCGTAAGAAGGGGCTTCGTAGAGCGAGCGGTCGGATTCCGGATCAGGGTGAGTCCAAGACGTACACTGATACAATCTCGCTTCCTGCTCCTCCCCCTGGATGAAAATGAAACGTCCATCGAGACTTTCATGGACGGTCCGTCCAGGAGGCAGGGTCTTCTGCAGCTCTCGCCGACTCAAGCGTGCACCAGATGAGATATCAGTCTCCGGGAGTGGAATGTTGTCTATCCGAATGTGGATGTCGTGCTTAAATTGTCCTGGGAGCAAGGTGAGTATGCGGATGTCGTTGTCAGCCAAGGCTTGCCAGTTGTAAGGCTGATGTCGCCGCTTCTCCTGTCCAGGCCAGACGAACTGAACACGGCGCTTAGAAGGTTTGATGTATGGTGACACCATTGGGTTAGCGTACTTGAATAGAGCTTGGGAGGTGCTGGCTGTTCCGACTGTTGGGAGAGGGTTGTCAGAGCAAGAAAGTGTTAACCCGATGTGCGTGCAGGAGGACGAGATTGATAGGCTGCAGTCAGGGCCAAAGGCACCCAATAAGACCACAGCCACTCATCAGCCCTCACCCTGCGCCACGAGCACTGCCAGCTTTGCCCATTCGCGCTCTGGGTTGCATGCTGGGTACATATCGTCGAGGACGTTCATTGAGGCTGGCTACAACCAAACCAAATGGGTGCGGACCCCTGTCAAATGTGGATCTCTCTGGAGCTGCATTCGACCTCCACTGTGACGATGCAGCAATCAGCGTCTCTCCTACGTAAACGAAACATCCGAAGTAAATACTCCTATGTAAACAACAACTAGAATATGCGGCGCCGAGCGCAACCCTGCGAATGTCCAAGACTATGGCCCTTCGAGGCAGAGACATAGTCCTCGCTGGCGTCGCCAGTTTCATCGCATGGGGCTATGCCGTCAATTGGTTTCCCACCCTCCGATGGGCCGGATATGCCTTCGCGTCCGGCTTCCTCTTCGCCCTCGCCGCAATCGCCGTCCTGACCCTTTTCAACTCGAGAGGCGCAGCCTACCGGCAAGCCCGACGATCTCCAAGACCGTGTGGCGCGGCATTCCTCGCGCCAGGAGCATGGAAACGCGAAATTGCAGCTCTCCGCGGTCGCGAGACGTACGAGAAAACGGCGCTCTATCCACAAGCGCCCAAGGTCTCGGCTGCCTTGGATCAAGTGCTGGCATACGTCATTCGCGACTTTGTCGATGCCTGGTACTCGGGCATCAGCAAGAACCCTGTCTTCTCCAACGAGGTGGACAAAGCACTACGACATGCGCTCCTCAACATCAGAGACCGACTGACGAGCCTCGACCTCGCCGAAACGCTGACGACCCGTCTCGTACCGATCCTGACGGCGCATTTCCGCGACTTCTCCGACGCCGAGCGATCCGTCCGAGGCAAGAAGCTGAACCGTTCTGTCACCGAGTCGGAAGAGCTGGATCTGGCGATAGCGTCGAAATACAGAGATGGAAAGCTGCATCCGGCAGCCACCCTGTCTTTCTCGGACATCAAGACGGCGCAGCAGGATTATTTACGCAAGAAGGTCTTCAAGATACTGCCGAAGGTGCTGCCTGAGAACCTGTTGGCGTCTCGAGCCGTGGCAACCATCATCAGGGAAATAGTGGCGTGCGCCGTCCTCTTCCCTGTCATGCAGATGATGTCCGACCCCGACACTTGGAACCAGCTCATGGAGAACTACGGACGAACCATGCTGCAGGACCGATCTACGGTCCGCAAACTGCGCGCGGCCCTGGACCAGCACGCGTCTCCGGCGCCGAGGGCGGAAAAGATCGTGTCGTTCCCTCGTCTGTCGCCGTCTGACAGCGAGAGGAAGTTCGAGAAGTTCATACGATCGATCCGGAAGGTGAACAATCTCTCCGACGCCAGAAGATTTAGAAGCGAGGTCGCGAGCCAGCTGAAGAAAGACTTGCAGAGTCAGAACGTGGACCAGGTGTACCTGCGCCGCCTGGAGATGGGCAAGAGGCTCTTGGACCAGAGGGTGCAACATCTGGCTGCTGGCGGAGATCGACGGGTTCTGGCTCAGAGCACGCTCCTGCACCCTCCTACCGTATCACGGTTGGAGAACGCCCCACTCGAAGAGCTCCTGCGGGATGCTTCCGGGCTGTCATACTTCATGGAGTACATGGACCGCCAGCGGCTTCTACCACTGGTACAGTTCTGGCTTGTCGTCGATGGGTTTCGAAATCCACTCGAGGACGACGGACCAGAGGGGGAACAGCTACCACTGCAACTACCGCCTTGGACTGATTCGGATAGGCTCGATCTGGCCCAAATCGACGCAGCATACATGTCTAGGCCAGAGCTGAAGGTCCCGGAATCTTCAAAGCGGACTGTGCAGGAGTTCCTCAGGGCGGGGAAGCAGGCAACCCCTGAGCAGTACTACCGGGCGCGTCGGGCAATTCTGCGAGCACAGAGCGCTGTTCTCGACGAGATGCGGGCGAAACACTTCCAGAACTTCAAGAAGTCGGATCTCTTCTACAAAGCGTTGGCCGCAGAAGAAGCCGCGAATACCTCGGCCATGGCAGCGCCAGTCGCCGCCAGCAGCTCTCGACAAGCTTCCCAACCGCCGCTGAACCGAGCCTCGCAGTCGTACAATGTCAAGCCTACTCCTGTCTCGCGTCTTGGCCCTCGACTACAGGCACCCTCGCAGCTGAACAGACGGGCAGGCTCGGCTTCTGACCTCGGGTCACTGCGCGTTAACGGCGGGAGTAGTCCAGACCCGCACACTGGTGCTCGGCGTTCTTTGGACGAAGACTCTCCGCTATTTGATGATGAAGAACCCGGGGACGATACGCTGGCAGACTCTGTACAGAGTCTTGACCAAGATTTAGGACACCAACCTGTTCTACCCGACAGACATGTCGTGCAAGCTGTAGAGGAGGCCTTGACCAACATCATGGAGGACAGCAGACCACCGACTGCCGAGGATCTGCGAGAGTCCCTTTTCGGTGGCCCTGATGATGTCCGGTCCAGCCTCTTCTCCATGCAGGAAGCAGACCAACAGAAGGCGGACTCAATTGACCTGCCGGGGTCAAATCGCGGATCTATGGATATAGCGCGCCCTGCACCTTCGGTGCACTCTAAGGAAGCTGAGAAGCCCAGCTTAGCGTCTCTGGGACTGGTCAGTGCAGCGTCCAGAATTGGCGTCTTTGTGGATGACGACCTCTTCGGGGATGAGGATAAGTTCCTCCCTGACGAGCGTGAGGACGCCGACGACGGCAACCGTGACGAGGACATGGATGAAGTCCACGAGGCAGCACCGGGCGACCTAGGTCTCGCGGAGGCCATCACGGTGTTGACGAATGACATCGACAGGCTCATTGCACAGGATGCTGTCATCGAGTCACTTTTGAAGAAAGCTGAGCTGACGAACAATACCGCCGAGCTGAGGATTCTGCGAAAGTCGAAGGCGAGCCTCCAGCGAGAGATACGGAGAAAGGAGCTGCAGAGACAGCAGTACGTCATACAAGAGAGCGACAACAGTCTCTACGGCCGCTCGACGATTAAGATCAAGTCGATACAGGTCGGCAGAGATGATGACGGGAAGGAATTCGCTCTCTACGTGGTCGAGGTGTCGAGGAATGCCGGCGAGAAGATGCCAGCCGCGACATGGGTCATCACAAGACGGTACAGCGAGTTCCTCGAACTACACCAGAAACTGCGTTCCAGATACCCGTCAGTCCGCAACCTCGACTTCCCCAGACGAAGGGTCATGATGAAGCTCCAGAGCGAATTCCTCCGCAAGCGACGGCAAGCACTGGAGAAGTACCTGAGCGAGCTGCTGCTCCTCCCGGACGTCTGCCGCAGCCGCGACCTCCGGGCGTTCCTCTCGCAGAGCGTCATCAACCCGCAGGGCCAGGACCTCATGGACCGCGAGGACAAGAAGGACATGATCACGCGGCTCTACGACTCGGTCACGGACGGCATGGAGGACATCCTCGGCAGCATCCCGGTGCTGGACCAGCTGTCGGTGGCTGGCCAGAACCTGATCGCGGCGGCCACGAACCAGCTCAACACGATGCCCCTGACGGTGGGCGAAGACGGCGGCATGAGCGCCGCGGAAGCGGAAGCCGAGCTCAACGCCTTCGAGAACCGCGAGCTCGAGCCCTTCGTCAAGCCCATCTGCGACATCTTCCTCGAAGTCTTCGAGCTCAACCGCGGCAACAACTGGCTGCGGGGGCGGGCCGTGGTGGTGGTCCTGCACCAGCTCCTGGGCGGCACGATCGAGCGGAAGCTGAGGGACAACCTCAGGGCGCTGGTGCAGGAGGACGCGCTGCTGAGGTACATCGCGCTCGTGCGCGACGGCATGTGGCCCGGCGGGAGGCTGCCGCAGAACAAGGTCCCGCGGTCGGCGGCCGAGAAGGCGAGGACGCGGACCGAGGCGAGCCTGATGCTCGCGACCTTGGTGCCCGACCTAGCGGGGAGTGTAGTCGGGAGACTGAACGCGCAGGCGGCGAGCAGGCGCATTTTCGCGACGCTGAACAATCCGAGGCTCAAGTAGGTCATAGTGCCAAACCCTTCGTACGTGACGGGGAGCGTGATGACGCTTGAAACCGGTGAGACGGGGGCTTTTTGCTAACCGATGTGATAACCCTTAGTACACACCTTGCGTTTACGTTTCTGGATGAGATTGTCGACGTGCTTTTTAGCGAGTGACGGGATGGAGCATTACCTAGAGTCTAGCATAGCATCGGCGTTTTATTGTAATAATGGGCTGCCTCAGCTGTCCCCGAACGCATTCACACGGTGCAATGTTGGGGTTGCACGACCTCAATTGAGGAGAGCTTGCATTTGAGTGGCGTTTCTGGGCTTGACCGTGGACTGCGGGTGGGAGGATACGAATACCTGACAGCCTTACACCTATGCCCTACACAATTCTTCTTCTTGGAGGATGTAATAGAGCAGAGCCTGCTTGAAATTGCTTGGGGGTAATCGGATGTGAGATGTGATTGTGGGTCTCCGGATGTGACCAACCGCTGCAACAGTGGCGACCGGTGAGTGAGAGAAGGTGTGCGGCTTGATCCTGATCTCGGACCTGGTGTGGTGGACATTACAACGAATCATCACTGAATAAACAGCGCCTGGCCTTCCGAAAAGAAAAAAAGGACGTGTGAATGTCGCCTGTCAAGCCGGGCGCGTGACGGCCCGGCAGAGTAAGGGTGCTCGCCAAGACTGTGACGGCGGCTGATGATTGGCGCTAAGGCGAATCTGGAAAGGTTTCTTGTGGCCAGTGTTTCTGCTTGGTGCCGTGCCTCCACTTTCCACTCTCCCGACTCGAACCCTCCATCATTCTTCCAACAACACATCCCCATAATATTCGTACGTGTCGTAATCGCAGGGCTTACGGTTATTCCCTCGTGCTTTTTTTTTTGTCGCGCACCATCCTCGACCGACGACGACATCTTGGGCGCATCTCCCGTCTGCAGAAATACAAAACATCTGCGTCATTGTTGATTGACTAAGAGCTGGATTTGGTTGCCCTCCAGGTCTAACATCACGCAAGGCTCCGTCGGGTCCGTCGCGTTAAACCAAGACACCCAACCCCCAAAAACCCCACCAAGCGACAGCCTTACCCAGCCAGAGGAGGACACCCAACATGACTGAGGTCTCTTCCACCCGCCTGTATCTGGGCAACCTGCCTCGGAATGGTGAGCATCCCCGTCGTGCAGCCGAAGAACATCAATAAGGACTTGGATCTACGTACTGGGGACTGGAATCATCACCGCTGGACCAGGCCTACTACCTAACCGTCTCTCGCGTCTCTCGCGTCTCTCCTCCGTCTTCATCATGCTTCTCCAGGGCCGCTTTCCTCGCAAGCGACCAAGCTGCTGTGTGCTCGAGACATTCATGCTGACGCTCCATCTCTTCCCCCTTCCGAAGCTACCAAGGCCGACATCGAGGCTCACTTTGCCAGCCATGGCACCGGCGAGATCACCGAGATCAAGCTGATGAACGGCTTCGGTTTCATCGAGTACAAGGACGCCATGGATGCTCGGGATGTCGTTCCTGGTATGTTGCTGCTTCCCGTCCCGTTGTGGGCTTGAACCACCCCCTCTCACCCGCTATGGGGAACCCCTTCCGCTGACAGACATTGGTTCTTGCTCTAGCTTTCCGTATGTTGAGGATCCTACGCGGCCAACCTTGCCTTCCTTGGCCACCAACGCCCCGTCCGTTCCCAGGCTAATATATACTCTCTCTGCAAAAAAGATGGATCCGATTTCATGGGCGAGCGCCTCACAGTCCAGTTCGCACGTGGCTCCCGTCACCGTGAAGGAGGCAACCTGGGCGGCCATGGCGAGCGCGCCGTTCCCCGTCCTCGTCGCACTGCTCACCGCATGCAGATCTCCGGACTCCCGGGCGATACCAGCTGGCAGGTCTGTTACCCTACTTCCTTCTCCGTGGATCATCGTTGTGCTCCCAGTCTGCACCCGTTGCCATGCTCCTGATTATTTGGGCCTATACATGCTCTGTCTTCCGTGGTGGCCGGATATCACAAGTTCCCCTGGCCGAACGGGGATGGTTCCCAGGCTGATCTGGCCCCGGCATCCCGCCGGACTCTGCTAGGCTCTGCGCAGCGCGGGCCTGTTGGTGTGGATTGAAAATCACTTGTTGCTCATCGGCGCATGTTGTCCCGAACTGGATTTTCTGTTTCATCAGCGCTTGGCTGCGCATTGGCACTCTCCGTTCTCAATCCTCTGGTTTCTCAGGCATGAGTTGGCAAAATGCTGGGTCACGGCTGGATCCCTCAGTGTCTGGCTTCTCCCGGTTTCCCGGCTTTCGGTTCTGGTTCTTTCACTTGGGGATTTTCTCGACAATGTGCACCTCCTGGACTGCCCGCTTACACGGATTCTGGCTCTAGGACCTGAAGGACTTTGCCCGCCAGTCCGGACTTGACGTCGTTTACTCCGAGACAGGCCGGCATTCCAGCGGAGAAGGGTACGTCCTCTGCGACCACTGTGTTGCTTGTGCTGCAACTGATCATGTGACGCAGCTTTGTTGAGTTCGAGTCTGCCGCTGACCTGCGGACCGCTGTGGAGAAACTCGATGGTCGCGAGTTCAAGGGCGCACGTGTCACCTGTGTGGCCAACGTAAGTATCCCGGTCACGGTTTTATCTGGAGCTATGCTGACTTCGACCAGACGCAACCCGAGCCTCCAGTAGGTCGCGACAGCCGAGGACGTTCCCGCTCACCCGGGCGCCGTCCGTACGGCCCTCCGGTCGATGACTACGACCGCCGCGGTCCTCCCCGCGGCGGCCCCCCTTACAGCCCCCGTCGCGACGGTGGCTACAGGGACGACTACCGTGCGCGCAGCCCGCGTCGTTACGACGACTACGATCGCCGTGGAGGCGGAGGCTTCCGGTCGCCCCCGCGACGCGGTCCGATCGACGACTACGGCGCCCCCCGTGGTCGCTACGACGACCCTCCCTATCCTCCGCGCGGCCGCGACTACCGTGATCCGCGCGATCCTCCGTACCCCCCGGCCGGAGCACCGTACGACCGCCCTCCTCGAGGAGATTTCCCGCCACCCGACGCTCGCTACGGAGCCCCGAGGGATGGAGGCTATCCGCGGGACTATGACCGCCGAGGGGGCTACTGGTAAATTAACAATTCTTCCTTCGCGCTCGCCCGCCGGTCTTGACCTCATTTCGTGCAGATCGCGGGACCGGCATGCCTGATGGCAACGAAATACGACAAAGAGTGTTTCACCTCACGAGTATGTTGGCAGGTCTGAATCGACGGTTTCGAGATGATGTCTTGTTTGGGGCTATCACACTAGGTTGGTTTCGAGAGCTTGGCTCCATTCCTGTTCTGTGTTTGCGGTTGTTTCTTCTGTTCTAGTCACGGGTAACGCAAAAGTTGGAATTTTCAGACGTCCCGTTTGTGTGGTCGATCAGTCAGTCATGTCCTGGCCTTATGAGGTAGCGCGACGACTAGAATGTCTCTCGATGTATGCTTCCTGTTCATTCTTGTATGTTGGTGGTGTGCTGTGCGTCGGAAACGAGAACGCCGCGATACCGACACCGAAATGCTGTGGTTGGGAGGGAATTCGACGACGTGTCACACAGCTTCAGAAGTAGTCATGCGCGTTTAGTTCAGGCTTTTCCGTTGTAGCCTTGATTGCTCCCACCCGAGGTGATGCCTCCCCATTTCGTCGTAGGAAAGAACTGCGCCCCTGGACATCTACGGTTTCGCGCTGAAACACCACAATCGTACTGCTGGACTGCGAGCCCGGGACGTCAGTCTAGAGTAAAGGTGGGAAGGGATGGGGGAACAAGAGCATACCACAGTACATACAGGGGCCCCACCTGGCCGTGCCTCCGCCAAATCCACTACTCAACTCTGGTTATACTTGTCCGAAGCCCACGGGGAAACTGATACCTGTCACGTGTGCTCCGGGTCGTAGTGGCGGGCCGACGTAGAGCAGGAGATCGCGGATGCCTATCGAAGACCGGGGAAGGGAGCCGCGGTTGTGGTCGACATGACGGTGGGGGATGCGGAACGTTGCAGTCCGAGGCTATGTGTCCCTGTATTGTTTCCGGGTGTTTTTACGTCATGTTTGATGGAGATTACTACGAGCAGTCGGTGTCTTAGGGGGACTTGAGCTCTTTGATGAGGACTGGAGGCTTTGCCGTTGGAGACCGGTGCCGAAGGCGAGGAGCTCGATGCTCGAGGAAGGGTTGGGGCTAGTTGGATCTTCTGAGGCCATCATGTGGGTGGCAGTGGTTGAATCCATTCTCCGCTGTTTAAGTCGGAGTAGAGGCGGTGTTGGAGATGGTATGGACCCTGTAGTAGGTTCTCGGTAACGAGGTTTGGGTAGAACGGGGGAAGCAACCAGGCGTTGTGAGCTTCGTGTGACGATAGATGGGCTTACAAGAGGTTTGAAGCGGAGGTGCCCGCTCCCCACGGGCGGCGAGACATGTGCAACGCCCTCACGCAGTACGAGGGGCTAAATTGGAGGGGATCACGGCAGACGTTGGCATAACTTACACTGGGTCTGACATCGCGGGTCAGGCAGCACTAGCAGCAGCCATCCGCAGCAGCTACCCCTGCATCGACCTGGAATCTGGGCCTGGCGATTCAACTTAGAGAGCATTCGGAAGAACGCGTTTAGGAGTCAGAAGGACGTTGCCCGATGTCGAGTTGAGGGTTCGTATCTTCGCATCGGCAACTCCTGGGTTGATGCGGTGCCCGGGCCCGACACCTGAGCTGTCATGGACGTTGCGAAGGCTTCACGGAGTCATGAGGCAAGGCACACTGCAGTAAAATTCGTCAATGCAAACATAAGACATGAAAGTAGATTTCCGGGCAACGTAATAATCAGGAATATTGACTGTCAGCCGTTCCAATCGAAACATGACAATTTGAGGGTGATGACAATCTGACGCTGATCCTCCAGTGTCTCCCAGCAAACGCAAAGAAGATGTTCGTACCAAGATCCCAAAGGACAACAAGAAACCGCCGCCTCTCCTCGACACCTTGCGACAGCTGATTTTTTGAGCAGACCGCCAAGACACCACATCCCACCTCTCCCTGGGGAGACAACCTTTGCCAGCCGTGACACAGCACGCGAGAGCCTGGCTCAGGCCTACCAAATGCGCAGGAATGCGTCATTTTTGTCTGGTAGTATCGCCTGGCTGTGTCTTTCGGGCTGGTTCGGATGGGGACACGGGGCAGCAGATCCCATTGACCAGTTCTTGATTCTGGATTGCTGGCCCTCTGCCCGGGTGTTGCAGTGTCCTGCCAGTCTGCTCGAAGAAACAGCTGTCGCAAGGTGTCGAAGAGACGTTTGGGTCTCTTGCTTGCCTTGGAGATGGTTTTTCTGTCGTCAAAGGTCGTTAATCTCGAAGCTGGGGAGAAGCTCGAGGGTATCGGAAAGCAAAGAAAAACGGCAGTCGTGCTCGAGAAAAAACCGGGG
>Ga0209127_100560_pt1 | contig 12837 bp, 4 predicted proteins | sample LakSupMetagenome_FD_187469 | JGI IMG/M metagenome (GOLD analysis project Ga0209127, IMG submission 187469) | Freshwater microbial communities from Lake Superior, Canada - Sta WM archaea (SPAdes) (version 2) | ecosystem: Environmental > Aquatic > Freshwater > Lake | place: Lake Superior, Canada...
CAGTTACCTTGATGGTGCCCAATCTTGATCGTATGCGCTATCTCGATTTCACAGCGCTTTTGAACCAACGACCTTGTCGTCATATTCTACTAGCCTAATGTCCATTCTCGCTGCAGATCTCCTGCTGGGACACAGAGAGCTGGGAGGATGTCACTGCTGGGCCGGTGGACCGATTTTCTTGCGGTCGCAGGTGGATTCAGAATTATTGCAAGGGCATCCTCACCTTGCTGTTAGACGAAAACCCTCCCCGACGTTCACACTCTCGCTGAATCTGTATCGATCTGGCACTAGTCCTGATCTTGCATCTCTTCAGAATCCATCGCGGGAGAGAGAATCGCTGGGGAGTCTCTTTCTCGATGAGCCCACGAGTCTCGGGCGGGTCCCAGGATCACTTTCACAGGGGCCAATGACAATCCAGGAAATCTGGTTGACTGGAGCTGGGCTTCTCAGCTGGAATCGGATCTTCGGACTTTAGAGCAGCATACCGTCATTGTCGTACCACAAACACGGCTCCCGTCCTTGACTTCAGGCTTCGCATGATGATGGCTGCGCTTTTTCGAATCAAAAGTCGACGGGCGTGCTACGCCGCCGGCAACAACCTGGAAGTCCAATGATTGCGGTCTCCTATTCTCGGTCCCGTCGGCAGGATCCGGTTGTTCATGGCTGTTATCGACTGGTCGGCGCAGCCGCGACGATTTGAATAGCACACCCCAGCAAAGCAAACCCTGGCAACAAAAGGGACGTTCCATTCTCGACTGTACCTACTTCGTATTGTGGGGGACCGTGATCAGGACATTTCCAGGTTCGCACAGACGCAACCTCTCGCAGCAATGTCTGAACCCCCTCTGCTCACACTGTATACATACAAGAACATTTACAGTCTGCCCTCCCACCTCCAACTTGTCGGCCGACGAACACCGACGACTTTTTCTCCACTTCGCCATGATCTGCTCTAGCCTGCCGATCCCTGTTCAAGCGAAGGCGTGCCCGGCTCGACCTGCCTACGAGGTTCGAACTAATGATTAATCACTAGTCTACTACCGTCGTCACAAAGAAGAGCAACAACACGGCTCCCGGACAGCGGTTACCGGTTGAGCATGCGGCCGAGAAATGTACCGGTAGCTTGGCCGCGGGTCGTCCTCTGTCACCCCGTGTCATGGTTTACGTGCATGCTGCCACATCAGGTTCTGTGCTGCTTTCTGGATGGTCACCGGCTGACCCGAAAGCGACGCTGGCTACAGACAGATGCGACAGTTCATATTGCGATACCGCAATGCAACACAATCACAACGGTGTCGCATTCACGTCCTGCAGTAAAAGTGATGAGCCAGCATAAGTCAAACCAGCAATTGCTTCAATGCGATGGAACAAAACGATACCTACCTACATCATGGATTGGAAGGGCACACGTGTAAATGCGGCGCCACCCGAGCCTCAAAATCCTGCGAGTCTCTTGCGCAATCCTTATGACAGACCCTTCGAACAGTACATATTTCAAACAGATACTACCAACCCCAGAGCCAGAGCCCAGGTTGTGTCTGTTGTCAAAGCAATACCTCAGGAGCGTGCCGAAGCCAACAGGTCTCGCAGCACTGCATAATAATAACGCTGCTGGGTACACATACCTTGTTTGGCAAGCCTGCAGAACTTGGAATACGCTGGGCTTTGGCCGTTTGTGTGGACATGGGGCTGACAAGTACCTGGCCCTAAGCCTTACACGGTAAGGACTTGGGTATGGGTGCTGCATCCACTCCCCGGGGGGGAATACGTGGCTTGCCAGCGTGGTTGCGCACACACCCTCATTCCATGTCAGGACCTGTACTCTGACACGCTTACCTAACCCGCCTTGTATTTGGTGCCGGTGCCGACAGGGTGTGAAAATTCACCGCCGAACTTCATCCCGAACTTCGGCGCCCTGAAGGCAGTCGTCGTGACGGGGATGTGCACGAGCTGCTATTCCACGGGCTGCCTAAACCATTGCTCAATCGCATCGCAAAAATTGGCCGACGATACAGACGGTACTGGCCGGCAAGTTCTGGGTCGGCGCTCTTGTCGGCTCCGGTGAGTGTAACCTGGGTCCGGGGCTGAATCCGGCGGTTCCGCCTACCCACCAGGGCCGTCCATCACCGGTGAGCCGCCAGGCTAGTGTGATGGCCACGCCATTGGCCCGGCCAATTTGGGTGTGGTGACGCTAAAGGTGAGCAGCGGCGCTTGGCCACATACGTACGTGCACCCCTGACTTATTGGCGATCTCTTCGGTCTCGTCCAACCTCTTCCAACGCTTCCCATGGCCCCCCCCCCCAGCGTCAAGGTACGCCCAAGCTAGCGGGAATAAATAGGGCGGGCTTGGCGAGTCGGTGAATCCAAGTTGCGAGCTGCCCAGGGGTAGCTCGCTCTAACGTGATGCTCCTCGGCATTTGCCGCTGTAAGCGTCACTCATCACAGTGCTTGAGCTTGCTGGCAATTCTCATAGGATCGTTAAGCTTCAAAGCCACGCCGTTGGGACAGCCAAACCTTGTGATGACCTCTCTCCACAATCAACGGGTTAGAAGTCTCTCAAAAGAATGGCCAAGCGAGCTAGCGCAGGTTGGACAAATATTGTTCTGAGGAAACTTTTCCTGCAGACTTGGTTGGACATTGCGCAGGCGCTGGAGACTCCAGACGACTTGGATTTCATGGGACATCGACACCTGTATGGCGGCGCAGACCAGATTCAGGCAGCCGAATTAAGGTGGCTATGTTTAAATGCAATCTAGATATCGCAAGGTCATGGCCGCTTCGATTCAATCAACCAACAACATGTGCGCGCAAAGGAAGAGGATGGGGCAGTCGTAGAATCGATTTGGAAGGTGCCGAAACAACAACCTCTGGACCGGGAACAAGTACGCGACGGTGCGGTGCAACCATCAATGACGATGGTCGAATGCCAGTTTATTGGTTGCAATGCATAGGATGCGACGTCGATGACCCGGGAGAGATACCATGGTATAGTGTACATATGAAACAGCAGATTAATAAACAGGCCCCCTGCCTTTCGTTTGCTCTCATCCAGACTTTGGCGTGCCACGGGTGGCTTCCCTTCCCCGGGGGCGCAGCCCTTGGAACTCGACGGCACAGACCATGAAGGTGCTTTCTGGAAGTCTGCCTTGACTTCTAAAGCACTTCTACGAAAGTCTGCCTTCATCAAGAGCCGCCTGGACTGTCAAAGAAAGTACGGATGGGAATCAAGCCACATTCACGCGCGTGTTACGAGCGACTTGTGGTCAGAATATCGGCGAGATCAGGATGTCATGCCATCAATCTTTGGACACCAAACACTTGCAGCACGTTGCTGGCAGTGTCAATATGCCGCGTTCAGGGGACCAACAACAAAACTGCTTGCTAGACCCTGGTGAGACAACCTTGTTGGCTTCTGTCTTACAGCCAGCCATTCCGGTATTGGTATTGGTCCTAAGTCTCAATGCCTGCATCACGAACCTTGACGTCGCAGTCAAGTGACAGATTCTGCGCGATACGTACAGACAAAGTACAGAAGCTGTTGCCAATGCTCTCTGGGTCTCACTGTTCTCCATGGTGGTCTTTATCCCAACCATTCCCACGTGCAGTGAGATTAAATGCATGTGCTGCAGTAGGTACGGGTCCCCCGACCTTACCATTCGAGCGTTAAGCGACTCGGTCGGCAAAACGGTCGCAGACTGCATGGGCACAGTGTAAGGTACCTATGGACCGTTGCGAGTGGTACAACCTGAACCCACAGAGATCTGCTTTGGGTCCGGGACCGGGAGTCGCTCCCGCCTGCTGTTCCTTTTGCTGCACATCCATCTCAATCATCAGCATCACAAACAAACACCTGCTTCCCTCCCCTTGGGCCGGTGATCGGCGCTGTGTATTTGAAATTCCTGGGCTCCACCACCGTGGCTGTCCACCGCTACGTGTACCTGTCCCTGATCTCAAATACGAAAAGAGGACTCGGGCTAGTTGGCAAGGTAAGGTAGCCTACAAAATCTCCGATTTGCTGAAAAGCGAAACATTATCGACCGTCGGGTCATTGCCGGGTAAACATCCCTGCGACAACTGACAAAGACCGGGACCCAGAAAAAATGGCCTTACGCAGTGGGACAACGGCTTACACGGTAACCGCCATCCCTGTACGCTGCCCGTTTTGTTGCTGGATGGGGAAGCTGCCATGGCCTTGGTAACCGTTCCACTCATCAAACCAGTCAGTCATGTCAAAGGCCAGGGGACAGGGCACTACTGTGTTACACGTGTAGGCATAGCAAAACACCCTGCCCCCTAATAAAACCAATTCTCGATATACTCGATATCTCCCCGTTTCCCCCGGGCGGGTGCCTGACGCCCTTGTGACATGTCGATTGATTCGCAACCTTGGGTGCTCGTTATGGCGATGATCTGCGCGTGTTCTGGCAGGGCAAGACCTGCCAGGAATCGGCGCTTAACTGTGCAGAAGGGTGTAAGAGCAGTCGTCCTATCTTACGATGCTGTCGCCGTTCGTGGCGGCTCTCGCGGGTAAGAACGAGGTATCATCCAATGCTACGGACGTGGATGGCAGGGCTTGGGGCATTTGTCACTCGTCGTGAGAGCTTGATTCGCTCTAAAGTAGAGGGAACACAGGCAAGTGACCAGTCCTGTGCATGACATCGATGCCTTTATGCTACAGCTGTACACACAGCTTGCGAGACTCCAGGTAGCATGGTAGTTTGCGCCTTCCAAACAAGATCCGGCCAATTACGACTCAGGCACTGTTACATTCGCGGCGGCGCCTGACTTGTGCCTTGCGATGAACAAAGAACCTCCACCGCTCTCCCTTAGCTCGGCTTTTACGCGCTGAGACGCGGACAGCTGCTGGCGGGGGCGTCCAATAAGCGCGGGTTGTGCGAGCCACTAAGAGCCCCGGTAAGCGCGCCAACCAAACAGAGCACGTCTGCGCTTTCACCAAGCGTCAACATCGAACGCCAACGACCATCAAGCATCAAACAGGCACAGACAAGCAGTTCAAATTCTGCTTCAGACGCAGGTCCATGCAGATTTGCTGAAATCGGCGAAGTGTAGCGATCGGCAGACTGGGGAGGAGGTCTGTTCTATTAGCCACACCGCCGCTGGAGCAAATCTGGACGAGAAGGCCAAAGCCAACAAGACGTAATAACCGAGTCGCGGTGGTTGCATCGCTAGCACACCTGCAGCAGTCTGCTGCATTGCATTGTCTTGCCCGATAACCCCCCTCTCGGCGAACGTACCTGGACGGGGTCTCTGGTTGCTCTGAACGGCGACCTGGCCGGAGCATCGCTCCCTGTTCCTTCATGCCATCTTGAGCTGGCGTCTTGGAGAGAAGGCTGGTACCTGGACGGGCCTGTTCGCTTCCAGTTTGGGGCCAGGCAGCCATCAAAAGAGGGCCGCTGCTCTAACTCACCCACCTATTCGGCCGAGACCATGGCTGCGGCTGTTGCGACGTCCAGCTGGAAGAGTCGCCGTCGGCGCGTCTACCAGTCCGTCTTCCAGACCGACATTTCGCAACCAACTCCCTACTCCACACCCTCTGCCAGATTCACGGAGCAAGGTCAGCCATTCGGCGGGCACCTCCCCCTCTCCGACCTGGACCACCAACTCCACCATGCGAGCCGCACCCTGGCTGCTTCACCAGACGCTGCTCCTGCTGCGCGACAGCCACCGCCAGGTCAGTTGCAGACAGGAGACGGCTTGTATCGACGGGATGCGGTCGCATCTTCTCCGTTTGCTCCTACGGCCACCGCAAGCTTCGCATCGCCTCAGCCACTGCCAACAGGCCCCCGTGGGCAGCAGGATGCGGCAGAGGACCAGATGCGGTACGACCGTGCCTGGCATGTCGTCACTTCCAGGATTGTCTTGCCCGCCTCTGCTACTGCCGAGGACTCTTTCGGAACCTTGGCACCTGATTCCCAGTACTCACAGGGCGGTGGGCAAGGGGTGAGCTCTGAAGCCCAGTTCTACGAGGCACTCGGGCTGGTCGTGAATGCCCCGAAGGTCCTCCCACGGGCGGCTCACACCGAAGACATACTGTCCTGGCACACACAGCAGGTACGGAAGCACTTTGCCCAGCATGTGCTGCCGTTGCTCTCTGCCTGTGCCGAGGGCCTGTTGGACGAGGAGGATCTGAGAGACTCTACCGGTAGGGGATCGTATGAGAAGCACATGATCATTGTCATGAGCAGCGTGCGGACCCTGGAAGCTGCGATGCGCCTGTACTCGTACGGCATGCAGCTGCTTGTCCGCGGGATCCAGCGTGTTCAGACCGTGGATAAGGAGAATGCCGCCACAGATCCGGAGCTCGTCGCTGGCCGCTTCCGCCGAGACGTCCACTCGCTCGTGAGCAACTCTGCGTCCCCGCAGTTGATAAGATCACTGCGAGTTGTTCTATTGCACCTCGCCGGGAACATACTCGGCGTTCCTGCGCAGAAGCGCGGAGTGAACGGCGAAGGCGAGGGAGTACGGCCAGCTCCTCCTTCGGACAACGACCTCAACTCGCTCGCAGCACGGAAACGGCTGCTTGAGCTTCTTGACCCGCTCTACAGTGTTGGCCTTGCTGGAGAGAGGTTCCAGATTCTGTTCGCCGAGATCATGGACGGCATCATGTGTGACTTCGTCAAAGGGGCGTACGCAGGCGTCTGGGTCGCGTCAAGCGAGAAGCATGGTCTGTTCAGGGGCAGCGCAGTTACGGGACCGCGGCCCATCGCTCGTGCAGTCTCTTCTCCCTGCGTTGTCTCCCTGTCTGACTGGGTTGAAAACCACTACGCACGCCTAGCTATCGAGGTGCTCAGCCGGATATCCGACGATCCAAGCCAGTCTCCCGTCACTCTGTCGGACGTCAAGACCTACCAGTCCCTTGCCCTCGGCCGTCTCGCATCACTGCGCATATCCGAGCTGTTTGACATTGTCTTGGCCTGGCCCAGCTCACGCGGCGCTCTCGACGACCTGCGGGCCGCCATCACCACCCCGGCGCGCAGGCTTCAGCTGACGGATTGCTTTGCGGCGCAACTGCAGCGACGGCTCCTTCATCCCGGCCGATCGACGCTAGAGATCCTGCAGACCTACATAGCCATGATTCGAACCTTCCACGCCCTCGACCACAGCAAAGTGCTCCTGAGCCGCGTGTCGCCGAGCCTGCAGCTGTACCTGTGCGGTCGCGAGGATGCTGTACGCATTGTCGTGACTGGCCTGCTAGCCTCGCCGGACGAGATACGCGCTGCCAGGAATGAGAGGCAGATGCGCGAAGAGCAAGAAGGGACACCGAGAGGCGGCAGACAAGCGAGGACCCCTCAGAATGGCGCCTTCATGACGCCTGCCCTGCCACCTCGACGAGGGCTGAGGTCGAGACACGGCACGCCCGACGTCGAAGAACCCGGCGTCAGAGACGTTCCTCCGGCGTCCGCCGCTTCTGCGGGCGGCGGCACCCACAGCACCAAACTCGTCGAGCTCGCCCTCCTGATGACCGACCCGATCCAGTCCCGCCGCGCCGGCGGAGCAGACGAGGACGCAGACCTCGACTGGAACGACCTGAGCTGGCTGCCCGACCCCATCGATGCCGGCGCCAACTACAAGCGCCCGCGCAGCGAGGACGTCATCGGCACGCTCATCTCCGCGCTGGGCTCGCCCGACACCTTCATCCGCGAGTTCCAGGTCATCGTCGCCGAGCGACTGCTGTCCGACCAGGCGCGCTTCGACCAGGAGGTGCGCGTGCTCAACCTCCTCAAGAAGCGGTTCGGCGAGGCAGCGCTCCAGAACTGCGACGTCATGATCCGCGACATCCACGACTCGCGACGCCTCGACGGCGCCATCCGCAAGGTACAGGGCGTCAAGGACGGCGGCGAGCAGCCGGGAACACCGCGTCCCGCTGCGACCACCCCGACCAACCCCGCGCCTCGTTTGAGAGCAGCAGCGCCCTCATCCCCAGCCTCCGCCGGAGCGCCTTACCACGCCCGCATCCTCTCCCGCCTGTTCTGGCCGAACCTCGAGCGCGAGCACTTCCTCCTCCCGACACCGGTCCAAGACCAACAGAAAGACTACGAACAGGGCTACGAACACCTCAAGGCCTCCCGCAAGCTGACCTGGCTCAACCAGCTCGGCCAAGCGACTGTCGAGCTCGAGCTCCAAGACCGGACCGTCACCCTGGACTGCAAGACGTACGAGGCGACCGTCATCTACGCCTTCCAATCCCCCGACCCGGGCCCCGCCCGGCGCACAGTCTCCGACCTCGAGGAACAGCTGCAGATGGACGACGACCTCATATCCTCAGCCCTCTCCTTCTGGGTATCCAAGGGCGTCCTCTCCCGCAGGGGGGACGTCTACACCGTCCTCGAGACCGCCGCCTCCTCCTCCTCCCCCCCCTCCTCGTCCCCGGCGTCTCCCACCTCCGCCGAAGCTTTACCACCACCGACGGAGTCCGAGCCCGCAGCACCTGCCGTGGTCGTAGACGAGAAGGAGGCGCAGAGGCGGGCCGTGTACTGGCAGTACATCCGGGGCATGCTGACCAACGCGGCGGCCACGATGCCGCTGGGCCAGATGGCGATGATGATGAAGATGCTGATCGCGGACGGGTTCCCCTGGAGCAACGAGGAGCTGCAGGAGTTCCTGGCCGAGAAGGTGGGCGAGGGGGAGCTCGAGATCGTGGGGGGGAAGTACAGGCTTGTCAAGAAGTAGAGTGCACTTGGGGATGGGCTCTGTCGGGGACAATGACGGGCTCTAAGAACTGGCGATGATAGACAGGTGTTAGGTAGCGAATATCCTAATCCCCATGGAGTACATCTCTGGTCCGTTACTGTGTGGGTTGGCATGCCCGCCATAAAGGACAGTTGCAATCTCGTCGCATGGTGATTCAGACATATGATGGCAAAGGGATGGCCGTCTCTTGTAATACACCTTACTGTCCCGCAAACATGTTACGGCAGGCCTTTCTCTCCCTCAAGTGTAAATGCTGGCGTTCTCCGTCTTTGTCGCCTGACCTCAGCTGTCAGGCGGACAAGTGTCTATCAGCCGACATCGCTGACATACCACGTGGTCCTATTGACTTTGCTGAGGGTGTGATCTTATAAAAAGACAGACACAAATCGTCTTTGCATTCTGGCTTTCTTCTCCTGGCGACTACCAATCTCAATGGCGACTCCACTGCGAGGGGCTAAAGATATGAGTGGGCATACGCCTCATGCGCAGTAACCAATCATTGGGGGTGTAGTCTAGTGGTTATGATTTCTGCTTTGCAAGCTCCTTCGAGCTCTGAATTGCAGAGGGTCCCGTGTTCAAATCATGGCGCCTCCAAAATTTTGCGTTTTTGACTTGACTCGAAGCCGGTATGGAATACTCTTGTTCAAGGCTCCTTTTTTTGTTTTGATACGATATCTTAGGTATCTACACCTACTCTGACAATCACTCGGCGTAACACACTCGGGAGCCAGAGCTATACTTCACAAACTGTCATCACAGCCAATGCTCGTAGTAGCTGTCCTTGTCCAGCAGCTACATCATGCTGCAACGAAGATCTGCCGGCTGCAGACAGGACCGTCCTGATGTTGAGAGACGACCGAGGGGCAGAGTATCTCGCACAGCGTCCCAAGACTGCGAACTAAGAACACTTGAAAAGTAGATTGGCTATGGCACAGGGGCGTGTATGGACACTAAGGTAGGGTAGGTAGTACATAGGAAATCTCTCTTTTTGCCGGCTCTATATGCAGATGCTTATTGCGCCTTGGAAGAGACAATCCCTGGAGAGAGACGCATTGTTAGTCATTGACACGCACGCCGAACCGCACAGACGAGAAGGGGAAGACTTACTCTCAACATCCGCCACGCTCTGCTGGAGGATCTGCTGCAGGACCTTGGGGTTCTCCAGCTCCTTCTGCACCTTGGCAATGACGCTCTCGGCCAGCTCCTTCTGCTGGCGCTGCTTGACCTGGCCCTCGTAGCGGACCCACGAGTCGAGGACGGCCTTGGCCTCGGCGGCCAGGGCGGTCCGCTGCTCGAGCTCGTAAGCCTCGGCCTCGAGCTTGGCGGTTTCCTGGGGATCGAAGATATCAGCTTCCGTTCACATCTCATGGCTCCCCGACGCGCTGCCACCCAGGCCACTGTTGTCTGTCCGGCTTACCTTGGAGACGGCAAACAGGCTCTTGGTAATGTCGACAACCTCGGACATCTGCTGGACGTCCCCAATGCGGGCCTTGACAGCCTCGGTGTGGTCGGCACGGGCGGCGTTCAGGATGTTCCTGATCTTGGCCGTCTGCGACTCAGCCCACTCCTTGTACATGGGGCCGCCGAACTTGATGAGGGCGCCCCACACGCTGAGCAGGCAGAAGGCGACGACGGTCTCCTCGTTGACGACGTAGTACTCGTTGCTGATGGCGTAGATGGAGAGGCCGGCGGCCGAGGAGAGGATGGCCGTCTTGGAGACGAGGCTGCTGCCGGGCAGCGAGTCGATGATGGACTGGGCCTTGGCCTTGGGGTCCTCGGTCGGCACGTTGGAGCTGCTGGCGCCGCGCACGGCAGTGAGCGACGTCAGGGACGGGAGGGTGCGCTGTGTGAGGGAGGGTCGGAGGCGGGCGGCCCCTGGAAAGAGAGAAAGACACTCTGTTAGCGATCGCGAACTTTCAATTGGCACGGCAATCGGATCGCGTGGATCGAGGGAAACTTACCGACAGCGGTCCTTGCCAAACGGGACGCCATTGTGATGTGTGATGGGATCAAGGGCTGGACTGGCTAGCGATTGACGTTGTTTCGGATGAAGGTTTGCGGTTTTAACGAAATGCTTCGTTCAGAAGCTTCGCCAGGCCCGTTGGTCCGTGCGTTCAATGATGGGACCTCCTCCAGGCTGTTCCCGGGCTCACGGCTATTGCTCACGTGATGCCGCACCTCAACACCTCAACTGGACCTGCCATTCCTTATCGATCAACTTGTGTTATCGCGCGACTCCACTATCTAAAAAGTTCCAAGTCCACCCTACCCTTAGAGCGCGAAAGCAGAGTTGGGAACGAAGCTGATGGGCAGTGATTTGGAAAAGGGATTTACCACCATGGCACCGAAGGCAGAGCTATCGCGCGCGAAACGGAAGCACAAGGGTGGCGAGGAACCGGTCAAGAAGCGATCGCGATCCGAGAGCAGCGACGACAACGACTCCGGGTCCCAGTCCGACAGCGACGTTGGCGACAGACATGCGAAGATAGTACAACTGGAGAAGGAGGTTTTGGAGTCCAGAAAACACTACAACAATATCACCACTCTCATAAGTCTCGCGCAGGGAAGAGATTCTGAAGATGACGAGGTCGCCGTTGTCGCAGCGGTCTCGCTGTGCAGGGTCTTCATCCGCCTCCTCGCAGCGGGGAGCTTCACAAAGAAGAAAGGCGCATCCGAAAAGGAGGATACTGTTGTGCGATGGCTGCGGGAGCGCTTGTCAGAGTACAGGAAGGTCCTCACGGCAATGCTCCGAGAAGAGCAGGCCGCGCTGACAGCTACGACGCTGTCCATGCGGCTGCTGAAGGCTGAGGCGCAGTACCTGAACGGCACCGGCGAATACAGCTTCCCGGGTGCATCGTTCTCCGAGCTCGTCACCGGGCTAATGCGGCCGGAGGTGGATGACAGCGTCCGGGCAGAGTTCGTCGAGAAGTTTGTGGATGAGTACGACGACATCAGGTACTACGCGTTCAGGACGCTCAGGGAAATTCTCTCCGAGTCCTCAGCCGCCGCAATGGGGGAAGAGACCGTTCTCAACATCTTCGACTTCCTCACATCCATAGAAGGCGTGCCCGACGCGAGCGAGGAGCTGGACTTCTACATCGACCCTCCGACGAAGAAGACACACCCGCTCCGCACACTATCCCAACACAAGAAGCAGGCCCAAGAAGCATGGATGGCGCTGATGAGGCTCGGCCTCAACAAGCCGCAGAAGAAGAAGGTGCTCGAGATCATGGCAACGTCCATAGCACCCTGGTTCACCAAGCCCGAGCTGCTGATGGACTTCCTCACCGACTGCTACAACGAGGGCGGATCCGTCTCGTTACTGGCTCTATCGGGCGTCTTCTTCCTGATCCAGGAGCGCAACCTCGACTACCCGCTATTCTACAACAAGCTCTACTCCCTCCTCGACGCCGACCTCCTCCACTCGAAGCACCGGTCGCGCTTCTTCCGCCTCCTCGACACCTTCCTGGCCTCCTCCCACCTCCCCGCCGTCCTGGTCGCCAGCTTCGTCAAGCGCCTCGCTCGACTGGCGCTCAATGCCCCTCCGAGCGCCATCGTGGCCATCGTGCCGTGGATGTACAACGTCCTGAAGAAGCACCCCCTCTGCACCTTCATGATCCACAGGGTTCCGCGCACCCCGGAAGAGAAGGCGCAGATCGAGGCCGAAGGACTGGCGGATCCTTTCCTCCCGGACGAGACGGACCCCATGGAGACGCGGGCGATTGAGAGCTGTCTGTGGGAGATTGTGCAGTTGCAGTCGCATTATCATCCCAACGTGGCTACTATTGCGAAGATCATCTCGGAGCAGTTCACAAAGCAGGTGTACAACTTGGAGGACTTCTTAGACCATTCTTATCAGAGTGTAAGTTTCGACGTTGCCGCTTGAATTATGATGACGATGTTAACAACGTGTCGACAGCTTATCGAAGCGGAGATGCACAAGGAGGTCAAGAAGCCGCCAGTGGTGGAGTTTATGATCCCCAAGAGGATATTCACGTCGGCGGAACCCGGTTCGGACGAGAAGAACAGTCTGTTGGTTGACCTGTGGGACTTTAGCCCTCAGTCCTGAGGAACCTGCATCTGTCCCGTCTTCGGCCTTCGACCTACAGCATGCTAGGATGGTTC
>Ga0209127_100561_pt1 | contig 12828 bp, 5 predicted proteins | sample LakSupMetagenome_FD_187469 | JGI IMG/M metagenome (GOLD analysis project Ga0209127, IMG submission 187469) | Freshwater microbial communities from Lake Superior, Canada - Sta WM archaea (SPAdes) (version 2) | ecosystem: Environmental > Aquatic > Freshwater > Lake | place: Lake Superior, Canada...
ATTATCCATTGGAGCCACACAGCTGTGTGTTTCTGCCTCGACAGACCACTTTTGATGACCTACGTTACAAGGCAATGTCCTTCGTCCGAGGCACGAGACGGCCAAAGAGAATGTCTTCGCTTGCTCGCTGCAATGCTTCCCGAGATGTGGCGGGGTTTGAGTGCCGGACCCCACACGCTGAACATTGCATGCAGCAAAGCATCCTGGAGGCTAAATCGCCCGGGGACCGACCCCCACCAATACCGACCTTACAGTAGTCTAGCAACTCCGTCGTCCTGGATGTCGCGATGACGGGAGCTTGATGAGATGATAAACGTGGGAGCATAGTAGCTGTTCTACGTGCTTTACACCATCGATTGGAAGTCGCTTCACGGTCTGTTAACCCTGAGCGTCGAGACCGAGCATCCTCATTACGTTGCGAACAGCTTGAGGCTCGCAACATCTTGACCTAAACCAGCCAAGTCAAGCCCAAAACCTCCGTCGAGTCACACAGCACACCGACACCATGCCAGCCAAAAACCTCCTAGCCGGCAAAACCGCCATCATAACCGGCGGCACGACGGGTATCGGCCGGGCCATAACCCTCGAGTTCCTCCGCCAAGGCTGCAGCGTGGCCGTCAACCACCTGGGCCTCCCCAAAGACCAGCCGCACCTCGACTCCCTCGTCGCCGAAGCCGAGGCGATCAAGTCCTCCTCGCCTTCCACGGCCGGCACCCTCGCCACCCTCCAGGGCGACGTGCAGGACCCGGCCACGGGCCCGGCCCTCGTGGCCTTCGCCCTCGAGACCTTCGGCACGGGCCGGCTGGACGTGTGCGTGAGCAACGCGGGCATCTGCACCTTCGCCGAGTTCCTCGACCTGGACGCGGACCTGTTCTCGAGGACGGTGCGGACGAACCTCGACGGGGCCTTCTACGTCGTCCAGGCGGCCGCGAGGCAGATGGCCAGACACCAGGACCCCCAGGGCGGGAGCATCATCGGCGTGTCGTCCATCAGCGCGCTGGTCGGCGGCGCGGGCCAGACGCACTACACGCCCACCAAGGCGGGCGTGCTGAGCCTGATGCAGAGCACGGCGTGCGCGCTGGGGAGGTACGGGATTAGGTGTAATGCCCTGTTGCCGGGCACGATCAAGACGCAGTTGAACGAGGAGGACTTGAATGTTGAGGAGAAGCGGAGGTATATGGAGGGCAGGATACCGCTTGGGAGGACGGGGGAGCCGAAGGATCTGGCGGGGCCGGCGGTGTTTCTTGCGTGCGAGGAGTTGAGTGGTTATGTGACGGGGGCCCAGTTGCTGGTTGATGGGGGGTTGTTTGTTAACTTGCAGTGAGGGAGGAGGTGGTAGGGACGTGAGATGCACTCCTGATGGAAGGGGGGAGTCATTGGTGCGTGGTGTACAAAGTATGACATGGGACACTTGGACTTACGAGTCACGCATCCGCACATTATGTTTGTATGTGATACCTCCTCCTTCACCTGCCGGATATTCAGCTGTGGTGTTGATATCGAGTGGCTGGTGGTGGCCCGGATTCAAGGCCTCGGCGTGTCGCGATAGGGATAAGGTGAGCGATAAGGGACTGATAGGGCAGCAGGGATTCCGGGGTTCGTCATTTGGACAGGGGTCAGTGCCTAAGTAAGTCTAAACCGTGATCCGGGTTTGTCCCCTGCGCCCGTCGTGCGTCCCGTTCCTGGTTCCTGTCGCGTTGACGCCAAAACAACTTCCATTTAAACACTCCCAGTCAGCTTGACGCGATCATCCTCCAAGCATCTCTCCTCAGTATGTCATGAGACGATTCGCCTATCTGCAGAATCTTCCTTAGCTCCATCATGCTTCACGTATTAAGATGAGACCGAGAAGCATCTCACGTTCCAGGTACCTGGTTGATCGTGTCTTGCTCCACTACCGAGTCCGCTCCAGTTGTCCCACCTGATCTTTGTTCGCGTCGCGCTAAGGACGGACTTCGACATCGAACAAAGATCGCCCAACGACGGTGCACTTTGAAGCTGTGCACTGGGAGAACAAATTCCACCATTTCACGACTTTACAATACTTTGATAGAGGAGACCCGATCCCTACTGTGACTACCTTCTTGGTGCCTTTCGTCATTGTGCAAGTCTTCGAGGAATTGCGACTATGCGGGGCTCTGAGGGGCGAGTCGATATCGTACCCTACCTGACCTCACTCGCACAGCTGCCTACATTCCAGAGCGACAGGAATGGCAGATCTGGCAAATCCGAGGCGGGAAATTGAGCCTGCGGTCATCCGGTGCTGCTGCGGCCAAGACGACTGCGCTTTTTTGAAGCACAACTGCTCTGTCCTGGACAACGTCGAGAAGGATGTCCACGTGGCTGCGAGGATGGGCCAGGTCAGTGTCCACCACTAATCCATCCGTTCTACTACTCTCTTTGTTCGCCTTGATGCCCCTTCTTTGAATTGTCTACGGGCTTCTGGCCTTCCCTGTCGGGGGACTCTTATCTTCTCTGTTGGGACGGACTTGAGTTACAGCTGCGAGACACGCAATGATGGAAGAGGCGGAACCGCATCAAGCTGTGCCCCAGCCTTCCGAACCGGCGCTGACATTCGCTCTTCAGGCCCTCCTGGCCCGCCATGAGGCCTACATGGCCTCTGCCGAGCGCGACCGCGCCGAGCTCAACGCTCGGATCGAGCAGCTCCAACTCGACAATGCTGCGCTCCAGCAAAGCAACGATCGGACCATTGAGGAGAACCGCGCCCTCCTCGGTCGACTGGCGCAGCTCAACGGCACTGTCAGCGAATCCGAGCTGAAGATACGGAGCTTGGAGGCGGCCCTCCAAGAGACTCAGCTTACCATCAAGCGGCTGGAAAGCGCTGCGGCCCGCGCTGCCGACATGGAACGCCATATTGCCACGCTCGAGGGAGACCAGGAGAGGATGCAAAAGGAGGTGGCACACTCGGAGGAGGAGGCAAGGAGTGCGTTGTACAGATGGAGGATGGCGGAACGGAGCCTCCGCGACATGCAAGACCAGCTCGAGCGCATGGAGAAAGAGGCAAAGGAAGAACGGGAACGCCATGTTGAGGTTATTGGTCGCATGGAACGACAGCGAGCCATGGAGAAGGACCTCGACACAGCTGCTGGACGCCTCAAGGGTGCCGCTGCGGCAAAGAACCTCACCGACGGAAAGAATGGCAGCAGTGTAGTGTCACATTTTGTGCGGGATTTGCTCCAGGACAACGCGAATCTCCAGCTGAGCATGGCCGAGCTGCGCGAGATGCTGATGAATTCCAACGACGAGATCCAGAGTTTGAGGGAACAGCTGATGTACCATCAACCAGTCAAGGGCGAAGTGAGCGCGGCTTCTACGCTACGTGCCGAGTTGGAGCCGCCCACTCCGGTGGCAGAGAAGCGGATTTCCCAGGAACTTCACGTCCATCATCATTATCACGTTGCGCCCAAGGCCGAGCTGAAGAAGCCCAAAAAGAAGAGGCACTCGCTGAACCCAGGAGTCTTCACGCCGCCGGCTGTGTCAACGCCGTCAACGCCGAACACGCGTCGATGGCAACTCAACAAGTCGTCACCGTCACCTGCGATGCTTTCTCATACTACGAAAGGCTCCATCACGTCTCTCCCGCCACCGCGTTGGTCCTACCTTTCTGACGAGCCTTCGGACTTTACGCTCTCCTCTGTTCCAAGCTCACCCCAGTCAAATCATGGCAATTCGATGTTTGATCGAGGCGTCGTGGATTTGTCACTTCCAGCGTCACCAACCACGAGCGTGGATCCCACATCGCCGTCCTGGTTCAAAAATGCTCATCGGAAGCGAAGTTCGGAAGCATCTATCCGGCCAGAGTTCGGTCGATCGGTACCGATCAACTTTAACCTGGATTCGCATATTTCCAAGGATGCTCATCCCGCATCACAGCTATCAATCAGTGCCCAGAAGGATCCGGGCCATGAGGAGCCCCAGGAAGCAACGACAACACCTATTACCGCTGTGTCGCCGTCATCAGATGACGTCCCAAGCCTGACCCCCACCGCTACCGCTTCCGACGAATCAGTCCTTCCGACATATGGCGACGACGCCGATGCGAACGACGACACATCCCTTGCAAGTCCGGTCCTCGACTACTTTGACCCTGACATACCACAAGTGCCGCGTGCTCTCCGGCGCGTCGTCTCCCACGAGTCGATCATGTCGCTGTCGAACGGCATGGACATCCATACTCTCAAAGTCCGCCCCAGCCAGCTCACCCTCAGACCGCTGGGAGCCACGGCTGCTGGTACCGGCATCAGCACCGTGACCGCCAGTCCCACCATATCGCGCGGTGGGGGCGCAGGGAAGAGGGGCAGCGTCGTCCTCCGAGACAATCTGGAACTCGTCGGCTTGGGACTGTCCACGTCGTCGAGCCGCGGCACCACGAGGGTCGTCTCTGGGCCGACGACACCTCGTGATACGCTAAAAAGCCCCAGTCAGCCCAGCCAGTCGGCGAGAAGCCCGTTGGGGAGGCTGGTTTCGTGGCGGCTTTGGGGCAGTCCCGAGCCTCCTTCCGTGGGCGCGACACGAACTCCGGAGCCACCAACTGCCATGCCGGCTGCGGTGCCGTCATCTGGGTCCGGCCCGCCGTCGATATCCGACGCCAGAAGCACTGCGTCCGACAGCACCGGGGCATCGAGCAAACCGGCATTTGAGTTGAAACCCATCGCCAGGCCTCCTGGAATCAATCAAGCCGGTGCCATTCCTGGCTTCTACGAGTACTGGGCTGCTCATCAGCGGAGGAGGGCACCGAGTAAAGTGTGTCCTGATGTTGTCGACCAAGAGGCTTTACGAGAGGGGTTGGAGGGTGCTTGAACCCTCCCTGTACGAATCAAATGGGATCCGCTATCTTTTCGACCAATACTGCATGGGAGGCGTTTTTGTTGGCTCTGGACTATGCCGACTTTCAAGCATTTTGTTTGTCACTTGCATATATGAGCTTGGTTTTGCTCTTGGCCACAGGCGTTGTCTGTCATATCTCGGTCTCTTCTTTAGTTCACCTCTTACATGCCGGCTACTACCTGGCCATATACCCCTTTCCTGTGTTTAGGAGACATTTTATTAGAATAATACTATGACCTTAGCTGTGTTTGTCACCAGGTTTTGTGGAAGTTAGCACCTGCAGACAAAGCTATCGACACAGGTGGCTTAAGGGAAGTCCAGTGCCTTAGGCCTCGTGAAGCTTTGATAATGGCTTCCACCTGCACGTGCGGTTCCTACTGTGTTGGGACAAGAACGCTGATATCCTAGCCGCTTCCCTAGCCGCTTCCAGTTACTGCCATTCGGTCACATTTGTCACGACGAGGCTTGAGTACCACTTCATGAGGCTAAGAAAATCCATTACATTAATGGTCTAGAATTATCTAGCCAGGACGCTTCCCCGTACTAACAATGGTGAGTACAATGACTCTCCTCCCGGCCAGATCATGGCGATGCCCAGCAGATCACCTGCCATGCAATCCCTTCTTTACATGGCATCCCCCCGCCTAGTACACACCAGGCAGAATCCTCCACTTGACAATCTTCTTGTACTTCTCCCAATCCTCGCCATACTTCTCCGAGCACGCGACGTCGTCACGCCCCTCGCGGTGCACAAGAAGGAACCCAAAGTACAGCGAGTAGAAGTACGTAAAGATCATGCCCCACCCCCTCGCAGCACCCTGCACGACCTCGCGCCCGTCCAGCATCGTCGCACCATTGACCGCCGCGCTAGCCAGGGCGCTGCCGGCGGGGAGGATCACGTACCCGGCGATGCCGGTGGGCATGGTGAAGGGCGTCGACTGCAGCCAGTCGCCGAAGTAGTTGATGTGGCGGGCCATGCCCCACCAGCCCGAGGTGAGCAGGCGGGTGCCGCGCCTGGTCTGGAGGTAGGTCGCGTCCCTGAAGCGCGGCTGGTCCGGGTTGGTGCGGAAGGCGTACTTCTCCGAGTTGGCGGCGCGGAAGATGTAGACGCCCGTGACGAAGACGGCGGCGACGGCGGCGAGGTTGGCCGGGCCGAGGTGGACCGGGTGGACGGAGAGGTAGCGGCACTGGTTGGAGTAGAGGAAGGGCACCCAGACGATGTCGCCGAAGACGAGCATGTAGCCCAGGCCGTCGGTGATGATGTCCATCATCCCCAAGACGCCCGACTCGGAGTACTGGCCCTCGAGCACGTAGTAGGACTGCACGGCCGTCAGGAAGACGATGCTGTCCGAGACGAAGCCGTAGGTGCGGTACTGCTTGGCGATGAAGGCGAGGTCGAGCAGAATCCAGCCCGTCAGGCCGACGCGCATCTCGAGCCAGCATTTCACGTCGACCTCGCCGATCCAGGGGAGGGTGACGCGCGGGTTCAGCTCGCGGCCGATGTAGAAGTCGTAGATGAAGTTGCCCGTGTGGCCGCCGCGGGCGAGCTCTCTTAGCTCCGGGTTGCCGGGCTTGACGCTGAAACTGCGGATGTAGACCCAGGTAGCGATGGCGAAGGCCAGGACGATGCTAGTATTCAGAAGCTGCAGGTAGTTGTCCGTGATGAAGGTCCAGACGGGGAACTCGGCGCCGTAGAAGTAGGTTCCGACGGCACACGCGGCTAGCTCGACAAGAGTGGTGCCGAAGGCGTTGAACTTGTACTTCAGGGGCTTCCCGGACTCGCGCAACTTGGAGCCGTAAACCTCATGACCGGGCAGGATGCGGTAGAGCACCATGCTCAGGGCATAGTAGGCAAACAGCCACCCGGTAACCTTCCACGAGAAGAAGCCAGCCACGCCGTTCTGAGGCCAAGGGATCTGGGTCTTCAGCTTGGCCCATGTCAGCGTGCGAGGCTCCAGCAGAGCCGGTGCAGGGCAGCCCGACACATCGTTGCAGAAAAAGTACCAGGCGTTCATCAACAGCGGAAGACCGAAGACGATGGCAGTAGCGCCGAGCCTATAAACGCGCTGTCAGATGACGTTGGCACCACCCTGCATGGTGGAAGGAATTTAGGCACACTTACGGGCCGCCAAACTCATACTTCCCTCTTTTTGCCATTGTGGAAAAGGGGCAGCTGGACGGAATAAAGGGCGATGCTCAAGACCTGACAACCTGCAAGCTCACGCCCGATGCAAGTTTATGGGGATGACTCGCCGACTCTGATGAGGATCAATGATGCTCTCTTTTTTTCAATGAATTTTAAGAGCGGATCACAGCGTATGGCACGACCCGGAACGCGCCCGTACCGAAACAACTGAAATTGGTGCTGTGGCTGAAATGGCACCCAAGGCGCCCTCCAGCCTATCAGAGGCTTCCTGATATAACGGTTCAGTGGTCCACCCGTGGCTGAGGCTGGCTGTCGCCGGACGGAACGTTCAGACCCGTGCCGGCCCATACAAGCACGTACGATTCCTATGACGACTCCCAGAAAGGAAACTCGTCTCCAAGTCGGCGCAGCATCCGCGACTCAGGAAGAAGTTCGAGGATGCTGGACTCCGACCGCGATTGCAACAGACGACGAATGATTGGTCAATTGACGGAAAACATAACCCGCCTTAGGTCCCATAATTCTGTCCCTGAGGACAAAATTTAGTGGGGTTTGTTGTCCCTGAGACTCAATCGCGGGGCACCCCGCAGTCGTTGTGTGCATCTCCAGGCTGCTTGTTCGACTGTTTGACTGGAGAATGCCCACTGTAAGGCGGCACATCATGATGTGCAACCTGGAAGTGCTTGCATCCTTCGGGGGCGAGGAACGCCTGCATACCTCAGTTCAGAGTCTTAAACTGCGCGCGCTAATGCTCTTTGGGACTGGAAAATGATATCCCACTGAAGCCTCAACATTGGCCGTCAACCTGTGGCCAAGAGCCGCGGGTGCCCAGAGGGCCTCCATATAGCAAGATGGCACTCCCAAAGCTAGAGTGTCTTTTATGTCCAAGACGAGTTGTTCAGTCGACTCGACCCGACGATCTGAATCAGCCAGCACCATGGGCCTCCTAGACGGACAAGATGCTATTGCCAGCCCGCGAACCGCCTTGCTAGGGCTCATCGTGGCCTCGGGCCTCCTTTACACGCTCTGGAGGTGCATCTACAATGTCTACTTCCACCCCCTGGCGAGATTCCCTGGCCCCTTCTTCGCGAAGATCTCTCCTGTGAGCCTCCTGTATCCTCGCCGACAGCATATGAATCCTCGCTCACACCCAGCAGATCTACAGCATATGGGGCCTGTTCCGCGGTCGGTGGCCCATGGACGTGCACGAACTGCACCTCAAATACGGTCCCATTGTCCGCCTGATGCCCAATGAGCTCGCCTTCACAGACCCCCAGGCATGGAAGGACATCTACGGCCACCGGCAGGGCCACCCTCAGTTCCACAAGGATCCGATCCACGTCGGATCCGTCGAGGACATCCCCGGCTCGACCACCCTGACCATGGCCGACGACACCAACCACGCCCGGCAGCGGAGAGCTCTGGCCCACGCGTTCAGCCAGAAGGCGCTCCTCGAGCAGGAGAGCATCATCCGCGGCTACGTCGACCTCTTCATCGAGAAGCTGAAGCCCTTCGCCAAGAGCGGCGAGCCCATCAACATGTGCGACTGGTTCAACTTCACCACCTTCGACATCATCGGCGACATGGCCTTTGGCGAGCCCTTCGGCTGTCTCAAGGACGGCGTCTTCCACTCCTGGGTCTCCCTGATCACGCAGACCATCAAGGCCGGCGCTTTCGAGCAGGCCACCAGACGCATGTTCCGCGTTGGAAGCACGATGCAGAAGACGCTTGTCTGGTTTATTCCCACATCCCTGCGGCAGAAACGGTTCCAGCATTTGGAGATGAGCAAGGAGAAGTGCCTCAAGTATAGCCTCTATGCCCTCCCCCCACGTGAAGCATCCTCAACTGACAAGAGCATAAGGCGCATGGACGAGGGCCTCCGTCGCGAACACAGGGACTTCCTGTACTACATCCTCCGCCAGAACGACAAGGGCGCCCAAGTGAGCAAGGACGAGATCATCCTCAACAGCGCGCTTTTCATGTGAGTGTGCAATCCCTCTTCCCAAGGCCATATATCCAGCCCCGGTCACTGACAAAGGCTCATCCAAGCGTCGCCGGCTCCGAGACGACCGCCTCCCTCCTCTCGGGCATGGTCATGTGGCTCATGCGCACCCCGCACGCCTACAGGCGCCTCACCGAGGAGATCCGCACGCGCTTCCCGACGGCCGAGCAGATGAAGTTCCTCGACCTCCAGGAGTGCGAGTACATGAACGCCTGCATCGACGAGGCGCTGCGCATCTTCCCGCCCGTGCCCACGGGCCTGACGCGCACCGTCCCCGCTGGGGGCGACACGGTGGCCGGCGAGTTCCTTCCCGGTGGCGTCACCGTCTCGGTCCACTCGTGGTCGGCGACGCACTCGCCGCGCAACTTCGTCCGGCCCGACGAGTTCATCCCGGAGAGGTGGATCGACACCGACAAGTACGCCGCCGACAAGAAGGAGGCCAGCCAGGCCTTCTCGCTGGGGCCGCGGGGTTGCATCGGGAAGCACCTGAGCTATCTCGAGCTGCGGCTGATCTTGGGCCAGCTGCTGTGGAATTTCGACATCCAGCGCGCGGATGACATCGCCGAGTTTGATGTCTGGGATCCCGAGGGCAGCTTGAAGCACGTCAAGGCCTTCAACACGTGGAACAAGCCGCCTCTGATGGTCAAGTTGACACCTGTCAAGAGGTAGATTGTTGCGAGTGTGGTGTGGTTGTGGAAGTTGCTCTAGACGAGATAGATCTTTTGGCAGCATCTGAAGACCCAACATGAAAGAGTTTCCGATTCACAACCCATGCTGCTGTCGAGCAATGAGTTTCCGCTCTCATGTCCATGGGTGTTCTTCCAAGCTGCGCTCACAAACGGGATGATCCTGCAGTTTCCTCGCGTACACGTAACACATTTCTACCGCACCTCGACGATGTTGACGACTGGGTTCTTGTATTTAGCCTCGAGAACCTTTCCGGATCCTCCCTGACCCGCTGCTGGACCACAGCATGGAGTGAGGCTACCTGCAACCGATCGCAGCAGATGGTCTGTCGCTTTCCCACTCTCCGACTTACCATCTTCCCGCAACGACCTGCGGTGCCTATCTCTATCACCACAAGTGACGTAGTCATCGCTCAGGCGATCATTAGACTGTCTTGAGTTCCCAATCTACCATCGCAAAAAAAAGGATATCCACAGCCAGCTCCACGTCGCAGCCGGCCGGGTCGTGCGGAGCCCACAATCCGGTCGCCTTGCAAAGTTCGCCTATCTGGATGGATAGCAAGCGGGGATTTCACGATCATTGCGATCTTGATGCTCCATCACGATCGATGGGAACTAATCGGCGCGAAGTGATGCTAACGTTGGGTGGTTTCAACAGGAGTACGTATTTGTTGTCCTGCGCCTGGGGACAAAAGATGATCCGGACGAGGGCTTGGCCTAAATAAATATTAGAGCTAGAAGGGGAGACGGTATGCTGGTGAGAAAGGATGAGGGATGTACTCCTGTCAGGTATTTGTCTATTGACCTACGCGAGGTAGGTAGTAGTATCGAGTTGCAGGTGTGGTTTACTTGAACCAAGAGAGGATGGGTCCAGGGGAGTCGGAGGTTAGCAACGTACCGCACTACGGTGGCATGACCGGTCGGTTGGGACTCGGGGCAGGTGTCCTGATGGAGCGCAACCCGGGGTAGCGCTGAAGAAGAAGAAGATTGCCTTGCAGAATAACATCCTGGATGCCGATGAAGCGACGTACCTACGGCGGAATGACTCCGAGTTGATTGATCCTTGATAGAAGGATACGTAACCTGTTTTTAGGTCTGCTAGTGTGTTACTGGCCTCCTGGCTAGCCTCTGCTTTAGACTCGGAGTCGAAGTCATGGATGTCTAGCTTGAGGTTCGGTGTTAGCTTCCAGAGATGCGCTCCAGCCTCTGCTGACTGCCATGGTCATTCTGACCAGGGGAAATGGACATGATCTCTCCGCAATACATGTGTCAGAGTTCGTACTAGAGATTTGACAAACTATGTGTTTCGTTGACGCGACATGGCACGATGCTCCGTACTTTGTCTGGGCATTTCCCAACTGCCAAGTAAAGCTGAGGTCTGACTGCGGAATCGGAGGCCGGCGCTAAAGTCTAGATCGTTGTCTTCCCCAAAAGTTGACTGACTCTAACGTCAGCCCGCGTCCGTAGTCGTCGGAGGGCAGTCCATCCTCGTCTTAGCAGAACTCACCGGTGAGAGTTGCGAGCGAGCACGGAGCCAATGATAAAATAGCCGCAGAGCCAGCTAGTGCAGTGTACGTACTATCCAGGCACCACCTCGCCAGGACACAGGGTTGCGGAATGTTGCATCTACCGATCTTTCATCGAACGGTACGAGGGGCCCGGACCTGGCTTCGGCCCGCCCAGGGTGTGATGTTCCTGAGCCTGGGTCGTTTGAGGGTTCACACCATTAAAACGTAACAAGCATGCTATTCCTGGAAATGATTGGACACACCCCATGAACACACGATACTCCCATGATGTGCATTAAACTCTAGCCCACTGCACCTTTCTGGAGCCCTTTCTGTTCCTTTTTGGGGCTAATCGACGCCACACGGTTTGATAGGCTTACCATGTCCTGAAAGGGAAATATCTCCTGCCACCAGACTGTCTCTCGCTGCAGGGGGCAGCGTTGTAAGACAAGGACAAGGTGAGAGGAGAGTCACGGTCTCTTCAAGATGACGCTGGACGCTTTGACCGTCGTACATGGATATATGCTTGCCGTGTCGTGCGACTGGACCTTCCAGACTACCACTATCACGTACCGAAAACCATGCATGCAGGTTCGCTTGTGAGTTCTACGTCCGCCACTAGATTTCGGAGACTTCAGTAGCTAGCTTTGCTACTAAATTGAAATGGAGTTTCACGGTCGTACATCCTGAATCACCACCACGTTCAAGGATCGACGGCGGGGACGCAGAAAGTCCACATATTCAGGGTACGGGCCCGAACTTTAACTGCGAACCGGGACCCTTCCCTCTTTCTTGACTCTTGTTACCAACAAACTGCGATGTGATTGTGATGTGACGGGTGAGCCAAACACGATGAGGTTGCAGTCGATCTCCTTGGCCGCAATCCTGCCTGCGTTGCTGGTGCTTATTCCAACGACGCAGGCAGAGGGGGTTGCTGACCTGCCTTCTTGTGCCGTAGGTTCACGTTCTCTTATCTGTGTGTGCGTTGACCTTGACGGCGGCTGACGACTTTCGCAGACAACATGTTTGATACAGTCCTTGAACAGCACGACCTGTTCGATCCTCGACCAACCATGTATCTGTGCCGACCAGCACTTCCAAGATGTTGTCACGACTTGTGTCCTTCAAGGATGCACTGTCAAAGAGGCTCTCGGTGAGTCTGCAACTCGCCCTCGAAATTCCCTTGTCTGTCTGCCCACTAACCACCAGCCCCTCACGGTAGTCACCAAAAACTACACAGCAACAGCGTGCCACGCTCCCATCCGGAACAAGACAAAACTCCTCGAAAACATCACCATCATCCTCGGCGTAATCACCGGCCTCTTCATCGTCCTCCGCGTAGCCTTCAAAGTTCTCATCACCCGCATGGGCCTCGCCGCAGATGACTGGCTCATCCTCATCACCACCATCGCCGGCGTGCCCTCCACCTACATCGGTGTCCACGGCACCGCTGCCAACGGCCTGGGCCGCGACGTCTGGACGCTCGCCCCGGCAACCATCACCGCCTTCGGCATGTACTTCTACGTCATGGTGGTGCTCTACTTCGCCCAGATCACCCTGCTCAAGATGTCGCTGCTCTTCTTCTACCTGCGCATCTTCCCTGGAGACGGCACGAGGAAGGTGCTGTGGGCGACCGTC
>Ga0209127_100562_pt1 | contig 12821 bp, 16 predicted proteins | sample LakSupMetagenome_FD_187469 | JGI IMG/M metagenome (GOLD analysis project Ga0209127, IMG submission 187469) | Freshwater microbial communities from Lake Superior, Canada - Sta WM archaea (SPAdes) (version 2) | ecosystem: Environmental > Aquatic > Freshwater > Lake | place: Lake Superior, Canada...
GGCGTGTACTCACCCGCCTCGACCTTTCACCAGCATTCCAAATGAGCCCATTGCCCCTCGACTGGCGCTATCGAACATGTCTATATCCGCCAGCGGTGCGCCGCCTGGAGCCCGGACGCGAATCCACTTGATCTGGGACAGGCCATTGCTGAGCGGGATGCCGACAAAGGCCGCCGTCATGGTCACGAGAACGGCCACGACGGCGTTGAGCGTCACGAACGTGCTTGGCCAGAGCGGGAGGGCGCGGCCGTTGAAGTGCGCCAGCATTGCGATCATCGCAACCATGGATAGCACCGCAAGGACGAGGGAGAGCACCTCGGGGGCCCAGCTCTCGGACTTGCTCAGCCAACGAGAGGACCCTCTCCCCGTATCAGAGGCATTGTTGCTCTGTTGCGACGATACCTTCCTGACATGGGGCGAGGCTTCCTTGGTGCTCGTGCTGCTGAGCCGGGAGACATTGGCGTGGTGATCGTACTGAGGAGCCCTAATGTCATTGAATTCCCTGAGCGGGAAGGCATAGGGTGAGCTGGGAGTGTTGAGCTCGGCATATTGGTGTACTACCTGCTGCTTCTCACCACCACCCTGGTGAGCGTGTTCCTCTAGTATGGCAGGTTGGCTACCGACCGTGGACGGCGACCCAACCACAGTGTCGTCGCTGACGCCGCTTAGGGCACGAATATGGCCAACTGGCTGGTACGACATTGTCTTCGCCTTTATCAGCTCAGAATATCTGAACGAGGCTGAGTTAGTAACACGTTTCCGCTGTGTATGAGGGCAGAACAAAGATACTTATATCTCATCCAGACAGCCCTCGGTCAACATCCCATATGAGCTTCCACATCTGGCCAACACCCCCGTGGTCATCCTGCCTGCCTCTCGGCAGCCTTGGCCTTCTAGACGGCCTCTGATAGCATCGAGGCAAATGCCAGATGCCGGCAAACAACTTGGCCCACCCTCCATCCTCAAGTTCGTTGTCCGTTGGTGCCACAAGCCAGCCCACCGGCCGACAAACAAAGAGACGACGCGGGAATGCGGGCCAAAGCTTCCATTTCCTTCACGGTCATTTGCGGAGGATAAATCGAAGTGGCTGCACTGCGGTTTGCTTTCTGCAGCTCTTATCTGCTGTAATCCTCATTGTCCGATGAGGAAGGAAGGGATGAAGTCGGACAATAGGCCGCGCCGGGTTAGGTATCGTGGCCAGCCTTGTTGCAGATCTGGGCTGCAGACATGCACTGCGCCCCCGCCACTTGCACTTTTCGGCCCCCATCTCTGGCTGGACGCTGAATATCCTCTTGACGGAGATGGTGCAAAGAATATGCTGTGTGAGGCGATCGTCGTTGAAGTACAGGTGTCAGCTTGAAACAAAGCGACGGTGGTGTGTGGTGCTGTGCTATAGGTGGGTGGCTTCCTCCAATCCTTCCGGTAGGAGCTGAAGTTCCCTACAACAGAGGGATTGGAACTACAACGTTTTTGCTAACCAGGCTGGGTATTTTTAGATGCCATCGGCAGGGCGCTCGTGGAAATCAGCTCGGCTGGACAACATCTGAGGTGACGTCTCGAAGCAGCTCTGTTAGTGGGGTGGAGAGGCTTTTGACCAAACCGGTGAAACCAAAGCGCATCGAGTGAGGCTGAGGAAGAAATATACGTGTGTTTTTGTTCGGTGCCATAGCCGACAATACGTTCTTGTCGTCTTGCTGCTGCGATCCATCTTATTGTGTTAGGTTACCGAAGGTACTTCTGTGAAGCAGGTTGGTAACAACACCTGACCTCACTCGGCCAGTTCAGGTCGGACGTTGTCATGGAGACACATGGCACTGCTTGTTAAACCGACTCGAATTGTTCCATCTCAGCTCACTATCAACCTCTCAACCCAAAGTGCTTGTTCTTGTCCGCCGCCCACTAGACGTCTGTTCCGCCGTCTGTGCTGGCTCCTGCTTCCTGTTGCCTCTGCTCCCGTTCGTTACCTTCGTTTTGTCGCCTAGGAAAGCGCGAAAGTTCCTTCCGCAAAACTCTGACAATCCTTCTTCTTGTCACTCTTCTCCGCCTCGAGTCACTGCCCGCATCAGATAGCCCAGTATTTTTGAGGCCTCGCTACCGCCAGCCAGGGTTTTCTTGTCGCTGGTTGATGAGCAGAGAATGAGCCGTCCACTAGCCAAGGCTGAGCCCGTCCGCAGCTGTTGGATTCCCAAGAAATTCACAACCTCCATATGACTACCGCCCGCTTCCGATAAGCCCCGTACAGGTCCATTGAATGGGTCTCTCTGTCTGTCTCGTCTGTCTGTCGTCTCCGGCAAGGGCACAGTGACCAAGCCTGATCCTGCAAATATCCGACCGTGGGTTATCCTCCAAGCCCCGAGGATACCTATAAGACCGCGCACAACCGTTCCGACTCTCGTTTCTCGTAATCGGGGGTATCTTGAAGTTCCTCGTTGTACAAGTGAGGCGTCTAAAACCAGTGAAGGGAAAGAGAAGGCATGCGTAACCCTGTCGTGCTCGCGACCTTGTTGTACCGTACGTAGGTGCCGTGCGTCATCGTTTTTTTGAAGAGAACTTTTACTTCCTAGGAAGACTAAAGCATGTCGCGTGTCCGTCATTTGTCCTAGGAAAGAGATAAAACCTGAAGAGAATCGATGTTGATAAGAGTGAGACCGAAAACGCCGTCAAAAGCAAAGCCGAAGGATGCCGAAAGAGGTATGGTAGGATGTTAGGAGTGGCATGCCTGTTCGATGATGATATGCAGGAAAAGCAAACGGAAAAGTTTGGGGGGAGAGCGGATGATATTGATTCGCTCAAAGCGGAAGATCTTGCTGCGTAGGTATCCGTGAAAAAGGTGGAAGTGTCGCAAGCAATGTGTATCCAGGAGCTGTCAAGAGAGGGCAGCTGTCGGACACGTCACTAGACTGGGTCTAGCTTAGGCGACAGGGGCGATGGGAGCCACGGTCTGGGCACCGAGGTCCTGTCCAGCGACCAGGCCGACGTCCTGGCTGGGCTCGCCGTTGGTAGCCTTCTGGGGGCAGTCGCGGGAGATGTGACCGGCCTCACCGCACTGGTAGCAGGTCTTTCCAGCAGTGTTGAGGGGGCCGCCGTTGGGGGCCGTGCAGTCGCGCGAGATATGGCCGAGCTTGCCGCAGGCATAGCACTTCATGGCCTGAGCCTGGCAATCGCGGGCAAAGTGGTTGGGTCCGCCACACTTATAGCAAGTGGCGGGGCGAGGGCCGCCGACGAAGCCACCGCGGCCGCCGGCGAAACCCCCATAGCCGCCACGGCCCGGAACTGGGCCCCCGCGGCCCATGTTGACACCAGCGGGGTTAGGGCAAGCACGCTGTGGCAAAGAATTGTTAGACCGGTTGACGGTGGACTTGCCGGGACTCTGGTACTTACGGCAAGATGGCCAGGCTGGCCGCAGTTGTAGCAGCGGCCGCCACCAGGGGCACCGCCGCTCAGACGGAGTGTCGGGCAGTCGGCCTGAACATGACCGAGACCCTGGCAGTGGTAGCACTGCTTGGCCTCAGTGGTGCGTGGCAGAGGGCAGCCGTTAGACTCGTGGCCAGGCTGCTTGCCTATCAAAGTGCGTCAGTCCACGAACTCCGAAAGGTGTTGCAAGAAAAGGCTGTACATACAGTTGTAGCAAAGACGCTCGGCGGACGAGCACACCTCGGCGTAGTGGCCGACATTGCCACACTTGTAGCACGCGCGACGAGAGAGGGACGACATTTCCGACGTGTTTTAGGTATTCTGGTGATTGCTCGTTGTCAGTAAACCGTGAACCAAAGAGCACGCGTGGGCTTCAGCTGCATATCGTTTTCTCGTTTCCAAATCCGGAAACGGCCATGGACCACAGCCCGGGAGCACATGACCGGGCAACTTCTCGCATCGGAGCCTTGAAAAGTGAGAATACGTGGTTGTTGTATCCAGAATGTTGTAGCATTGAGTTGAGTGCTATAGGCAACCGTACGGGCTATGTGCGGCCGAAAGCAGTCGAAAGACGTGTCCAGATAGAGCAGCTTTGGTTCCAAAGATAGTCGCAAGACACCGGCTAACCCGAATCCATCAGATGCATGCAGTTTGTGTAACCACGTCATCATCACAACCGGGGTGCGGCCAGTGTGCCTTACAGACGGTGCCGGATATGTCACCGGCCGAGTAAATGCGAACATTCCAAAGGTTCCAACGGTCAGGCTCTCTCTCTCCCTCGCACTGAACTCAGCGACGCTCCGATGCAGGTAGTGTGTATCCTCGCTAATCGCTCTGGATCTGGAGATCGCAAGCCAGCTAGAGGGGACGGACGCAGTTCAGAAGTGACACAGCGCTACGCCATCATCTCCAGCGCCCGGAGTGCCTAGTGCAGTGTCTGCCCGGTGCAGTGTCGAGTCGTTTTGATGGTGTAGCCCAAGCCTGGATTCGTGCGACCACGGATCGGGTCGCTGCAGGATCGTGTGTGTCGTTGCTAGTTGTTGGAGGCTTCCACTTCCACTTCCAGAACATCTCGAGTCGATTCCCTTGCTCTGTGTGCGGACTTGATTGGTTCCGAGGGACCTCAGGTGGGTATGTATCGTCCGAAGTGTCGTCCGATGGTTTTGATAGTCCAAAGAAGTGTTGGCAGCTCCGGGCGCAAAACCGTAGGTGCACGAGTTGTCGGCATATCGCAATGCGGGAAAATCGGACGAATGCAGGACGACGCAAAGGCAAATCAAAGGGGACGAAAGTGACCAGTCACTAACCTTTCCAGATATATTCAACAGCGACAACCTTCTTCGGCGACTTCCTACTTCTTCTGCACCGACAACAACCCTAAATACCGATGAACCCGGAAAGGTGAGTTTGTATAAGGTTAATGATGCTTGTTCGGAGAAGAGGGGGGGGGTTTAAAAGGAGAGAGAAATTCAAGGGAGGGCAAGAAAGGGAAATAGGTACCTCCTCAGGCTCCTCCTCCACTAAGAGTGGTCCTCTCCACACGCACTGGGCAGCGGGCAGAGCGCAGCTTGAGGGATTCAGTGTGAAATTTATTTGCGACTAGCCTCTTTTCGAGTGCTACTCCGGCGGTACCTGGACAGACATTTCGCTAAGCTTTTGTAAGCAGTCATTCAGAGCTTTGAAGCAGCGATAGGGAGCTTCCAGGTGGCCATAGCTCGGCTCATAGAAGTACCGATGAGGTACTCCTACCAATACGCGCTCACCAGTTCAGGTAAGAGCGGTCCACCTGTCCGGGACGTTCTGCCGACCGCACAGCCGCGTGACGCGCCCGAGATACGCCGATGAGATGCCCCTTCAGTTCTATATCCTACAAAGTACTTCGTAGTAGTAGTAGTAGTAGTAGTATGGCTTACCGTGATGCAGTTCTCCCCTGTAAATACCGGCACCCGCGCTCGGATCCCATTCCGGATGTGAACTGTCCAGTAAGCCGGCCGATAGCGTGCTGTCAAAGGTCGGGCAGCAAGCCGCATTGGCCTTCTTGGGATTTCGTCCCACGCCTTGCTGCCCAATCCAGTCTCAGCTCTCGAATCTGGTTTCCAACCACGGCAATGAGCAGCAAGCTCGGAACACCGCATTGGGACCCTCACTGCCTCCTTTTAGCGGTCCGGGCGCAACCTCGGACTGACGTATCGTCGCAGTCGACTCCTCGTGGCAACACGTCGTGGTCTAGCAAGGTAGCCAGCCCTGCCAGCGTCCTGTACTAACCAGGGGCTCATGGCCGTCGTATCCTTCCCACGCACACATCGAGACTCACATTCCCCCGGATGTACTAGAACCTCCAGCATGTCAGGCAAAGACTGTCTGAACCAGTCTATTCATACGTTATACATTCCGCCTTGTCAAAAACCACTTGGTATATTCGCCGTATCATGCCTTAGGCAACCCGAAGCACACTCGCTTCAACCCAGTCATTTTACCCCATAGGCCCGAAAACGCCTTTGAATCCCGGCATCTGCCATTAAAGCCAAAATTAACTTTGCTCAATTGCCTAGCACCGTCGTTCACCAAGCAGCAGGCCTCGCGGTCCGCCCAGCCTCGGCAGGATGCGGTCCCAGCGGCACATCCGTCGTGGGCGCGATAGACCTCGGCTGAGCCTCGACCACGTAACTAACACCGTCGTCGGAAGCATACGACGGCGGCCGCGGCATCCCAGACCGCTGCCGCTCACTCATATCCGTCCGCCTGCCCGAGTTGCTCTCGGACGAAGAAGCCCTTCCTTCTTCTTCTTCTTCTTCTTCTTCCGCCGTCGTCATCGTCGACGAAGCGCCCTCGTTGCGCATCCAGTACAGCCGGTTGGGATCAACCCGCTAAAAGACCAGAGTTAAAACCCCACTACTAGCAACAACTTTGTTGGGATCAGAAAGAAGAAGAAAAAACTTACCACACTCTCCCTCCAAAGCCCGTAAGCAGGCGGGTTCGCCTTAGTAGCCTCGCTCTCGATCCCAGCCGCCTCCTCGTCGCGCGCGAGCACCACTCGGATCGGCTGCCGCGGTATCGCGTAACCCCCCGGCCCAAACATCTGCGGCATCGCCGCCAGTCTGTCTTCGTCGTCCCCGCTGTTGTTCCTCCCTCCCCCCCCTCCTCGCACGATGAGCATGCACAGCCGGATCAGCCCGTGGCAGAAGAAGATGGTGACGAAGAGGATGATGAGGATGAGCAGCACGGTGAACTCGCTGCTGTTGATGTTTTTCGTTATCGATAGGGCGAGGTCTCGGATCCCGTGTCAGTTTATGTGTAAAAAGGAGTGGGGGGGATATGGCAGGTAAACTCACAGACTGTAAGTAACAACGTGAGAAATATTCCCGAGACAAAACACCGCAGGATCTGCGACCGTATCCTCCTCGACTTGATCCACGGAAAACAGAAAAGAAAGTGTTTCGGCGGCGGTCCCCCGCGCTCCGTCCCCTCCCGATCGCGGTGCCGTCTATGTCTTCTCCTCCTGCCCCTCCTCTCAGACCCAGCCTCAACAGCCGGGCTCTCGTCGTCCATCGAACCCCCCGACCCACCCCTGCGGTGCCGTCTCCTCCGCCTCCCCTCCTCCGCCAACGCAGCGAGCTGTCCCTCCTCCGGATCCGAGAACCGCCTCCCCGTCCCATCCTGCCCCCTCGTCCGCTGCCCGTGCTCCGCCGGCACGGTGTTGGCCGGGCGGGCCACGCCCCCCGGCACAGCAATGGGGAAGCGCGTCCGCGCCGGTGACGGCGGGTGAGCGGTCCAGTCGGCCTGCTGTGCGGCGGTCGCGGGACGGGTGGGGGGCCCGTTGGAGCCCTGCGTCCAAGTCCGGGTCAGGTGCGGCAGGTTGAGGCGGGTAGAGGGCAGGTTGGGGACGTTGAGGCGGGGGAAGCGCGGGGTCTTGGGGGAGTCGATGTCGGGCACTGGGCTGTCGCCTGAGTAGTGGCTGCTGCTGGGGCGTGGCTGTTGTTGTTGTTGCCGCGAGCTGGATGTGCTGAGGAACGAGGGGATTGTTGGTCTGGACCAGCGGGGGAGCATGAAGCGGGAGGTATTGGACCGTTCGGCCATCTCGGGCGCGGGGCGGTGTTGGGCCTCGATGTCGGGGTTCCGCATCCGTGGCGAGAGTTGTCGCCGATCCGAGTCCGAGTCGTCATCGTCGAACTCATACCGTTGCTCTGTCTCGGCTCGAGGGTTCCGGCCGAGGAAGTTGAAACGGTCCATGTTGGGCCGTGGGATGCTGAAGGGCAGATTCATGGTGCAGCAAGCTCGGTGTTATCGTTGGGCTTGGAGGTTCATACTTGAATTGTATGTCGTGGATTGGTGAGCTGGACTTGTATGTAGCGTGATGTCTCGTCTCTTTCCTCCCTTTCCGGATTAAGTCGTGGCCAGCCCTGTTTAAAGGGTGGAAAGCTCAATTGCCCACACACTGCTGTGGTAGCCTTCCGGTTCGAGTTCCCGGTGATATCGAGTATGACGGCTGGCTGCAGGAGCGTCAAACAATCGCGTCGAGACCAAACGTCGTTTATATTTATGTCGTAAACAAGGAGAAGGGCGCCAGCCAGCCACAGTGGAAGAACAGATGGGTGTGTTTGCGTTCTTTTGTTTATGAGCCACGTCAGAGGAATGCGAAGGACCAAGGAGACGGATTAACAACGATGTCGAAGGTGAGGAGCAAAACCATGCAACGCCGTCCAATGGATCAAGCTCCCAGAGCGATTGCTGAACACAAAAAGCAAAACAGAGCAAGGCCGACTTGATTGTGATCCCACAGTTGCAGAAGAGGGAGGCACAGGAGGGGATAGCCTTGTGAAGGATCAAGATTGACAAGAGACAGAGGCCGGAAACTAGTTGAAACGACTGGTCCGGGATGTTCGAAGGAGCTCGGGAGGATGGTCTCGATGTATCGTCCGGGTTGTCAGTTCCTCGGCCCCTACTGCAGTGCCTACTGCAGGTGCACAGAGGTTATCAAGGCTCGAGTCTCGACTTGACCTTCTCCCTGGCGAGCAGTGGATACAAGAGAAACAAGGGAAGCCCGAGGTCTGAGGGCAGGAGACGAGGGGGAGCATGTCGACCTCGATCACAGGCCGCCGGCGTCCCAGCTTGGGACACGGTGAAGTGTACCTTGCATTCGGCTCTGCAGCCAGCGAGGCCAGACGGTCCTAGCGAGTGCCTCATTCGTCGAGACACCCGGTCGACATGCTGCGGCCCGGTGGCCATGATTGGGCGACAAGACGCTTAGACGTCGAGTCTGTGACAAGCCTTGGACTTTTGGAGTCGCTTTTGGAGCGTTGCATGAATGAAGGGGTAGCGACTATCGACAGGGGTCCATCATCCCTACCTGCCAGGCTCTCAGAAACACCCCTGGACCCCCTTGTGGGTGTTTCGGATCCGCTGTGCGGCGCGAGATTCAGGCTAATTGATTGGACCTGCAGTGGTCAAATGTGTGTGAGACACCGAACCAGGAACGGAGAGATAAGCGAAGTTTGGTTGGCTGCGGCCTCTCGGGACTGTCAGCTCCATGAACTCTTTTTATGTCGTGATATTTCGTGTTTACAGCAGCCAGAGTGTAAAACACGCTCAGAGAAAATCAGAGGACCAGCGCTATGATCACACATGTTTGAACAGTTTGATCGAATCAACTGGTTTTTTGACGTGTTGGAAAGCAGGCGTGATTCAGCCGATCGAGGCTCAGAATGGGGGAAACCTCACATTGCACCTTCTCCCAGTTGTGGCGATCCATTGATCCTCTCCTGATTTATCTCACATCTGTTGACTTGGGATCGTCAACCAGCCGATATCTCCTTCCCCTTGTTAGCCAGCCTGAGGAAGTCGAGCTTCGGTGGTCGAAAACCGGGTCACAACGGCGGGTTGGTCTCTGCCTTTCCCAACCAGTTGATGCATGCAAGAACATTCTGGCGCGAAGATACTACGCTGTTGTGTCCCTCCCCATGGACCAGATTATGCGGCCCTCAACGCGAAGCCATGTGCTTCAGAGACCGCGGCCCGCGACGCGATGTTGTGAGTAACAAACTTATCTCAACGTTCCACGTTGCTCGTCACTTCAACTCTCCGAGAAGCATCGTTCGATCCGAAGATGCCGAGAGAACTATAGGTAGACAGTTAGCATAATATACTGAAGAAACAGTGGGGTGAAGGTAAGCCTACTTAATGGATCTGTGCCTGTGCCAAACTCGGCGCAATTAACGGTGCCCTTGTGGCCCGGTAGCTTGTACAAGAGCTTGCCGGTATCGCTCGACCAGATGACCACCGTGCCGTCCCCGGACCCTACCCCGATCTTCTTGCCGTCCTTATCCCAACTACCTCGGATGAGGTTCTGCTCCATGCCGAACGGCGCCCCGTCAAAGGTCCTGATATGTCTCTCGGTCGGGGCAAACGGCCTGATGTCCCACGTCTTCGCGGTCGAGTCCATAGAGTAGGACATCAGCTGCTGCGAGTCGGGGGAGACACGCAGACTCGTTATCGTGTCTTGGTGGCCCAGCATCTTGTACACGACCTGCTTCTTCCGCACGTCCCAGACCTTGATGTCGTTGTCTATGCCGCCAGAGTATATCTCGTTTCCTGCTTCTGATATCGCCACTGCTGTGATGGGGAAGTCGGTCTCGATATAGTCGACGGCGTTCTTCGTCCGCGGGTCCCATAGGCCTATCGTGCCGTCGTCGCTTCCGCTTATGAGCATCTCGTCACCGCGCTTGCTGATGTCCATGGTGTTGATGATCTCCTCGTGTCCCACGTAGCGCCGTATGCGCGCCCCCGATGTGAGATCCCAGCTCGCGAGGTGCATGTCCGCCGAGGCCGAGAAGAGGATCTCGGAGTCGCGAGACCATTGTAGGTCGAGTACGGCGCCCTTGTGGCCCGTAAGCATGCCATAGTTTTCGCAGTCGCCGTATGTTCGCCATAGCACTGGAGCAATGTCAGTGAGTTGCGGTTCAGATTTGGAAGCCGCTGCAACCTACTGATGTTCCTGTCAAACGAGCCAGACGCGATCAGATTCCCGGTAGGGTCGAACTTTGCAGAGAAGATCTCCCCTGAATGCCCGGACAACTCCATTACAGGAGCTTGGATGCCACTTGTCCTCGGTTCCTGCGTGCCTCGTTAGCCCCTTTGCCCTGCTGTCCGGTCCCTTGCTGCCTGAGAACATACCGCCTGAATGACGGCGCCACTGCTGCCGGAGCCATTGGACCTCGATGTCAAGGCGCGACTGCTGCCGATGTTCTGCCTCTTCACCAGCTGCCCACCGCTGGGGTCATCCGACGCTGGACGCTTTTCCGCTGACATTGTGATCGGAAATATGGGTAATAGACAGAAGGGTGGTCCCGTGGGTTAGTCGTAGGTGGAATGTTGAGAGAGCTGTCCGTGTTGTCCAAGTCAACACACAGCACACGAGCTCACAACTTTCAGGCTCGCAAGGCTGGAAGCAAGCTCCAGCAAAAATCATTACTTGCATCTGATTCGCCGGCACGCACCTGCTTGCTTAACTGTCTAAAGGTACTGCCAGGCGGGGCCCCTTGGGGGCTTGGAACAGCTTGGCGGGGCAGTTTGTATCCCCAAGCTCCCACCGCCTTCGTCAAGGGTCCTGGACTCCGTAGTCCTTTCGCAATCGGACTGACAACCTCTCGTTTTCTGGCTGAATGGGCACATGGTACCATTGCCATCTCTTGAAGTCCTCCTCCTCAAGCTCTCAGTGTGTCAGCGATAACCAATATGGCGGCCAGTAAGGCCTCCCGCTTGGGAGAAGAGTAAGCTCGGCGCACCGCGACGCTCCTTATCCCCCATTCGCAAGTACCTTCATAGCTTCCATGCTGACCACATTGCTCCCGTCGCAGGATATGGAAGTGAGGAAACGACGTTCAATTCCACAGGAGTATGGATATATATATAAGTGTACGAGAAAACTAACGTCCCCGGTAGGACTCGGATCGACAAGGTCAATGCCGAGCTCGTTACCCTCACATACGGCACCATCGTCGCCCAGTTATGCAAGGACTTCGACAGCGACTACGTCGAGGTCAACAAGCAGTTGGACAGGATGGGCTACAACATTGGCCTGCGCCTGATCGAGGACTACCTGGCCAAGTCCAACACCATGCGGAGGTGCGCCAACTTCAGGGAAACGGCAGAGATGATCGCCAAGGCAAGCCGCCAACCCCCTATTCCCTCTTGCCACCCTTGTCTTGCTGACACCGGATGCTCACAGGTCGGGTTCAAGATATTCCTAAACATAACCCCGGTCATAACCAACTGGACGAGCGACTCGAAGCAGTTCTCGCTCGTCTTCGAAGAGAACCCGCTGGCCGACTTTGTCGAGCTGCCCGACGACGGCCGCGCCCAGGACGAGCTGTGGTACTCCAACATCTTCTGCGGAGTCCTCCGGGGTGCCCTCGAGATGGTGCAGACGCAGGTGGAGGCGCACTTTATCAGCGACGTGCTGCGAGGAAACGACACGACCGAGATGCGGATAAGCTTGATACGGTACATCGACGATGAGCTGCCGCCCGAGGATGACTGAGAAGACGGCATAGGATTGATGGATCATTTATTGCGCACGGAGTCCGGCGTCAGACGGGAGACATGGGCATCCCAACAATACGGATAGGGAATTGACACGTGGAAATCTTGCGCTGCGAAGACACAACGGGCAACCACCATCCTGCAGTATGAGCGTGTATAACAGACGCTGTCTATGCAGCGTTGGCCTCCTCGGTGTCTGGGTACTATCGGCCCCTTGCGAGGAAATACGCCCATTGCTGCCCACACGTACCAGCTGATCCGATTAGGACAGTTTACCGGGTTAAGTCGTTCAGAAAGTCACCTAGACCGCAAACCGGCGATGCGAAGGATTAATCGTCCGCCGTCTATATAAGCATTCGCCTATCCAAAGCTTCTACCGAAAGGCCGTGTCTCGACTCTGTATACTAAGGATTAAGTCGACCAACCAATTCACCACTAGGACAATAGGCATAAGTCTAGGTCTAGCACCTAGCACGCCGGACCAGTTGTTCCCTTTCGGGGTGGCGGTTGGAAGCAGGGTTTTTAGGGGTTTAATCAGGATGTCTAGCATTCCAGGGATCTGCATCGCCTCTCCGCGACATCACAGCCAATACCTCTGTACAAGTTACCCCAACTGGTGACACAGAGTTAAAGGTACCGTTGTATCATTGCCATAGCTTTTGCGCGTCAGGGTACAATCTAGGAATGGCAGTCCGCCATTGAAAGAAACAGCCGATGTCACCCCAACTGGGAAACGGACTCCCTTCACTGATCCGCGAGATGATCTACTTCGAGCCATCCAATGGTCCCTATTCCTCTTTTCAATTTTTTGCAACCGTTTCTCCCATCTTGAACACCAAAACGGCGCTGCTGCAGATGGGCGCTGCAGC
>Ga0209127_100563_pt1 | contig 12821 bp, 4 predicted proteins | sample LakSupMetagenome_FD_187469 | JGI IMG/M metagenome (GOLD analysis project Ga0209127, IMG submission 187469) | Freshwater microbial communities from Lake Superior, Canada - Sta WM archaea (SPAdes) (version 2) | ecosystem: Environmental > Aquatic > Freshwater > Lake | place: Lake Superior, Canada...
TGGCGAACTACCACACAGCTGCCGGTGTGTGTCGCGCCTTGTCTCCGCGGGGTATCTGAGACAGCATGCGAATATGGTGGTTGGTCTTGGGTATTATACAACAGATGTCGATGGCGGTCTCAGACCTAGTAAGACGCCATACGACGGGTGGCGGCCATTGCGTTGCCGAACATAGGAGGACGACTAGTAGAAGCCATGGCATTGCCGAACATGGGGGAGTCTCCGAGGAGCATGCCGTCCGACTCGCGGCTGTGTCGGCGGCCGAGAGCGGTGGGAGAGTCTTGGACCGAAGGGCTTTGCTGGCCAAAGGCGAAGGTTGCGGAGCGGTGGAGGCCCTTCCGGTTCTGACGCAAGCGGCCCATTTCCCGCTCGCACGTGTGCACATGCTCTGCGTGGTCCATCTCGACATATGCCTGGGGGTAGCAACGGTCGCGGTGCTCGGTGAAGAAACCGCTGTAGCCCCCGTCCAGGATGTAGACCTCGGGATATGTCAGCTTGGGATAGCACTCGGCATTTGCTGTGCGGTCCGCTGCACGAATGTGGCGAGCCATGATCGGCGCCCGGTGGGCCGAGTACTCGCAGTGGAAGATGAGTAGTGTACGGCCAGTCATGGGCGTCTGGAACAGATGATTCGACAACAACTCCTTATCGTTGTAGTTGATGGCCCCGTCAATGTGGCCGCCCTCGTACTCATACTCGAAGCGACAATCAATAATCATCTTCTGGTCGAAGTGCTCGCCGTATTTACCGTCCAGCACATCGAGCATAGTACTTCGGCTGATTCGAGGGATGCTGTCATTCTGCCCTTCAGGGAAGAAATGGGGTAGCACTGGCTCATGGGGCTCCTCGACATCCATGACAGATTGCAGTGTCGAGGCAGGGGTCGAAGTCTCGCTTTTGGGTTTGGTGATATCACCAGGGTTCTCGAACATGCTCAGCGAGCGTCTGAACTGTTTACGTGGTCGCATGAAGGGATTCGACGGTCGTCGGGTGTGACCGCTGGCAGGAGAGCCGTTGTTCCTGGCGGCGTTCACCCCGGTCAAGCTACCAAAATGCGGCCTTGGACGAGTCGCCGCTGCTGTTGAGGCGCACGGGCTGTTGGCCGTCTGAGGCCTTCGGTCATGTGTCGGGCTGTCGGCAAAGCAGTCACTGGGAGACATCGTCGAGCTGGAACCGAACGACAGGCGGCTGTCTCCGCCAAACCTAAAGGGTGGGAGTTGATTGTCCGCATGCCGGTTGCTGGTGGTCAGCACGGCATTCGTCGTAAAGTTCTTGTGCCTTGTTAGCGAAGGCCGGCGAAGACCGAGTTTTCTACGTCTGCAGTTTGTTCGTTAGCTGAATGCAGATGTAGTGACAGGCGTTGGGGACGAAGCGCACTCAGGAATGACGGGCTTCGGGGGCTCCAGGAAAGCTGGTTGTAAGGCGGGAGATTCCATCATCATGTCGTCGGCCGGAGACTGGGCCGGTGTCGGGGATTGGACCTCGACATGGGCGACGAACGAAAAGGGGGCTTTGTGTGGCAGAGGTGACATCTCCATGGAATCACCCAGGGGGGCTGGAGACGAAGAAGGCGGCAGCGGAGGTGTCGTGACATATTCTGCGTGGTTGCCAAACGTCAATTCCAGATCACGAACATCAGAGCATGTCCCAAGAGTTTTCTTACCACGTCCGTCCGAGCCGTCGATCAGGTGGGAGGTCGTGAACAGCGCACGTCGAGGGGTGGGAAATTGAGGGCTGAGATGTTAGCATTGGCACAGCTCTTGAACAGAGAGGGACAGAACCGTCCCAAGCTTACCTGGCCTCCGTTATGCTGAAGTTCTGGGACAAGTCAGCGGCAAGACTGACCGTTGGCGAAGTGCCGAGGGCCTTGATGCTGAAGTATTCCGGGTGGTTCAAGCTGAACTGGTCTCGAAGGCTGAAGTTGAAGGTGCCAGACCCTATGGGGTTGGACGAGTAGTTGTTGGAGAACTGACTGTGAGCTCGAGCTCGGAAGACGTCTCTCTGTCCGCCGAATTGAGGAGGGGCCGGCCGCAGGGCGGCCAGGGGAGAAGATCTCTCCATGGCTCGTCCCTAGGCTTGGGCGGCAGTCGATCGATGGTAGGGTAGACGGATGCTGTAGCTAGCAAGATGGACAAAGGCTGCTTCGTAAAGGGATAGAGGCCAGGCAGGGAGTAGCGCGGTCGTGCAGAGCGGTGTAAGTCGTCTCGTCTAGATAGCCCGGACGCGAGGGGAAAGCAATGCTACAACAGAATGGTGCTGGTGTAATTCCTGTCGTGACCCTGCCTCTCTGGGAATGATGGTACGTTAACTCGAGGAAGTCGTCTTCATACAACGGAGCGATGGCGGTCGAGGAAGGGATTTGAGCCGGTTGTCGGGATTATGGATTTGGTTGCTTGGTTAGCCGTGAGAGCCACTGGTCGTCCTGTGCAACGCAGCTTTTTTGCTTAAGTGGTCGGTGGTTGATCCGGATGGAGTCGAAGCGTCCAACTCGGTTGGACCCGACCGAGCTGAAAGTCGAAGCTTCAAGACACGCCAAAGTGTCGCTGGTGGGGGGAACAGAGGACCCGATCAGCTGCTGAGCGGAGCTGAAGTCCAAAGTCGTCCAAGCAAAAGACATGTACAAGTCGTACTATCTCGAGTCCCGGTCTGCTAACAGGACTAGCTCCCGACCGTTCGTCCTCGTGCTGTTTCTGGCACTTGTTCCCCTGGCCAATTGCTCCTTTATTGGATGTGCAAGAGAGTATCCCGGGACTTTGGCGCGTCCAGGGATCGAAAGATGAGTTCTGTTCTGAAAACACAGAAAACACTTTCCTTCGTACTCCAATTCCGACTTACTGGAGAGACGAAGCCCGATGCCCACCAAGAAAGAAAGCGGCCCGAGTCCGGAAGGGAAAAGGGGAGGTGAGGCAGAGAGAGGAATGGAGGTGAGGGAGGTAAGGATTAAGCTCAGGTGAGAAGGCTATGCGGGTGGGAGCGAGGTCGGTTAAGAATGATTGAGTGAGACCTGGCCAGGAGCTGGAAGGGATGCTGCTCGCCCAGGATGCGCACACTGCCCGGGTTGTCAGGGGCAATTTGGTGCAGCTCGAATGGGAAGCTGACCGGGTGGGGTGCAGCCGGCTGCTAGGCGGTTGCTGTGGAATTCAGTTGGCGTGCACTGGCTGCAGTGCTGCAGTGCAACTCGGACCAGAAATAATAGTGGATTGTGCTGCAGGTGCAGCCATGCAATGCAGCGAAGCTTTGCCCTGTTCGGCGGCCGAGTTTAGGGACCTCGATTGCCCGGCGAATGCAGGGAGGGGGTCGTGGCTTTCCTTGTTTGCAATGAATGGGCCGGCGCTTGTTTGTCGAGGCCGAGTTACATCATCAAGCAGCAAAAATCCACCAGCACATGAGGCGTATCGCCCAAGTAGCAAGAGGCTCAACCAGAGCTAAAATCGGTTATGTAGACGGTTCTGTCGAGCATCCCAGCATCCATTGCCTATTAGGGACGACAGTCGGCCGTGATGTGGGCGTCTCACGCCCTGGCTCGCTTACATATTGCCCACAGCCCTCCACTTACCTCGTGGTCCGGACCGTCCAGTAGGTGCGTATCATCAGCAGGAATCAGTGACATGGACAAATCTGTACCGCATTGACTCTGAGTCGTGTCTTTACAGTTCATCCTACGGTCCAGATCGCTTCTAAAGCCGTGCCTGGGCTTTTTCATACGGGCTAATATCTTATGAGTTTAAGACACGACCACCCATATCAAGACTTTTTACAGTGGGTGCCAGAAATACTTCTGGGTCGAGGCGTTGGCGTACTTTCGTACAAAATGCCATGCAACACGGGACTCCATGGCTTGATCACGCCCAAAGAAAAGCTCATACCACCGCAGTTGTGTTAATCTACATAATCCTTCTCCAGAGCACACACAGACACACGGATGGCTTCAAAGGCTTCACTGCCACTCGCACGTCTGTCTCAATTGGGGTTGGGGTTATGCTAGTGCCACGGCAGATCCGCGATGTCTCGGTCCTTTAGCGCCTGTCTCACATCTTTGCAGCTCTGCTGAACCTTTTCGGACGAGCGACCCACGGCCCCGGGATCCGCACGTATATTCCATCCCTCGAAAGTCCCACCGAGACGGGAGCATCCAATATCTTTGGATTCCTCAAGATGCCTCAATACTCGCTCAGGGTCCAGAGCGACCGTCTCGGGGCCAGAAGGAGTTCCGCGTGAGGCTCAAGAGGCCTTCGTCAAGCGAATACCGCCAGCCGTCGCAGCCGCCTGATCCTTTCCGGCTGTACGAAGCACTTGTTTCGGAACTCGCTAATCCAACAAATGAACGACTCTTGCCAGGCCCTCGACAGGGAAGCAGGGTCAGCACAGTCGCCATACACCCTAGGGTTGCTTCCTACTCGGTACCTAACCGCGGACAATCTTAAATTTCGCAGGGCGTTCTCGACCCTAGCCGCGGAATGAACACTGACGACAGTGGTGGTTGCCAGTGGCCACTCTCGCACACGGTAACGTAGCTGATATGCTTCGCCCACGTGGCGCTCTCATTCCTGATTGCAGACCCTTTGACGCCGCCACAATGTTAAGCCGCGAGTGCAGACTGTTGAAGTCGCGTGCGTGAGATGAGGATGGGCCATTCATCATCACATCTCACATCGTTGAGTCCAGACGAGGGAATCCTCTGCCGGGATCGTTGTCTTGTGCCGTGTGCACAGGCAGACGGGTCGCAAAACAACTCATCACCCATGCTTGTTTCGAGACAGCGGCTCTCCAATCCGGGCCCAGAGCGTAGCAATGCGATGCTGTTTACCCCGGACCCTGGGAGCAATTACCGGTCTGTGCTTCCACATACGATTCGCATGTGCACTCTTCGAGGCTCCTTTGGAGCTCGATTTTCCACTTCGGACCGACATCGCCGGTGTCTCCCGACTTGAGAACGAGAGGACACACGGCACTCGCTGATCCTGCGAAGACTGTATTTCGATGCATTCTTTATGTAAGGTTCTGGAACGTGGATGGCGTCGGAGGCTTGTAATGCAAGGGGTACCAAGGGACTCGCCCCGACTCTCGTGGGTGGTCCCGCTTTCAAGGCGCTCACTTCGAGAGGACCCTGAAATCCAGAAGATGAACACCAGCAGCGAGGATATCTGATGGTGCAAAAGAGCCTCCGGCCAGCCATGTTCCATGGCGCCCAGACACGGAAACGGCGGCTAACCTGGAAGCTTCGAAGCTTCGAGTCTTCGAGCCTTCGTGTCTTCGCGCTTCGTGTCTTCGAAGCTCCAACAGATCACCTCCGCTCACCTCTGCTCACAGCCCGCACCAGCAGAGTTGCGAGCCGTCTGGGGGATGTCCCGGAAACTGCTGCTTCGAAACCTGGGAGCGCATGCGGCTCGGTATTGTCAGCCAACCAAGCGGAGAATATCCGGATAAAAGGGTGCTTCTTGCAACCTTTTTGCAATGCACGTCGTTTCGGACCACGCAGGGCTTTGGATCTCGATGAATGTCCCGCCAACAAGCCCATGCCGTGAAAATGATTTACAAGCGTGGTTCCCTTTTGGGTACTCTCCCGAAGGCCCACCGATCTGCTTCACGGCCCCGATAAGCTCGCCGGGGAATACGTCATGCCATGCTCCTAAGTTCCAATGCAAACGAGAAGAGAACAACGACAAGTTCAACAACACCACTGTCTGCGACGGCACATCGTCAATTCCTGGACATGGCTATCCAATGCCTGAGAAAGTTCCAAGATCTTTCATGATCATCAGAGGCCGAAACCAACCTGAAATTCGAGCACCCAGATACGACCTGATCGTGCCGTGTCTAAATTGAGCTACGACCCCTGTTTGTTTACTTCGACGCTGCGGACTCGGCATCTTGCTTGAACATGATCTTCACCGCCTCGAAAGATAAACGACAGCTGATCGCATTGATGACATGCATGAGCAATGGACCAAACAGGCTGGCGTCAGAGGTTGACGAGAGCTTCGCGCAGACCCAGCTTTTACTATCGGACATTGTCCAATGAGCGTGCACAGTCCGCTCACCAAGCCAGTGGTGCCGCCGGGAGGGATCACGCCAGCTGTTGAAAGTCCCGCTCAAGAGAACCTCACGTCAGAGTCATCAGGCAAATCAGCTTGCCAGGCAGGGCAGATACCCCGCATCTGGTGCTGGTCAAGGCACAAGCTCCCCCATGACATGCTGAATCCCGTGAGCTGCTCAGCCCATGTCATCACCCTTCATTACCTACAGCCCCAGGTGGGATGAACCTCCTGAGCCGTTGAACGTGCCGTAAGCTCGCATTGAGCGAGTTTGAGATTCAACAAAAGATCCGTGTGGTCGTCGATCAAGCGGGGAGGGCTCGAAGACATGCTCTTTCCGGCTTCTTTTCGCGCGCTACATTGGTCAGTGCGCAACGTCTCCTCGAAAGTAAACAAAATTTACGCGAGGATCGCACATTTCGTGATAAACATCCGACGAACCCCGCATCTGATGGAACCTAGCGATCGCCAAGGGAACGCGAGATCATCTGACAGGTCACGTGAAGCGGATCGACTTCCGCTGCCCCTTGGTGATGTCCTCGTTTTGCTCGTTTTCAACGCTCCATCACCGAGAAGAGAGAGTTATTGAAGCTTCAGAGCAGGGGTCAGCGCGCTGAAGGCTGGCATTCAGGATGTTGTTGCGGCCTTCACGCGGCTAGTATTCGATAATGATCCTGCAACGAAGTTTCACAACCGGATTCCCAGCGGCGTTTATTCTCTCGAGGTTCTGGAGGCTGCGGCCGGGACAACACCAAGGGCCTTTGGAACAGGCGACTGATACAATGGGGTCAAACGAGCAAGCACACCACAAGGGCTGCGCGTTTCTGGACCGAGGTCTCGCCTCTCCTAGCCGTTCAACAGGAGCTACTGCTTGAAGCATTGGTATGGTCCTCTTGCTAGACCGAAAGAGTCTTAATCAGGCCTTGCCAAAAAGGTTTGCGGGACAAGTTTCTGGGCCCATGTCTCCTATTGTTACCGAGCCTCATGCCAAAGCGGCTGTCAGGTGCGTCTTCACCACCTGCCACAGTATTCATCCGTCCTCTAGCTGGTCGGGATCATACGAGAATCGATGTGCATGGGGCTACCTCGTTATCCTCCGGCAACGGTCAGGCGGCGTGAAGCATTCGTTGCAGAAATGCAGCAGGAACAAGGACAGATTCAAGGGCCCGCCTCGGACCAGTTGCATGCGAGACAGCATCGGAGCAGAGGAGTCTGCTACGGAAGCCATCAGGGATCCCTTACGATCGATTGGAATCTCGCGATGCTCCTAGCAACTCAAGGTGCGGGTGACGCAGGCCCTACGTACATGGCTTTTTCTGGACCTGATACGTATACCGTCACGAGCTTCAAAAGGTCGAGCCATTCTGTTGGAATGCAGCAATAACGGGTAACGGCGACAACCCGGTGATCTGGGTCCTACGGTTACAAGATGCATGGTGTCGGCTGCTAAGACAGTCATCTCCGATTCCTAAACGCCTTCTACAACGGGTGGACCCGCGGCGCGTACTGATGGAATTCAAGCAGATTATATCCCGTCATAGCTCTGAAGAGAAATCCCATATCTCGGCATTGTTCGCTTTCCCAGTATCTTCTACCCGGCAGAGAACGGACTGATACGTAGTGGAGTGGTCGACATAGTTTCTGCAGGTAGCTTCGCACTGTTTGAAGCCGGCAAGACTACGTACTTACGACTGTTAACGACATGCAGGCCATGAAGTTGGCTGAGCTCAAACCAGCGGTCGATTTACTCCATCTTTGGGGTTATGACCGAGAAGCATGTGGCTCTTTCCTATCTATTGTGTCTTGAGTGCCCAAGTTCAAGAGCTAAAATAGGGTGTTGGGGTGAGAAGGAGTCCTCGATCTTCGCTCCCTTCAAGCGGCGTAGGCCTAGACAACTCCGATTTGGTCCTGCACACACCGAGTGTTGGCATACGGTAGACCGCGGGTCAAGTAAGTGATTTGCGGACAAACTAACACGAATGCTTACTTCATGAACCTGTGCGCTGAATCATAGCACTTGTGAGGGCTGGTGGACTTCGAACTTCACCTCGACATTCTGGCAGACGGGGATTCAGAGATGAGCAAAATTGCACCCACTCAGACTCTCTCAGTACTCTTGTGTATAGTGAACCATGTAGAGGTGACTGTTATCTGCTGGCAACACTGTCACAGACGTGAGCATCGGCATCCGACGAAAACTTCATCACGCTTGAATAACGTAGCATGCGGACAGTAATGCCTACAAACCACCATTGCCTTACCACGCATCGTATATCACCCTTTATAATAGGATTCTCTCATTGAGCAAGATGCCCGGGCTGCCGTGTAACGTCGGCGTTAACGCTGTGGCGAATGATGAGGTTTATGTGCGCTAAGGATTTCTGTCCAATGACGTCGCGGTTGATGCGTTCACGTTCAAGCCACAGCTTCAGACACAACAATAGGGTGGTGAAGGCTGATGAGGTAGAGGACTTCACGAAGTGGCAAGCGTCAGAGTTTAAAATCTTGTGGTTATTGTTCCCCTGGGCACTTTATATTGCCAGTCTAAGTGGTCGAGGTCCGATCGACGCAGCCTATTGTTCCGAACACCCTATCACGTGATGTAATGCTAGCTTCAACTGCAAGGCTCCGGCTGACAGATACCTTTTCGCGGTTCCACCTATTTCCATCTTCCATCCTGCTTCATCCTCAACGTCACGCCTTTATTTTTACGACACCTGCGACGTGACCTGTTCCTTATCTTACCAGCCGCTCTGTTACAGTATTTTGCGGCCTCATTCTGGTCGACTACGGACGCGCGGCGCAAACCTCCACATCCGAAGGCGACCAACTTCTCCTAACAGCCTCCTTCACGCGCGGACCCAACAAACCGTTGTCTTCGCTGTCGCCTTGTCCACCGCTGTCTACGAACCTTGGCGAACTCGGCACGGCTACCAGTGAAAACCACAGATATGGTCGAGATTCAACTCAACACGCCTCTGGCGGAGGCGCTCAACATGGCCATCCAACCGAAGCTGAGCGAGCTAGGCTGGGGTTCCGGTGGCGCTGACGACACGGCTATGGCAGAGTACATCGTTCTAATGCTGGTGAACGGCAAGACACAAGACGAGATCACAACAGAGCTGTCGTCCGAATTTCTTCAACTGCCCCCTGACGACCCGAGCGCAAAGCAGTTTGTGCACTGGGTGTTCGAGCAGATCGAGTCTCTGAACGCGCAGTTGAACGGCGGCGCTGCGCAACCACAAGGCGACGGCGCGGCGGCAAGCGGTGCTCAGGAGGACTATGCGATGGACGACACGTCCATGGCAGATGGGCAAAGCGACATCAATCCGTACGTGTATTTTTTGCCTGGACCAGCGATATAAGGATCACGTGCTAACTAGTTCTTGCAGTCCTACCGGCCCCAAGTCAATGCGAGGCGGCAACAACTTCCGGGGTGGTCGCGAGAAGCGCATGATGGGCCAGATCAACCGCACACTCAACCAAAGTAACGACTCCATACTGCACCGCACCCGCGGCCAGAGCGGTGTACAACGGGGTCCGCCGACCGGGCCACGAATGGGCGTTGGTCGTCAGCCCCGAGGAGGGAACAACCGGGCAGCCGCTGTTGGACATGGCTTAGCGCAGCAAGGGATCCCAGGTTTCTCCGCTGGACCCGGAGCGAGGAACGGAATGCAGCCGGGCATGAACAACGGCTGGGGCATGATGCCGCAACAACCGACACAGATGGATGTGTTTGCTCTGCTAGAACAGCAGCAGCAGATGATCGCGCAGATGATGGCCCAACAAGCAGGATTGATGCCCAACGGCCAACCCGCCAACGGCAAGTCCTTGTTCGAGCGTGTCCAGAAGCCACCTCACAACAACTTCCGAGGACGGGGAGGCGCGCGTGGCGGCGGCCACCACAACGGCCCCTACAACAACGGCCACCACAACGAACACATATCCCAACCTCCAAAGACGACGGAAGCATCTAGCGAGAACGCCGACACGGACATGGCAGCCGGCCCGGCCCCGCAGCTCAACCCGGAGGAGATAATGTGCAAGTACAACCTGGCCTGCACCAACCCGGCCTGCAAGTTCGCGCACCAGTCGCCCGTCGCGCCGCCGGGCATAACGGTGGACGTGAAGGACGTGTGCACATTCGGCGCGGCGTGCAAGAACCGGAAGTGCGTGGGCCGCCATCCGTCCCCGGCCAGCAAGTCGGCGCACCAGAGCGAGCAGGACTGCAAGTACTTCCCCAACTGCACCAACCCGCGCTGCCCCTTCCGGCACCCGGCCATGCCGCCCTGCCGCAATGGCGGAGAGTGCAAGGTGCCCAACTGCAAGTTCACGCACGTCAAGACGCAGTGCAAGTTCCGGCCGTGCACGAACCGGTTCTGCCCCTTCTCGCACGAGGAAGGGCAGAGGGGCACGTTCCACGACAAGGTCTGGGTCGCGGGCGAGGAGAAGGAGCACGTCAGCGAGAGGAAGTTTGTGGACGACAGCGTGCCCGAGGAGACGGTCCTGCCGGATTCGGAGATGGGTGGTGCCGGGGCTGCCGGCGGAGAGGCTCAGGATGTCATAGTTTAGGGAACTGATGGGCTGCGCGGCTCGAGGATGGACTCGAGGTATGGGACGAGGGGCATGGAGGTGATGGTTCATATTGAGTGATGCACCAATCAGACCTGGAAAGAAAAGCGGGAAGAAACGAGACAGCGATGCGGTGGATTATGCCGGTCCACGTAGCGCAGACAGCGGATGGTTGGGAAGTGGATTGATTGTATTGTATTAGTAGCCCGGTTCTCGAGAAGACGAACGGCTGGCAGGCTTGAGGCAGGCTTCCCACCCGGCAAGGGTTGATGCGGGCGTTTGGAAGGACAAGTGTGGCATTATAATGAGATGGCCACCACATGGCGTTTGTTGGCATCCTCTTTTCTTCCCGAGAGCCCGAAAGAGGGACGGAAGACCGCATAAATTGCGTCTAGTCTGATCCCGAAGCGATGAAGATATTCGTTAGTCTTCCCCTGGCGATAATACAGGACTTCTGTCCGTTCGCTGTCTCATTCTGCCTGGCTCGTGTTGCCTGCGATCTTGTGTCCTTCGGTGTAGGCTGCAAGTTTGTTGTAGATTGTCCTTGTAATATCGTACAAGTACTTCGTGGTCGTGTCTTCGTGATGGCGTTGAAGTTTGAGAGAAATGTATAACGGGCCAGGAGCACCCAAGTCGGCTACTTTCTTTAAACGTATGCCTCGCCTTCATTGGATAAGACCTCTCGACCATGGACTTGCGTCTTGCCCCCGGGCGGTGTGTTTCTTCAAAGAAGTCGCCGACGCCGTATTATCAAGAGCTGCCTACCCTATACACATACGTGCAACACCACAAATTCCTCTCCTCCACCGTTGTTCAGTGTCAGTGGCCTAAGCACTCTTTCCAAAAGGTACATGCCGCCACAAGCGAAAACATTTGGAATAACTTGAATCCCAGGGCACGTAGGGATGCAGCTACGAAGCGCAGACACGCACATGGGAAGAAGAAGACTGCTATCTGATGGTTTCAACGATGGAACTACATCACGGCAAAAAATAATCGTATGTACCCACGTCAAAGCTACCTTCTGTGTATCATGACGCCATAGGATTACAGGCTATCCTTCATCTCTCTTTTTACAAGCAGTACACATATCAATACACGCCCATCGCAACAACCTCCCCTTCAGTTGCAACTACATCTAATCCACATATGACGGAGGAGGCTTATCCCTCATCCACTTCATCGGAGTCAGCGGAGAGGCGTGCCAATGCCTGGCCGTCCCGCCCACGAACCTCGCGAGCCCTGTCTCGCCCACCGTCCACCGCGCGTCCGCGCTGCGTTCCACCAAGTGGTCCTTGTCCATCATGAAGCTCCGGAACTTGCCCGCCACCTGCCACGCCACGTCCCGCGCGGCGCGGATGCTCCCCACCACGCCGGGGGCGGTGTACGACCCGCCCACGACGGCCAGCTTGCCATTGAAAGTCTTCCGGAGCTCCCCGTCGGCGGCCTCCATGCGGCGGGAGTGGCCGACCAGGTGCTGCGGGATGCAGTCGACGCAGAGTTTAGTCGAGGCCACCTGCCACGCCTCGGGCGGGATGCCCATCTGGATCTGCAGTGTCTCCTTGGCCGCTGCGATGGCCGCCTCGTCGTCCGTGGCGGCGTCGGGCAGGAAGCCGGCGGGGATGTCGTCCCAGTGGTGCCCGCCCAGCATGACGGTGAACTTGGTGCCGGGCACGGTGTCGCCCCTGGGCGGCGGGTGGAGGTGGGCGGGTTCCGAGGGGGGCAGGTCGTCGCGCTTCGTGGTCCGGTCCGAGTCGAAGATCACGCCCAGGGCGGCGTGCGGGTTCTGGACCGCCGGGACGGTCTGGGGGAGGAGGTAGCCGAAGCCCTTGTGGCGGTAGTTGAGGTTGGGTTTGGGAGACCACAGGTTGACGAGACGGATGGTCACGGCCGTGCTCGAGGCTAGGGATGGGAGGGAGTCCCGTGGCGCCAGGGAGGCGAGCGTCTTGGAGTAGAGGGAGGAGACGACCTTGTCGTACTGCATGGCTCGCTTTGTCGTCGTGACCTCCACCCTGCCGGTAGCGCTGAGCCGCACTTTGTCCACCTTCTCGTTGACAAAATTGACGTTCTTGTTCGCTTTTAGCTTCTCCACGATGGCGTCGGTAAAAGCGCCGAAGCCCTCGCCGAAGTTGTACGCCTTGATCCTCTTGCTGTTGCCGAGGTAAAAGGGCATCCGGTCCTTGAACACCATCTGCTGCATCATGTCCGTATCCT
>Ga0209127_100564_pt1 | contig 12821 bp, 11 predicted proteins | sample LakSupMetagenome_FD_187469 | JGI IMG/M metagenome (GOLD analysis project Ga0209127, IMG submission 187469) | Freshwater microbial communities from Lake Superior, Canada - Sta WM archaea (SPAdes) (version 2) | ecosystem: Environmental > Aquatic > Freshwater > Lake | place: Lake Superior, Canada...
CATGCAAGAATTGGTACTGTACCTTATCCTGGGACAGCTTCATTCACAGCCTCCTTATCTCACCGCTTTGTATGCCCATTACCTACGCTGTTACCTTGTCCTGTCTGTAAGGAATAAGACGCCTATGTGTTTAGAAGATCATTTTCCCCATGTGATTCCTCCATAAATGGTGTCGATTTGGTACCTTCCTGACTAGAATAAATCTTCCTCGCTGCCCAAGTTGCACCTTGTCAGGCAACACTCACACATGCTCCCCCCTCGAGGTCCATCATGGATTCGGACTCAGAGTTCTACGGTGCGCTAGTGTCGAAGGCCGCCCTCAACTATTGCGCTCTCAGAGACTGACAGAGCTCATAGGCGACGAGGAGACTGTCTCTCGGCTCCACGCCCGTGTCTCTTCCTTCGACCCCAGTACAGCTTTGCGAGATCTGATGCTTACCATGCCCTCCCACCCCGGCAAGCAAGTCAAAGTCACGACAACAAAGATAGGCCATCTCCATAACCCGTATGAAGGCGTCCGCTACGCGTGGCAATTAGACGAGACAGTGGACGCCTTCCTCGCCCGCCTGCCACCATCCACGACACCGGTTACAGCAGTCGACCACTGGATCTACATCTGCAACCCCTACATCCCTTTAGAGCCCAAGTCCCAGTCTGCCAACCAGCACGTGCCGGGTTGCGAAGACGAGGCCCCTCTGGAGGCCCACACCAAGCTCGACCTCTTCATCCAAGGCGGGTTGGAGCGCCTGCATCTTCTCTCAGACTTCATCGCGAGGACCAAAAGCGCGGCGATGACCAAAAGCATTGCCACGCGCGAGATGAACAAGGAGCGCTCGTTGGCTGTGACCCAGATTCTGGACCTCGCTCATCATCTGCATGTCCGCTGCGGCAAGTGGATGCTGTTTCCGCCACCGAACGTCGTGGACGATGTCTGGGCGGTCGTCGCGCGGGCTACGGCTGCCAATGAGCTCGGCGTTGCCGCCAAGGTTGCGCCGAAGGGAGACGAGGAAGGCAGCCAAGGGTCTGCGAGGCTGATCTGTATTTACACGCGGGACTTCCGGGACAAGGACGACGTGGCGAGGGTCCTCGGCCGCATGAGGGAGCTGGAGCTGGTGAGGGCGAATAGCCGCCCTGTCTACTACAAGTGTGGTAAGTAACTCGCAACTGAGATTTGGATATGGAATGCTGACGGTCTATGTCTAGATGCCTACACTTACCTCGGCATCGGCAGCAAGAATGCGTGGGATATCCGGGCATCTTTGGTACCTCACCAATCCATCGCATATCCTTGTACCGTTACAGTCGCTGACTGAATAGTAGTACTCTTCCGTTGAGATCTTCGCATACGCGAAGGGCAAAGCCGAAGCTTGGTGAAGGCCTAGTGCGTTTGTATTTGGACTAAGACGGTAAACTCTCGCAGGATACTCTTGCTGCGGATGCGAAGTCATGTCTCAAGCCATTGAGTGCGAAAAGGGGACAAAAATGGGAGAAAAGAGCAAAATGAAAGTAGCTGCGCTCCGTTTCGATCGGAGGACCTCCGGGTTATGAGCCCGGCTATTGCTTGTCAGTAAGGTACGATGGATATATTGCGATGCGGGGACTTCGTGAGCTTACCGCGCTTCCACTGCGCCACGCAGCTGGCAATTGTTCACAAGAGCCCGATTATTCCAGTCTCTGTAGTAGGGTCGCTTCGTCGGTGTCCCAGAAGCTCGCAGTATGGTGGGCGACGTCGTCGTGGGTCAACTGATGACTCACAGCAATGGGAGGGGACCTGAGGCCGCGCGCAGTTGAGTCAAACACCTGCAAGCAGACACGCGCAATAAACAAAAAGCAGTGGTCGATGCTTCCCTATGTATATGACCCTCGTACTCAGAACGCCAGCCCATGCATTGCCATCCACTCCCAATATGAGAGTGCTTGTCCCGCGCTTTATGTTTTCGTGCCTCAGAAAGAACCCTCCTCCATAGTCCATCCCAATGCCATCCACCGCCGGGCCAGTGTCTTCTCCTCGTGGTCCCTCCATTGTCCCTCTGCAAGGGGAGTGCTGGTGCCATGAAGCTGCCTCATATTGGCTGGTCTCCTGACAGAAGTCCTCTGCCCGGCCAGGCTCGTCTGGAAGGCCAGGCCATTCCTTGCGACGACATAGTCATCCATAGGTCGATGTATTTTGTAAGTCGCCGCTGAGCGCGGCGCACAGAATCTTAGGCGGCCGCAATTGGAGGAGTGTCGAGCGCCAAGTCCGCAGCAGGTTCCGGGTCCAACGGCTTCAGCAGCAACACCAACCGATATGCGCTGCTGCCGTTGAGATAGTAGCGGTGCAGCTTCTTAGAGCGCAAGAAGCCCAACCTCTCATACAGCCTCATAGCCGGCACATTGCTCTCCTCCGTCTCCAGCACAATCTCGTCGGCGTTGCGCTGGGCCATGGCGTCGATGGCTCGTTTGACGAGAGCAGTAGCTATGCCCTGGCCGCGATAGGTGGCCGAGACAGCGAGCATGGCGATGTACCCGCGGAGAGTTGCTGGCGAGTGAGATGCGTGAGTCTCCAGCTTACAGACAATCACGCCTATTAGAGACGAGTCGACGGGGTCTAGAGCCTAGAAGCGGTGGATTTAGTAAGCCTGGGACGGTGCCTTATGCTGGGCCACATAGAAGCTTACCATGAAGCAAAGATGGCCCCATTGGAACAAGAAGTACCGATAGACGTAGACGCTGTACGGCTCGCTCAGGTCCTTGGAGATCAGCGCCCGGATGGCTGGCAGGTACTGCTCCTCGAGGCCATGTTCGTACTGGATATAGCGCAACTCGGCTGGCAGTTCTCCCAGACAAGAAGTCTTTTCCATCTCATCAACTCATGTCACAAATGGGGAGAGAGGAGCCCCGAACAAGGCAAAATGAGGCAATATCTATCGTCTGAAGAAGTTGGGGGAGTGGGGGGATTATCAAGCACTGTCCTAGACTTAGACTTAAGGGAATGAGCCCATGCTCTCAGGGTCCAACGGCAATATACAAGTGTAAGGTAGTGTATCTCGTTGGCAAGGGTGCCAGAGGTGAGCTGTCGTCAGATGTCCAGGAGAGGGGGCATATCACATGTAAAAACGGTCGAACGACTTCTACCCAAGCAAAGCGTTATTTTGTCTGCCCCGCCCACTAAGGTACACGTGCTAAGAAGGTAAGGTTAAGGTACCTCGTTGGGAAGGGGCGCAGAGTACACGTACGGTATTAGAGCACGTTGGACTTTTCTTATTACCCGGCTGACGTCAGAGGGAGAAGTCGGACCTCCGGTTATCGATCTCGTCCACAGTTTTGACGCCAAGACACACGTTGGAGATCCTTTTTGGACGAAAGCTGCATCCCTGACATTCCAGGTAATCTACGTGTAGATTGGACTACGCTTGACAGCAGATCTCCCGTTGCGCCAAGTCTCACATTTCGAGCCTCTTTCCCCCTCGGTCCGGCGCGACACTGCCTGGCACACATGGCGTGCTGATCGAGGTTAGCAACATTACCTTTGCCATCATTTGTATCTAGAGGGCCTCTTCGGAGCTTTTCCCGCTTGCGCCCCCAGGGGCGACCTGAGGCGCTCACCATGGCGTCTGCTCTCCGTCGTCGACGAGCCATCGCCAGCGACACTGGCTCCGAGTCACCCACGCCTCGAGACGACAGCGTAGCACCCGACCGACCGGAGGAACCAGGGACGGAGGAGAAGATCAAAGTTGCACATCATCACAAGAAGACTCGGAAGAGGAGGACGACGGCCATATTTCTGCTGGGCAGTCTGTTTGGCATCGTCATTGCCGGCTTCTTTGCGAGCAGCAATGACCTAATCAACTTGCCTGACATCGGCGAGCTGAGCATGGACAGCCTCCTTGATGTCCTCCCGGCTGGTCTGGTAAAGGATATGCGCGACCTTGTGGTAAGTTTAGCTGCCTTCGACTGGCTCCCGTGGCACTCCGGGTACATTGCGCTCGTCCCACGGCTGACGCGCGGCTATTGCAGAAGGGCGAACGAGATTTCCTAGATACCTACGACGCCTTCTCCGTCGGTCTTAAAGCCCGCTCTGAAGGCATGACCGCCGTCCACCCGATTGTCATGATCCCGGGTGTCATCTCGACGGGTCTCGAGTCGTGGGGCACATCGAATGTCTCGCGCCCCTTCTTCCGCAAGCGTCTGTGGGGAAGTTGGAGCATGATGAGGGCTCTGGTGCTGGAGAAGGAAGTGTGGAAAAAGCACATCATGCTCGATAAACAGACCGGGTTGGATCCGCCAGGGATCAAGCTAAGGGCTGCGCAGGGCTTCGACGCTACGGATTTCTTCATCACTGGCTACTGGATCTGGAACAAGATCCTCGAGAACCTGGCCTCCCTCGGCTATGACCCGACCAACAGCTTCACGGCTGCTTACGACTGGCGGCTGTCGTATGCCAACCTCGAGGTGCGGGACCGGTATTTCACGAGGTTGAGGTCCTATATCGAGACAAGTGTTGCCTTCTCCGGGAAGAAAGTCGTCCTCACATCACACAGCATGGGCAGCCAGGTCCTCTTCTACTTCTTCCACTGGGTAGCATCCGACCAAGGCGGTCGCGGCGGAGACGACTGGGTCGAACGGCACGTGGAAGCGTGGATCAACGTCAGCGGGTGCATGTTGGGCGCTGTCAAGGCTGTCACAGCCGTGCTCTCGGGCGAGATGCGCGACACGGCACAGCTGAACGCGTTCGCTGTATATGGTCTGGAGAAGTTCCTGAGCAAGGAGGAGAGGGCCGAGATCTTTCGGGCTATGCCCGGACTGTCGTCGATGTTGCCGATTGGCGGCGATGCCGTCTGGGGCGAGCTGGACTCGGCGCCCGACGATGCGCCTGGACAGAACTTCTCGTACGGTTCGCTGCTCAACTTCCGCTCGGGCATGAACTGGACCACCCCGGATCGCAATTTGACAGTTGAAGGCGCTTTGGACTATCTGTTCAACACGACCGAGCCCTGGTACCAGGATGCAGTAAAGGGGAGCTATTCGCAAGGCGTGGCACACACGAGCGCAGAAGTCAACGCGAACGAGAAGGACCCCCGGAAGTGGATCAACCCTCTCGAGACTCGACTGCCCCTCGCTCCCAGTCTCAGGGTCTACTGTTTCTACGGCATCGGGAAACCGACGGAGAGAGCTTACTACTACCGCTCTCCGGAATCGCCCCTGACAACGCATCTCAACATAACCATTGACACAGGACTCACACAGGGCGGCGCCGACCACGGCGTGATCCTGGGCGAGGGCGACGGCACGGTCAACCTGCTGAGCACGGGGTACATGTGCAACAAGGGCTGGAAGATGAAGCGATACAACCCCGCTGGTGTCAAAGTCACGGTGGTCGAGATGCCGCATGAACCCGAAAGGTTCAACCCCCGGGGAGGACCGAACACGGCGGACCACGTCGACATCCTCGGCAGACAGATGCTGAATGAGCTGATTCTGAAGGTTGCTGCTGGCCGGGGCGACACCATCGACGACAACGTGGTCAGCAATATTCGCGCGTACGCGGAGAAAGTAAAGATATACGAGGAATAGGTTCTTTCATCTGTTACGGATGTTGTCATCACGGACTACGTATATAGACTACGACCGCTGGAAGAGCTGGAGGGGCCTTTGTTTTTCCGGAGACTCGCATGATACCCGAACCCTTGGCCCGGCGTTTAGGCGAGGGATGATGACACTCTCGACCGTGCTACTGAGTATTCACCGCCATGGAGCAAGCAATGTAATAAATACAAGATCGTGGGATGTTATAAAGTCACTGGTCTTCCACTACCTTGCCTAAGGTAATCCTACCTTCGGTCCCTTGAGTAGTAGCTTCTTGGGGAGCACCTTATAGTAGGAGGGAAGGAACTTGTGGGTCCCTACGCTGCCAAATCCCTAAGCATGGCGAGAAGGCGTATCAGCGGGGAAGCGGCGATTCTGGCTCACCTGTCGAATTAAACCACTGTTGCACCCTTCGACATCGGCTGACAATTAGCAAGTATCAGCCTCCTCACAGCCTCCCATGACATCTCTCAGACTCGCAAACATATGGGCGGCATCACGCAGACGTTTCGGAACATAGATAGTTTGCAATGCCAATTGCCTGGCGCACCATCTGAGAGTCTGAACTGCCACAAAGCGCCGTAGCATACTACAACGCCATGAATGATGGCTGGACAGGATGTTGATGATGATGTCAGTATCTGCTATACTATCGAGTCGGAGCAGCAATTCTGGGATGGTAAGTGCTCCTACATTTGCTTTAGCATGTCTTTCTCCCCTTTCTGGAAGGTGGGCGCAACTGACGTCCGACTGCATCTATCTAGAGCTCGGCGAGGTCACGAAGGCGACTTGCGACACGCACGAACGGATCGACGATGCCCTGCGAGGATGGCTTCACCTCGTCTCCAGCTGCCGGGACCGCTTCCTCCAGTACGAAGACGACATCGCGAGCTGTTCGCAGAAACTGATGGACAGCTGCATCTTCAGCCAGCACAAGGACTACGTGCGGACCCAGATCATCTACAGCCTGCTGCAGGAGGACGAGTTCTGCGCCCTCCACGCCATCGCCAACTTCCTGCTCCTCGACGGTCGATCCGACGAGACCACCTTCCGCCACATGATCGACGCCGGATGCTTCGCCAGGCTGCTAGACCTTATGAAGGAGTGCAGGGACCAGGACGGGCGTCTGCACAGGTTATTGCTGGAGTTGATGTACGAGATGTCGCGGATCGAACATCTGCGCATCGAGGACCTGATGCATGTCGACGATGCCTTTGTGTCGTATCTGTTCCAGCTGATCGAGGCTTACTCTGACGACGCCCACGACCCGTATCATTACCCAGTCATCCGCGTGCTGGTACGTTTCCCCATCCTTCTCGGGCAGTAGCCTCCGTTGCTGACTTTGCGGTCAAGCTGGTCCTGAACGAACAATACATGGTCGCCTCCACCACTGCAGCCGTCGATCCGTCCTCGGCTCCGGCTCCCTTGACAAACCGCGTCATTAAGGTGCTCAGCGTTCACGGACCGCACTTTCGAACCTTTGGCGAGAACATCATACTCCTCCTCAACCGCGAGACCGAGACGTCGCTCCAGCTGCTGATACTCAAACTGTTGTACCTCCTCTTCACGACCAAGGCAACCTACGAATACTTCTATACCAATGACCTGCGCGTGCTCCTCGACGTTATCATCCGCAACCTGCTGGACCTCCCGAACGAAGTCATGGCGCTGAGACACACATACCTCCGCGTTCTGTCTCCATTACTCGCGCACACGCAGCTGAGCCAACCACCGCACTACAAGCGCGAGGAGATACTGAAGGTCCTGAGGATACTCAGCGGCGTCGGCAACGCGCATTTTGCGCCGGTGGACGAAACCACCGTCCGGCTGGTCGACCGCGTCGCGAAGATCGAATGGCTGGCCCAGGAAGAGGAAGGTTCCGAATGCGAAGACGTCGAGGTCGCGCGCAGGCTGCTGGGGATCAGCCTGTCCCCGACGCAGAGCGCCAGCAGCGTGAGCGTCGTGGCGGGCGTGACGGAGAAACCAGGTATCAAGACGCCGAGTCGCAAGACGGAGTTCGGCCCGGAAGCGAGGGACATGCAAGAAGCTAAGGACATTGCGCATGCAGCGAATCAGACAACCGAATTACACGCGAGGTCGGCGGCGCGACCGAAGAAGGTGTTACCCGAGGTGCCCAGGCACCGCCACGGGGTGCCGATGGTTCCTAAGACCACTGTATTGCACGTTAACGGCAGCGGGCACAAGAAGCTGCCGCCGAAAGCACCACCACCTAGACGAAGAACGAAGCTGAAAGCGGTCACGTCGAGTGCTGATGCGGCGGTTACTCCCGAGACGTTGCACCCCGTCTCATGAGGGATCACAAGTGCGAGTGTGTCTCTACAATGGTGGCCACGAGACCACGAGGGCCTTTTTTGGCTTCAGAAGCCTGCCACTCAGACGCACGGCATTGTTGCCGTTCCGTGATCGAGCCATCTTGCTAGGAAGGATCACAGCGCAGCGGCAAGAGGACATAGGACTCCTGGAACTCAGGGAAGCTAGACTCCCCTTGAACGTATCGTGCAGTTTCGCCTGGAGGATGTTCTGGGCGAATGGGTTTGGGAAGGGGGTATTTTAGCAGATGTTTAATAAGTGCCATGACACAAAGACATTAATCAAACACAGTCTCGCATTTTGGACCCCTGACCCAAGACAGGTTATTGCGGCAGCCAGCGTGCTATCGCGGCGGATGCTAGACTTGGTCCAGGGACAGGAGTGAGAAGAGGGCTACATAGTATAGCGAGGACAGCGTAGACCTGCCTGCAGTCGGGAAGCCATTCGAACTCGCCAGCTCAGCTCGACTACCTAGGCTTAACTCCGTCAGTTGACTACTGTGGTAATTGACTGCCCAGAGGTTTGTGAATCCCACTGCAAACGGAAATACGTCATCAGGATCCCCACATTCAGCTGCCATGGAACCGTGAGAGTGAACACCGACCAAGACGGGCGCCCGTCATAAAAATAAAACTACCTCTGCTTGCCCGTCTGTTAGCAAAATCGCTTGCCTTGGCTATCTATACACTTTTGACTTGGTTTTGAGTCCGTATGTGTATGAACTGCCCCCAATGCCTCCGTAACTATTATATGCACGCAAACGAGGAGTGTTGGGAGAGGGGATGGAATGCTGAGCCTGGTCGTGGTGGTATGTATGAGCATCACATGTTGTATCTGTTGATCCTCATGTAATCCCTCCACTTCTCCACACTACCTCTCTCTCTCCTCAGGCCGTTCCCGGACTGGCTGAGGCGGGGTTAGACAATGCTTGGCAGATGTCCCAAGTGGAACCCTTCCACTGACGTCTCCTGGGCGATGAAATGAAAGGGCAGCACCTACGTAATTATCCCTATCGCGGGTTTTCCCTGACGCCCGCCATCTCCCTTCTGTACGCTCGCAAACCACACTTTCTTTCTAACCAGAGAAGTGCATGCTGCACCGAAGCTCCTCCGTCGCCTCCTGAAGCAGGTATTGCTCTTCGGTTGTGTGAGACTCGGTGTTTTGCTTGCGCACACTAGACGACTGATCAAGGCAAGGGACGCCCCTCCAGCATTTACCAGACACCGCAGCAGCGGGGTGGTAAGCTTCCACCTCGTCGGCCCGACAGGTTACACTTTTTTGCTCTCATTGTGTCTTCCTTCCACATGTAGGCGCGACTCGCTGCGTCAGAACTCAAGCCCAAGGTACAAACAATGGCCAATCTATCATCCTCTGCATACCAGTCAACTGCGCCACACCATAACCTGAACAACCTGAGCTCACCAGCTCCCGAGCCAGCTCCAGTTTCCAGGTCGGCCAGTCATGCGGGTAGCTACTTCCCACAGTCACCGCCGCCGCCGCCGCCGCCGCCGCAGCAGCAGCAGCAGCAGCAGCAGCAGCCCGACAACTCACATCTGGCACCTGCTGTAGTTGCCGACGACGTGACCCGGAGCAATACCATCGCCAACACAAATTCTCACCCTTCTCCGCTGGCGGCTCCGGTTGCACAGCGACCAGCCAAGTTCACCGAGGAGTGGGACGCCAGCCAACGCGGTAGCTCCGTCATCGACGGTCCCACGTCCAACGGATCTCAAGCCATGCACCGGACCAGCTCCTATGCTGGCTCCATTGGCCCCTCGGAGGGCAACCACGCAGGCGGCCTGTCGCGGGGGAACACGCTGAAGAAGAAGCCATCTATGCGCAGGTCAGGCAGCTTGAGGCGGAGTGGCAGCCGGAGAAGCATGAAGGCCGGCAGCGTCCGAAGTCTCGCCCTGCAGTCTAGCAACGACCCCGACGAGATGCACAGCGCATTCTACTGCCCCGTGCCCACGTCCGGCAATCCTACCGAAGCTCTCGCCAACAGATTTCAAGGTATGGCGCAGGAACCAACTCTAATAATTTTCTTGCTGTGTTCTGCGTCATGTCGCTAACCTCGCGTCACAGCATGGCGGAAGATCCTCAAAGACCTAATCACCTACTTTCGAGAAATCCAGACACACTACGAGCACCGCTCCAAGTCCCTGGCGAAGCTCACGAATGTCCTCAACGGCACAGCCACGCCGCAGGGCTTCCTACAGAGCGGTGGCCTCGACGATGCCCTCCAGATCTTGCGGGATTACAACAAGCTTGCCTTCCAGGAGTCGAACAAGGCACGCGAGATCGAAGAGGACGTCATACTGGCTCTGACTGGTCTTCGCAGTGACCTCCACCAGAAAATAAAGGAGATCAAGAACCTTTCGGGGGACTTCAAGAACGCCGTCGACCGTGAGATGGCTGCAACTCGCAAAGCCGTCGACAACCTCCAGGAGGTGCTTGGTCAGACTGAACTCGACCCGTCCTTGACTACGGGCAAGCAAGATCCGTACCTCCTGCGACTGGCCGTGGACCGCCAGTTGGAGAGACAGATCGACGAAGAGAACTACTTGCACCAGGTAAGGGCTTACCTCCTTCACACTCTTTACCTTTGTTACTAACGTTGGCCAGGCATACCTTAACCTTGAAACCTCGGGCCGCGAGTTGGAGTCGATCGTCGTAGGGGAGATCCAGAAGTCGTACAATGCCTACGCCGGCATCCTGAAGCGCGAAGCCGACGCAGCGTACGGGGCCGTTGAGGACCTGCGCGTCGGACCTATCGCCATGCCAAAGGATCACGAGTGGGCGAGCTTCGTCCAACGTGACGAGCAGTTTGTGGATCCGGAGCTCCCGATACGCTCGGCGCAGTTCATCCACTACCCTGGGCGTGACCACTACGCCTGTCAGGAGATCAGGGCAGGGCTTCTGGAACGCAAGAGCAAGTATCTGAAGAGCTACACAGCCGGATGGTGAGTCAACTGCCCCTTGCATAACCCAAATTTTTTAAATGGGATCTTCACTGACGTCGCAATCTAAGGTACGTTCTGTCCCCGACTCATCTGCATGAGTTCAAGTCGGCAGACAAGACGCAAGCGCCGGTCATGTCGCTGTACCTGCCAGAGCAGAAGCTGGGCTCGCACTCAAGCGGAAGCGGCTCCTCCAACAAGTTCATCCTCAAGGGACGACAGACAGGCGGCATGCATCGCGGCCACACCTGGGTGTTCCGCGCGGAAAGCCACGACACCATGATGGCGTGGTACGAAGACATCAAAGCCCTGACCGAGAAGTCGCCCGAGGAGCGGTCAGAGTACGTTCGAGGCCATTCTCGGAGCTTCAGCCGGTCATCCCAGCGGTCCACCAGCAGCGACGGTGTCGTCGATGAGGACGACGACGAACCCTTCGCGGCATCGACGTCTCTAAGCCAGCAAACGACAAGGCAAGACAACGAAACGCCCAGACGTCCCGAACCAGGTGGGCGCTTCCCATCCGACCTTCAGGTGAACGCAGAGCGAGGCTTACAGGTACCCGTCTCGCCTTCTAGTGTAAGCACCGCGTCGTATGAGCAGGCGGACCCGAATGCCGCCAATACCATCAAAGAAGCGGTTGCACTGCCGGGGAGCGCCGTGACGGAGCCCAGATCCGCCGGCGGCCATTCTCAAGAACGGGGGTGGTACGGGAGCACGGAGCGTACCCCCATCGACGAAGCCCCGTCGCACGCCGCTGTCCTTGCCTATCGAGCGAGAGAGGACGGGGTGAACCCGTACACAAATGAGCCATTTTACGACCGGAACCCCGGCATGGATAGCCACAGAGGCGAGGTTGCTTCCGCACCCGGTACTGGAGGGAATCAGCGGCTGAACAGCACGGCTGAGGGGACAGGATTGATGGTTGTTGGAGAGGAGGAGTTGGCGAACAGGCAATCCACCTCGACTGGAAAGGCGCCAGAAACACATGGACTGGAAGCCGGAAATGATCGCGGGACTGTTCCCGTTGCGGTGTCGCAGCGACAGGAGGACCTTGCCGACCTACGTGGTCCGACAAGGGGTGATGCAACCAGCGTGCCGACTTACGCGGCCTATCCTTCGCATCCTTTGCAGAAGGCCGACGAGAACTCGGCCGGAGGGACGTCAAATGGCACGACCGTATCACCCAGCAGGCCGACGGCCGGCACGAACCGCACCGATAGCACGCCGACAATCTCCAACCTGCATGTTCCGGGCGAGTATCCAAGGTCAACGCCTAACCTCTAGCTCGGGGCCCTAGCTGTTCTGTCCTGGTAGCCGTCCGTCTCCTTCTTCTGCCTTTCGCTTGTTGGTTTCTTGGCAATCACCGGTCTGGGTTTGTGGATGTTGTCAATCGTTGTGGGGTTCTGGAGTTTAGGACTGCATCGTGCACATCGTCATGGATCCTTGGCGGTGGTGATGCAAGTGTGCTTTTGGCGTGAGCTTCAGACCCCCTTTTCAGTATGTTTTTCCCAGTACGTATATCAAGTTAGTTTTAAATCCATCCGGTTGTTCTCTCCGCCGACCTGGCCGGATTGTCTGGTAGTGGGCAACAAGCGGCGGCGATCTATTTTTGCAGCGCTCGACGAGACGGAGCAATGTCGACTCCGCGGATATAGACCATCATCTCGGCGTCAATAATTCGTTCCGCGAGCGCCGAGTTGGTTGAGAGGAACCAACGCGCACCCTTCTGTACGACTTTGCAGTCCGAGCACAGCTTACCAAACTTGCGCCGTTCTCCGCAACCTCCTATTACACGACCAGCACTAACTTTTTAATACGGGTGATCTGACCAATCCAACGGCAAAATACATCTTCTGTATATTCACGTGTGAGGACAGCGGTTGACCAATATGGCCAGATCACTTGCATACCCTGCCCGCTGCCATCGCAGTCCTCGCGACCATCGCCTCGCCATTGTCATTCCCAGCA
>Ga0209127_100565_pt1 | contig 12819 bp, 11 predicted proteins | sample LakSupMetagenome_FD_187469 | JGI IMG/M metagenome (GOLD analysis project Ga0209127, IMG submission 187469) | Freshwater microbial communities from Lake Superior, Canada - Sta WM archaea (SPAdes) (version 2) | ecosystem: Environmental > Aquatic > Freshwater > Lake | place: Lake Superior, Canada...
ATCCACAGGGTCGGGCGGAAACGGTAGCAGAAGCAACGAGGGCATGTCATCGCGCTTCATGATTGCTGCATGTTAACTCAAAAGAGACGTCCCTGGGGTTGTGTCAGTTCCAATCTGAGCCTAAATGTGGTAGGCAATCAGTAAGGTAGCTATGTGATGGGGGATGGTAAGGCAGCTATCCCGATGCTAGGCATGAAGTTGGAGATGAGCCCGGAGTCTCGAGGGGGGAAGCTTGGCAGTCCGCTCAGTTAGCTTGGTACGAGCAATTATTTGGGTCTGAGCCGGTCGAAACCGGTCGGACTGAGTGAGTACCTTGCTAACGACCCCAGCCGTAGCAGCTCAATTCAGCTGTCAAGTGCACTTTGTAAATGACAGAGCCGTATGAAGATGTACTTTGACCGTCCTTCAAGACTTATTTGAAGGAGATCATCCGTATCAGAACTTGGCGAATCTGACTGCGCGGAGTGATTCGGTGTGGCTCGTTGAGAGTGGGGATCCACTCTGGTGTTGGACCTGAGCTTCGCGAAACATTGCTGCCAGCTCAGGCACAGTCAACCGATCCCTAGCCACCTTGCACTCGCCAACTACGACACCAACCGCCCAGCAGACAGCTAGCTTTCTTTCCAGTTGTATATCCGAAGCGGAACTTTGCGGTGGTGCCATCGCGCCGTCTCTCGTTGTGCGGCAGCCAGATCCGCGTCGGCGCCTGGACGCTGGCAGTGCTGGCTCGCGGTCGCTGCTCACCTCGATCACGGAACCCCACCCCACCATATACCAAGTTACCAACCCCTCGACTGCGACTGCGACAGCGACTGCGACTGCGACAGCGACGGTCATTACCTCGCGACGCCACAAATGGACCCCTCCCAGCAGCAGTATGCTGCTCCGAGGCGAGCGGGGACCTACGGCGCGCACAATGACGAGCTGCACATGTCGAGCGGCGTCCGACAACACGGGCAAATGTCTCCTCGCGAGTACTCGTCCTCGGGGGCGCCTCACATCAAGCTCGAACAGGTGCCGTCCAACAACCAGCAACAGATGCAGAGCTATCAGAGCTCGTCGTCTGCCGTACCCGGCGTGCTACAACCAGGCGGCATCGGCGGCCGGCCGTCGGCGATATCAACCAACACGGCCCCGACCTTACCCACGATGCAGCAGCAGCCCGACTACTCGACGCCCTCGAAGCCTCAATCGAACATGAGCAGCCTGTCACACAGCTATTCACGCTCCAGCCCGGCAGCATCCTACGACGCGGGCTCCTCCTCCTACGCAGCATACACCCCTACCACGCCCAACGCCGGCTCCTCGTCGCAGTTCATGTCGCCAGCCGACAGCAAATATGCCCCTGGCGGCGGCGGCCTCCGAAACGTTTCCAACACGCCACTCGGCCTCGCCGACATCAGGCCACGCGCCGACTCAAGCCTGTCTGAAGGGCTGCCGGGGAGCATGCAGTACGAACTGGCGAACGGCCAGCCGGGGACAAGCAACTACCTAGCCCCGTGGGCTCTGTACGCTTTCGACTGGTGCAAGTGGGCGCCCCAGGGTAACAGCTCAGGCAAACTTGCGCTGGGAAGCTACCTAGAAGATGGCCATAACTTTGTATGTCCCCCGGACTGTGACACTTTATGTGAACGAGCTTGAAATAAGCCAGTCGACTAACCTCCGGCGCCGCAGATACAAATCCTCGATACCCAAATAACGCCCACGCCACCTGACGTCCTCGCGCCAGGAACCTCGAAATGGACCATGGACTTCACCAAGATCGCCGAAGCCACGCACTCATACCCGGTAACACGCCTCCTCTGGGAGCCCCCCTCGTCGCAAAAGCAGTCTACCGACCTGCTGGCGACGTCGGGCGACCACCTGCGCCTCTGGTCGCTGCCCTCCGAGACGCCCTCCTCGCAAAGCAACTCCATCACCGGCCGGGCGGCGCGGGACATGCCCATGGCCAAGCTGACACCTCTGGCCCTGCTCTCCAACTCCAAGACCCCCGACCACACCGCCCCGCTCACCTCGCTCGACTGGAACACCGTCTCGCCCAGCCTGATCATCACCTCGAGCATCGACACCACCTGCACCATCTGGGACATACCCTCGCTCACCGCCAAGACCCAGCTGATCGCCCACGACAAGGAGGTCTACGACGTGCGCTTCTGCGCCAACAGCGTCGACGTCTTCGTCTCGTGCGGCCAGGACGGCAGCGTGCGCATGTTCGACCTGCGCAGCCTGGAGCACAGCACTATCATCTACGAGCCCACCGGCAAGGAGGAGCGAGGTATGTCTCAGAACTCGTGCTGCTGCGATTAAGCCACGCACAATGCTGACAAAAGAACTTGTGTTTCACAGACTCCAACGGCGGCCGCATCTCCCCGACCCTCGCCCAGCAGACCATGTCCAACCCGCCTCCCCTCCTCCGCCTCGCCACCTCGCCGCACGAGACCCACCTCCTGGCCACCTTCGCCCAGGACAGCAACATCATCCGCATCCTCGACGTGCGGCAGCCCGGCCAGGCCCTCCTGGAGCTGCGCGGCCACGGCGGCGCGCTCAACTGCGTCGACTGGAGCCCCACGCGGAGGGGCACGCTGGCCTCGGGCGCCGACGACTGCCAGGTGCTCATCTGGGACCTGCTGAGCAACTCGAGCGCCAACGGGGCGGTGGGCGGCGACCAGGCTGCGAACGCGAGGGGCCCCGTGGCGAGCTGGCAGTGCGACTACGAGGTGGGGAATCTGGGGTGGGTTCCGCACCTCGCGAGCCAGGAGTACGGGGAGTGGCTCGGTGTCAGTGCTGGGAGGGGGGTCTGGGGGGTTAAGCTCTGATTTGTGTCTCTCGAGTGTAGACTGAGGGCATTCCCGGAGGTCCAGGTTATCATCAGCGTTCTCTTTGGCCTTAAAAGCTGTTCAACTTAGATAAAGAAGCCAGTGCAAGGCCCGTAGTAGGTCTAATGTACGGCATGCCCTCATTCGAAAGACTCCAATGCTAGGTCGGGGCCACCCCAGTGGGTGGCACCATCGATTTCAATGTGGCTGAGGTTTGCTGGAGACAGTGACGGAACTGGGCCGTTGCCCGTAGGTGTCCGTGTAGGGTCCATCATCACACCCAATCAAAGTCTAGCCTGCACCACGTCCGCTTCCTTACCGTCATCCACCTGCACGACTGCTTTACCCCAGACCTTCCTCTCCTCCAGATCCTTCAGCGCCCTCGGTACGCTCTCCAGGCCCTTATACTCCTCGTTAAACACCACGGGCTGGATCCTCCCCTCCTCAATAAGCGGCCACAACTCCTCCCATATCCTCCCCTTCTCCTCGGGAAACCGCCTGCCGCTCTCGCCATATCTCTGTTCTCCGTCAGCTTCCCGTTACCACCGACGGTCCCCATCAAGGACAGTACTCACATAGCCAATAATCTGCGCCTGCTTCAGCAGCACCCGATTCATCTTAATCCCCTCCATACTATCCCCGTCCCGGCCCGCGAACCCGACGACCAGCACCCTCCCCCGATGGGCAAGACACTTGAGGCTCTGATCCACCATCCCCACCGAGTCGAACACCACATCCACCCCTTTCCGCCCCGTCTCCTCCATCACAATCTCCCACCAATCCCCCCCAGCCGCGGTATCGAAGACTTTTACCCTCCCCTTATACTCGGGCCGTATCCCCTCCAACCCCACAACAACGTCACACTTCCTCCTTCCCCTGGCAGTACAATACACCCTCCCCGCCCCGAGAGCGAGCGCGACCTGCACGGCCATAACCCCCAACCCCCCCGCCGCGCCGTGGATGAGAACCGTCTCCCCGCCTCTCAGCCCGCCGCGGGTGACCAGCGCGCCGTACGACACCGGTAGGGTGGCCGGGATGGAGGCGGCCTGGTCCAAACTCCATCCGGGGGGGACGCGATGCATGGAGTCCAGCAGGGCAGGGGAGAAGGGGAGGACGAGGTGGGTCGCGAAGGAGCCCAGGGCTTCGCCGAAGACCCGGGTTCCCGGGGGGTGCGGGAAGAAAGGGGGGGAAGAGAGGATGGTGCCGGAGTACTCGAGGCCGAGGGTGAAGGGGGGACTGACGAGGGAGGAGCGGTTGTTCTGGTGCTGGCCGCGGGAGTAGAGGATGTCGACGTAGTTTAGGGCGGCTGAGTGGATGGCTATTGTTATGGTGTTGACGGAGGCTGGGGGGTTGGGAGCGGGGGTTACGGTGAGGTCGGAGAGGTCCTGGGGAGGGGGTGAGTTGGGTGGTGGGTTTGCGAGGGGAAGTGATGGTGTCTTACCTCGACGAACTTGGTTACGATTATGGACTTCATGTTGGATCGTGTCAACCCTTGATTGTAGCTAGGATGGAGAAATAGCGCACAGTAAAAGACACAGATGGATTGTTTACAGAGCCAGTCAAGTCCTACATATGGAGATCGGAAATCATCATCCACACTACCATGGCGGTACAGCCTACATACATGAAGGGTAAGTCTAGTTCAAAAAGATCAGTAACGGCTTGACGTCCAGAAGTCGAAGACTCCATTCAAACTGTCCTTCCAGAGTACATGGAGCTCTTCCGTGACAGTAATAATATGCTAATGTAGCATTTTACTGATGCAAGGCGGTTGTTGACCTCGGTTTGCCCTTCATAGCTCACCGTGGTGAGTTGAGGCGGTCCGCGCGTTGATCACGTGATGAAGCTGGACAATTGAGCCAAGCGGAGAAATGCTGCAGCGGTTGCCGTGCACTAGCCTTCTTTTAGGTTAGTGGCAACTCGTTGACATCGGGGATTGCTGAGCTTAACCTTGTTGTCCAACAAAGACACTTCTTAAGGACGAGGCCACCGCCAACAACGTCAACGTACGTTGCAAGTTTCTAATCCTTTCTTCCTCGAGCAGGCTTACACTTGCGGACCGGGACCACGTCTGCCGTATTCCATCAGTTCTCATTGCCTGCATCTTTAATACCGCTTATCCAAAGAGTCGCCGCCATGTCTTCCGACGCTCCGCGCTACGGAGGCGACTCCGATTCGGAAGAGGACAACTTCAACCCAGCGCCCGCAGACATGTCAGACGAGGAAGAGGATAGCCGTCCCCGCGCCCGCGAAGAGGTGAAGGACGATGGGGAGAGCAGTCCCGTGCGTAACCAGCAGGATGACGACGAAGGAGAGCCTTCGAACGGCGCGCCCAAGAGGTCGAGCAGCCGAGCGGCCGACGAAGACGCAGACGGGGTAAATGGCGACGCGGAAGATGAAGAGGAGGATGGTGGCGAAGAGAAAGACGCTGATGATGATGAGGAGGAGGAAGACGAAGAGGAAGACGAGGAAGATGAAGATGACGAAGATGATGTTCATGAGGTGAGCTCTTCTCCCTTTTTCTTAGATGGGTTTTCTGCAAGGAGGGAGGCTCTGCAGTTGTTGCTGCCTACATGACCAGAACTAACCCCCGTCCAGGGCCACCGCCGCAAGCGGAGACGAGATAACCGTGCCGCGCGCCTCTTTGATATCGAAGCCGAAGTCGACGACGAGGACGAAGCCGAGGACGAGGAGAAAGACGGTGAGGAGATAGAGGACTTCATCGACAATGCTCATCCCGACGACATCGCCGACACGGAGCGGCTCGACGACGATAGGAGACATCGCGAGCTCGACCGCCGGCGCGAGATGGAGGCGTCGCTCGACGCCGAGAAGCAGGCCGAGATCCTCCGCCAGCGCTACGGCAACCGCCGCCCAGCTAAGGGCTTTGGTGATTCGGCGGTCGTGCCCAAGCGCCTGCTGCTGCCCAGCGTCGACGACCCCAGCATCTGGGCCGTGCGCTGCAAGGAGGGCAAGGAGCGCGAGGTCATCTTCTCCATCATGAAGCGGGTCGAGGAAAGGATGGGCACCAAGGACGAGCTGGACATCACGTCTGCCTTTGAGCGCGGTGGTGCCGAGTCGGTGATGAAGGGATACATCTACGTTGAGGCGCAGCGCCAGAACGACATAATGATCGCTCTGGACGGCATGCTCAACGTCTACCCGCGGACGAAGATGCTGCTGGTCGAGATCAAAGACATGCCCGACCTCCTCCGGGTCAACAAGACGCCAACCCTCGAGCCGGGTGCGTGGGTCAGGCTCCGCAAGCCTGCCAAGCACAACGGCGATCTGGCTCAGGTCCTCGATGTCACAGAGAATGGCTTGGAGGCCCGCGTTCGCTTCATCCCTCGACTAGACTACGGTGCGCGTGACGACCCGTCCGCCTTGGTCACAGGCGATGGCAAGCGCAAACGCCCTGGCGTGCCCGGTCCGCGACCGCCGCAGCGCCTGTTCAGTGAGGTCGAGGCACGCAAGCGGCACCCTCGCGGGTACATCCAGGGCAACCCGCAGACGAACACGTGGACTTACAACGGAGACGACTTCGAGAACGGCTTCCAGGTCAAGGACATCAAGATCCAGCAGCTGATCGTCAAGGACGTCAACCCGACTCTCGAGGAGGTGACCAAGTTCGCCTCTGGCGCCGAGGACGGCACGGAGAACCTCGACCTCAAGGCCCTTGCCGCCAGCCTCAAAGACAGCAACGCGAATGTTACGTACCTTCCCGGCGATGTCATCGAAGTCTACGACGGCGAGCAGAAGGGTGTTGTCGGAAAGGCCACCAACGTGCAGGGAGACATTGTCACGCTGCAAGTCACCGAGGGAGACCTTGCTGGGCAGACTATCGAGGTGCCCAACAAGGGTCTCCGTAAGCGTTTCAGGGCCGGTGACCACGTCAAGGTCATTGGTGGTAGCCGGTACCGTGACGAGGTCGGCATGGTTGTCAAGATTGCTGAGGATCGTGTTACGCTCTTGACCGATCAGTCGAACACTGAAGTCACGGTCTTCAGCAAGGACCTGAGGGAGGCAGATGACATTGGTGGTCAAGGTTCCCTGGGCCAGTACTCGCTGCTCGACCTCGTTCAGCTCGACCCTACTACCGTCGGCTGCATCGTCAAGGTCGACCGAGAGTCCCTGGTGGTCCTGGACCAGAATGGTGAAGCCAGGCAGATCATGCCATCTCAAATCACCAACGTCCTGCCCAAGCGCAAGACAGCGGTGGCAGCAGACCGCAACGGCTCTGAGATTCGACTTGACGACGTTGTGCGCGAATATGGTGGCCAGCAACGGCAGGGCAAGATCATTCACATCCACAGATCGTTCGTCTACCTCCACAGCAACACCTCCCGAGAGAACGCCGGCGTCTTCGTCACACGGTCGAGCAATGTCATGACCATCGCGGCCAAGGGCGGCCGCATCAACGCTCCAGCCTCGTCCGGTCCGGATCTGGACACCATGAACCCTGCCCTGAAGAGGAACCCCAACGGCAGCGCCAACATGCAGCCGCCAAAGGTCTTCGGGCGCGACCGTGCACTGGGTCAGACGGTCAACATCAGGAGAGGTGCTTACAAAGGCCTCCTCGGCATAGTCAAGGACACGACAGACACACACGCCCGAGTCGAGCTGCACACCAAGAGCAAGATCATTACGGTGCCAAAGGGGGATCTTACCTTCAAAGACAGGCACACGGGCCGCGTCATCGATATCAACCAGCGGGGAGGCGGCGGCATGTCTGGAGGACGCGGTGGTGGCATGGCCGGCTCTGGCGGCCGCACAGCCTATGGCGGTGGCGATTGGGCGAGTGGAGGCAGGACACCGGCTATGTCAGGCTCGGACCGGACGCCAGCGTGGGGTTCGTCGAACAGTATGTCCACCGTGCTCAAGATCGATCATGCCCGTGCTAACGAGATCACAGGTTCCTCCCGGACTCCAGCATGGGGTCGCAGCAACGATGTGTCCGGTTCTCGCACTCCCGCCTGGGGCGATGCCGGCTCCCGTACAGTTAATCCCTACGACGGCAGCCGGACAGCCTACGGCGGTGCGGGCGGTCGTACACCAGCCTGGTCATCCGGAGCCAAGACGCCAGCCCCCGACTCCTTCGGCTACGGTTCTCGCACCCCAGCATACGGCGGCAGCGGCAGTGGCAGCGGCAGCGGTGGCGATGCATGGGGCAGCAAGACGCCTGCCTACGGCGTGTCTGCCCCGACTCCCGGCGCGAGCGGAAACGACACCTGGGGCTACACGCCCGGCGCGAGCGGCGCGTCCCACCCCTACGACGCGCCGACTCCCGGTGCTCATCTCGGGGCACCCACTCCCGGAGCGGCGCTCAACGCTCCCACGCCGGGTGCGTACTCTGCTCCTACGCCGGCGGCACTCAACGCGCCTACTCCCGGAGGCGGGTGGCAGGGCGGCTGGGGGGCGGACGCGGCGCCTACGCCTGCTGCTGGGGCGCCCACGCCGGGTGGCTACTACGGCGCGCCGACGCCCGGGGCGTATCACGCGCCGGAGACGCCGGCTGCTGGCCCCAGATACACGGATGACGACTAGGTGTTTCAACTGTTCAACTCGCCCCGAAGGGATGGGTGGATGCCTTGCTGAACAGGATTCGTGCTTTTAACATGGCGTTTGCGTTGGGGTTTTGGCGGCCGAACTTCAGGTTGGAACCAGATGTAATTTTAGGTATGGCACTAGGACGCATTGCAGGTTACTAAAATGGTAGCGAATACAGGAGTTTATCATCCTTCGTGATCGTGACATCGAACATGAGGATTGCATGGGAGATCATCTCGGTCCAAGTGTAACCCATTCAAGAACTCTCTGCAAAGAATTTGGACAGCAGGTCACACTAACGTCCAGCAGAAGCCCAAACCAACTCTCCAGGCACTAACCAAGAGCTCTTGGCACCCACCAAGTATCCAACGATCTATTTTCACCTATATGCCCAAAAAGCAGCCAAACCACCCGATCCAACCCCCATCAACCTCACCTAGGCCCAACAGCGACAGCCTGCCACTCCCCATTCCCCCTCAAATACCCCTCCAAGTCCATTAACCCGGGGTACTCCGCCCTCCTAGCCGCAACATCGGCCTTGTACCCATCACTCGCAAACCACCCGATCATGAGTCCCATCTCCCTGACCACGGCTGTCAGCACGCTTCCCAGAACCCAGTAGGTCCCCCTCTCGGGCCGGCCCACGGCCCGCTCGAACACGCGGCTCAGCTCCTCCATCGTCAGCTCGTCCCCCGCGATCCCGACCGCGCGGCCGTGCCACTCCCCCGGCGACGCGAACGCCATGGCGGCGTAGTGCCCGACGTCGGAGGAGGCGACCCACTGCATCTTCTTCGTGGGGGGCACGTGGTTCCGCAGCGCGGCGAGGAAGACGCGGGTCTGCAAGGTCGGGGCGAGGTTATCCATGAAGGCCACGGGGCGGAGGATGGTCCACCGCATGGTGGTGCCCGTCTTCTCTACTGCTGCTGCTGCTTGGCGGCGGAGGTGGTGCTCGACTTGGTACTTGGTCCGAAAGTGGCCCACGGGCGTCTGGTTCTCCCAGCTGGCGTCGTCGCCGCCGCGGTCGACCGAGGAGTATACGAAGACGGACACCCCGTGGGCGAGGGCGGCGTCGACGAGGGCGGTGCCCTGGCGGGTCTCCGAGGACTCGGTCACGGCCCGGCCGGCGGAGGCCTGGACGGAGTAGACGCCCCAGATGGAGGAGGTCGGGGAGGCGGACGCGGCCGAGGCGAAGAGGGCGGGGATGTCGTCCAGGTCGCCCTTGAGGAGGCGGACGCGGCGTCCTGGGGAGAGGACGGTGAGGGCTTGCGCTGCTGGGGAGGAGGGGTCGCGGGTCACGGCGAGGATGGTGTAGGATTGGGACTGCGGGGAAGAGAGGAGGGCGGCGATCACGCCGGAGCCTTGGCGGCCGGTGGCGCCGGTTATGAGGAGGGTTTTGGTCGGGGTGGACATGGTTGTCGGTGGCGGTTTGGGATGTTTGGACGGGGAGAGTAAGGAGTTGCTTGGGAAAGTGAGAAGGTCTGCTTTGGATGCCGAGTTCGTGAGTTTGTTCTTTGACCGGACAAATGTTGGGGACTTATGTGGCGTGATGGACGGTGCGTTTGTGGATGGTCAAATGTGAGAAATCGTACGAAACCGGATTACAATGATGACTGCGCAGGTACGACAGTGCGTCGACCGCTCTCTCTCGTCTGAGAAGGCGCAGGTACGAGGTTGAGGTGCTTATTGGGCTTGAAAAGCGAAAGAGCTGTATGCAGGAGGGACTTCCGGAGTTGACAACAACAGACGGGACTTTCCCCCCGCGAGTCTGGCCATGCCGACGCACGACGTCGAAGAAACAGAAAAGGGGTTTTTCCTCACGGTCGCCTACCTCTCCCCTTTGGCCTTGGCGGAATCTTTCTCGTTTTCTGCCCACGTTTACTTTACCCTCCATCACCACTTTGGCACTCTTATTCTCGCAGTCAACCGCAACGCCTCGCATGGATTCCGCCTACATCTCGGACTCCGACAACGACGACATGGCAGACTCGGAATCCGGGGGTTGTCCTCAGTCGGTCACCACCATGAAAATCCAAGACATGGACTTTGCCGAGTATAACCCGTACTCGCCCCCAAACGACGATGCGAGCCAAGACAAACACAACATTACCGCCCTGCTCGAAGCCTATGCTAGCCTCTCGGTCCCGCGGCTGCTCGACCTCTTGGCCGTGGACTTTACGCACGTCGTCCTGCCAAGGAGCTTGGGCATGCCGACACGCGACAAGGCTGCTTTTGTCCAGCACGCGGCTGGCATCTTCTCTGTTTTTGAGAGTTTCCGGATGATTCCTGTTGGGATGCTGAGGGCGGCGGGGTGGAAGGAGACCTGGGTTGTGCGGGCGAACATGGAGGGTGTTCTGAAGGGGGGCAAGGGGCAGTGGAAGAACGAGTGTATGATGATTGTCAGGATGGACGATGATGGCATGTTTGTTGAGGAGATACAGGAGTTTGTCGATAGTGCCAAGGCGGTGGAGATGATGCGGCAGCATGCTCCGAAGAGCTTCGGGGCGGAGGCGCCTCAGAGTATGACCATCGGGGAGGGGAATCCCATACCGGCTGCGTCGCTTCTGACTACGTTCTGTTGGTTTCTAGTCTGTGTGCTAGTGGCTAAGCTGGGGGCTCAGGTGCTGGCTTTGGTGATCTTCTGGGCACACCCGACTCTGGAGGTGTTCAGGCGGTCTTTCTTCGCTACTCCGGGAAGACAGAGACTGTAGCCTCTGGTAGGCGACATTCTTTGCGTAGTTCAATAGGTATGCCAAATGTGATATCAATGTCATTCCCCAAAGCGTTCTTCCGAATGAGCGCACTAGTCGGACGAGTGAAATGTATTGGAAGATATTCTCAAGAGGTTCTCGCATCACAGTCATCTTCACCCTTAGTACATTTTTGTTCATGGACTTGGAGTTGGTACAATGGCAATGCATTGGTTACTCGTTAAGTCATCTACTCAATCTATCATCAAGTCATACCATCTCCCCACCCCCTTTTCAACCACAACATCACGTTACCATGCTTCCCACCTACACCCTCCATCGCACTTGCCCATATCACATGCTCCCTTTCCTCTCGCTCCGTACTCACGCCCTCAATACCTGACTAAGTGCCAAACTTCCCGCCACAAGCGGCATAACCAACCTCACCAGATTCAGCCTGGCCCACCGCCGCGCCCAATACTCGGCCTTCTCCAGCTCGGCGGTACTAACCCCCTCGTTCCTCAACCCATCAATCCTCGCATTGATCGGCTGCATGTTCACCGCGCTGTGCACGACTGTAACCAAGTGACAAGCCGCACTAATCGCGTACAGCCTCCAATCCCCCGGTGCTGCTCCTCTTCCTCCCCTCGTCGCGTAAGCGTGGGAGACACCAGGAGAGAAGGAAGAGGTGGTGAAGGCGCTGTAGGCGGTGAAGGCGTACCCGAAGATGCCGAGGGTCGAGATGGGGCGGAAGAAGACGTTGCCGACGGCCCAGAAGACGGGCCACTGGCGGCCGAGGTGGCGTGCTGCGGCCGCGTGGGAGGGGGAGGTGGGAGGTGGGAAGTCGATTAGTAGGGCTGGGACGCCCATGAAAGACTGGGTTACTGCGTTTCCTGTGGGAAGTGGTTAGTAGACGTATCATGGAGTGGGAGGGAAATGGACAGGGAGAGAATTACCGAAGAGGGTGTAGGAGAAGGCGATTGTCAGGCCGACTATGGCTTGGGATGCGAGACCCATATTGGTATGGTTGGCAAGCGAGTTGTGAAGAATTGTATTACTTTACGGCGATGATAATCTCTTGTGGATGCTGAAGTTGTAAGTTTGATGGAAGGTTGGCCAACATGAGCTGGGGAAAGAGAAATGCTAACGAATCGCGAGGGTCGCGCCCTCCCAGCAAATACATTTATACGAGCGCGGGATCCCGTCAGCGCCGCACTTTTAGCATTCCGTCTTCCGCCGTGCCGCTCCTCTGAACACGATGACATGGCGGCATGACGCCGTACTAACTTCGCAAGTGTGTGACGACCGAAACTCGAAAACTTAACATCATTCGAGAGAGAGATAGACGGTACCACTTACGGGGTGGTCAGTCTCTCCTGGTTTTGAGAGGTTTTCTCTTTGTCCAAAGTCTCCCTGACAGGATGCACCCTTTTCGGACGACGGTTATCAGGCAACGAGTGGCGAAGAGGGCATGCGCTGTACGAGAGGCTTTCGCATGTGCATACAACATCCCAGCCCCAGTCTGACTGCAGTTCCTTCCTGTAGCTGCAAGGCCAGCTTGCGTATCTCGGATGAACCGTACGCTGAGTGACAAATACATGGATGTAGGTGGTGAAAGAAGAGCGTGAGTGATACGCTCGGATATAGACTTCGTTGCTGGGGCGACGAAGGATGTGGACGTCGACGAAACTGTGATATCTGGCAATAAGGTAGATCTCGCGTATCTTTCACCTTACTCGTCACAAATGATAGCACGTCTCGTGCCGGAC
>Ga0209127_100566_pt1 | contig 12814 bp, 10 predicted proteins | sample LakSupMetagenome_FD_187469 | JGI IMG/M metagenome (GOLD analysis project Ga0209127, IMG submission 187469) | Freshwater microbial communities from Lake Superior, Canada - Sta WM archaea (SPAdes) (version 2) | ecosystem: Environmental > Aquatic > Freshwater > Lake | place: Lake Superior, Canada...
CTTCGAAGTGTTTGAGCTTTTAATATCCTCTATATGGGAAGGAAGCAACTACCGGACCGCCTTAGCAGCCTTGACAAACGCCCGAATCTTTTCCAAACTCTGCTTGCCATCCTCCTCCACCCCACTGCTCACGTCGACACCGACCACTCGGCTGGACAATAAGCCCAATGACTTCACTGACTCAGCAACATTGTCCGGATCCAGGCCGCCGGCCAAGATGACCCGCAAGTTCTCGTCCGCCTTGAGCTCCTTTGCCACAGCTGCGAAATCGAGCAGCTTGCCAGACCCAGCCCCCGAATCCAATAGGGGCAGGGCATGATGGCCTCGGAGCCCGATACCTGGCTGCCCGGGTTCGAACTTCTTGAGCACTGGCACAGGGATGAGACTGGCCCATTCCGCTGGTTCGTCACCGTGGAGCTGGACGAGGTCCAAATCGTAGCGCCGCTGCATCTCGAGGATTTCTTCCAGGGGCTGATCCTTGAAGACGCCGACCAGGAGCGGTCTCCTGCTCGAGATCGTCTGTGCGGAAAGAGCGAAAAAGCCCACTGCCCCCGAGGCTGGTTGCAAGCAAACCGTCGCCGCAGTGGTCGTGTGTTCGTGTACTGCTTTTGAAATCGCCAGTGCCGCTTCGTCGTCGACGAAACGTTTCGTACCCGGAACCAGGATCATGCCGATGAGGTCAGCACCAGCCTTGACAGCTTCGGCTGCTGCTTCGGCAGTCCTCGTCCCGCAAATCTTTGCTAGTAGACGTGGTGCAGGAGTATCTGACTGTTTCGGGGTAACACCAGCACAAAGCTCGTGAATAAAGACCGACGCGTCGGGGGCTCTCATTATCGCTTCGCCCACCAGAATGCCGTTGACACCATCCTTGATCGAGTCGAGTACATCCTGGTGGCTGCTGATACCGCTCAGGGCGCAGATGAATGTCTCCTTGGGCACCATGCTCCTGAGCCTACCGGTTGTGCCAAGGTCCACCTCGAAGCTCTCGAGATTGCGGTTGTTGACGCCGATAACCTTTGCCCCCAGCTTTACGGCGGTGGTCATCTCTTCCGCGTTCTGGACCTCGACGAGCGGCTCCATGCCTAGCGACAGGGAGTATTTGTAGAGCCGCTCGAGTGTTTCGGTATCCAGCATCTTGACAATAAGCAGAACGGTATCAGCACCGGCAAGTCTTGCTTCGAGGATCTGGTACTCCTCGAAGACGAATTCCTTCCTCAGGATCGCTGGCCTGTTGGGCATGGCGTTGAGAACTTGCCTGACGGCCCTCAGATCCTCGATGCTGCCCTTGAACCACTCCGGCTCCGTGAGAACGGAAATGACACTGGCTCCGGCAAGAGCGTACTTCCGAGCCTGAGTAGGTGCGTCCATCTCCAGCGCAAACACACCCTTGGAAGGGGATGCTCTTTTGATTTCTGCCATCAACGCAACGTCGAACGGCGATTTCCGTATCCGATCAAGGAACGATATCTGTGGGGGGGCAGCATTGAGCTTGTATGCAGCCTGCAGATCCTGGGGTCTTTGTGAGGGGATGAGCTTTTGTGCAGCTACTGCCTCCTTCCGGTGAGCGTATATTTGCTGGAGGATGTTGTTCTTCTTGCCCCCTGACGGCTTACTCACTCCGTTGGTGCCGTTTGTGGCGGCGGCCTTGTTCTGGTCCTCCGACCGAGATCCCTTCAGCTTGTCGTTCTCAGCCCAGGTGCCGTACTGGAGGTGGAGGAAGTTCTTGAACATCCGGCGTCCCTCGCCGGATAAGATGCTCTCCGGGTGGAACTGGACACCCTCGATGGCATACTCCTTGTGGCGCACACCCATGATGACGCCCTGAGATCCCGCCTTGTCGGTCCAGGACGACACCTCCAGACACTTTGGCAGTGTGACATGCGTCCCTGCCAGGGAGTGGTATCTCGTTACCGGAAGATCCTGAGGGAGACCAGCATAGACACCCTTGGAGTCGTGCTTGAGAGGAGAGGTCTTGCCATGAAGAATCTCACCGGCGGAGCTGACATCGCCGCCGTAGACATCCAGAATGCATTGCTGGCCCATGCAGACGCCGAAGATGGGGATCTTCCCGGCGAAGTGCTTGATGGCATCCCGACTGATCCCAGAGTCGGTGGCAGGGTGACCCGGTCCGGGGCTGATCACCAGTTGAGTCGGCTTCTTGGCGATGAGTTCGTCCAGGGTGATCTTGTCGTTCCTGAAGACGGTAACCTTGGCACCCTCGAGGACGAGATACTGGTAGACGTTCCAAGTAAACGAGTCATAGTTGTCGATGAGGATAAGATTTGAGGCCGTAGGGACAGGCGGCGAAGGGTCCGGGTGGTGGGGTGAGTTGTCCATGATATCCGGTGAAGGCATCTTGAATACCAAGGTCGGATGACTCTTATTCCGTTTTAGCCTTGCTTTGGGTGTCTCTCAACCAGCGCCTCTCATGCAAAAACAAGAGCGTGCCTTCTTCCAGGGTCGCGGCTTCTGGATAGTATGGGAGATCGAGAGCTTTTAAGGAAAGACGTGAGACTCCAGCAGCCCGATGAGAGATGACTGTGCTGATGGTAAGATATCTTATTCACGTCTCAGATTGTAGATTGATTGGATTTACCATAAGCCTTTCTCTTTGTGGCAAGGCGTATCAACGCTTCCGAACCCGGGGTTGTGTGCTGCGGCGGGAATAAAGAAACCTCCCCTTGCAAGGGGAGCCATCCCCGCTAGGCTCTCATTGGACGATGCTATGGCAAGCTAAACAGGAACTCCATCAAAAGTTTAAGGTTGCGGCTCGCCTTGTCTTTGGGTGTGAAAGCGCGTCTCCAACACCAAGCTGGATTTGATATTTACATGATTGCTCCGAGCTCAACGCCAGCCCTCCTCCATCGCCCATGTTTGCTAGAAGGAGAACAATCAACAGCTAGCAAGGATGCCTGCGTCATCCGACCGGACATACTTTCCTCCCCTCGAACAGTGCTTGACGGGCGAAAGCATTCTGATGTATGTATGGATAAGCTCGAAAGAAGTACAGGGATGGGAAGTCCAGCTGCTAACCGTCGTCATATCTTCTCAGATCTTGGAACCAGATTGCTTCGGCACTCAGCGATAGCTCTCCCGCCCGCACCAACAGCTCGGCCGTATCCGGCTTCCTCAGAGATGCACACGTCCACCAGCTCCTAAAGACACCGAGTCTTGTATTTGGGCCTCCATCCTCCCAGACGAAAGCTGCCTTCGAGACCAAGACTGCCGCCATAAATGTAACCCCAACCCCGACCGACAAGTATGACATCAAGGTCATCAAGGAGGATGCGCTATGGCTGAGCAAGAATGCCACGGTGAACGAGGTGGATGCGCTGCGGATTGTGGTTGTCGAGCATCTGTCCCGGTCCAACAGCCACCTAACCGGGCCACTCTCAGCACAGGATGTGCTAAACGTGCAAGAGGCCGCGGGCGTCAGCAGCGCCCAGGCTTCGACCATCTTTGGGCCACTTGACGTCTCTGCTGCTCCGGATGCCGAGACGATATGGTCCGACTTTGAGAAGGAAGACAGCCGACGCGCAAGACTGGTTGCCACTCTGCTCTCAGAGCAGCGCTCGTTCATGGCGGCCTCTGATGCCTTTGTCGCCTTCTTGCTGCAGCAGAAACCTTCGTTTACCGAGCCCGAGACCACGGCCCTGCGGCGCGACGTGCTCAAGGCCGCGTTTAAGTCGCAAGACGGCGAGCGTGCCGGAGCCGATGCCCTGCAGCCGCTTGTCGCAGCTTACATCAACGTTCTCCCTCGGTGTCTTGGAAGTTATGAAACTATCAGCGAGAAGATGGAGGACAAATTCGTGAGCGGCGATCTCGCTGTTGCCGCCCTTGGATCTGGCTTGGCTGAGGCTACCCATGCCTTGAGCGTTGTCTTTCAGATACTCGACCAGTCATCCAATACCTTTGCAGCGCCCGATGTCGTTTCGCAGTGGTTCCAGTTCCTCGACGACTCCCGCTTCCTGAGCATGGTCAGCGAGACCGACGATAGCATAGCAGAGCTAATCCCGCCTCTGCGCAGTTTGGTCTGTGCAATCACGCTGACGGTTCTGAACACGGATCGGGCTGTCAACCTCCTGGATCAGGAAGTCGAGTTGGAAGATGGAGAGGATTCATACCTCCGTTCGCCTGATATCCTGAGCTCGATACACAACACAATCATGGCCGCCGCGTCCTTGGGTATCATCGCGGCCACCCCGGTCATGTTTGCCTGGAGCATCATTCTCCAGCGCATGTCTGCCGGCTACCAGGAACGTGCTGAACGGCGAGATCTCCTCCAGAACCAGCGAGCACAAGATGGGTTTGAGCTGGAAAATGTTCGTCCCAGTGGCGCCAGGAGAAACTCAGCCGGAAGCATCGTTTCGATCGAGAAATCACCCTACGACATTTTTCTCATCAACTCCCAGCTTGACCGCGATTTTCAGGGCGTCGAGCTCCTCGCCCAGGCGGCTACCTCCAGGGGGCTCGTGTACGACGTGATCATGGATATAGCCAGCTGCGCTGGAAGCAACGAGCAAGCCGCCTTTGCGCCGACCGTGGGGTCGGAGATCAGCCTTGTCATGGTGCGGTTGCTTAAGACCAGCTTCCCTTATGTAGGGTACCAGGCCGAACCGGTGACGGCCCTGCTCTCACTCTTGTCTGGTCAACGGTCGTACTGGGACCTTCCCGCGGATGTGTCAATCTCCCCTGAGCAGCAGGTTGCCGCTGTTGCTCTGAAGGATACCGAGCTGCTGAATACGTACATCATTGAGTCGCTGAACAGGTACCCTTACGAGTTCCTCCCTTTTACGAGCTACTGCAAGGCTCTGTCTACCTGTCTCTGCACGGATGACCGGTCTGATCTGTTGCTCAACTTCCTCCAGAAGACGCCGACCCTGACCATTGCGTTTGGCGCTGACTGGAATGACTACGAGCTTGCCCAGGAAGAGGAGAACTCCAACACCATGAGGCTGGTCGAGGATCTACCCTTATTTGCTCCGACATCCACCTCCAGGCGCCGCTCACCGGCCGAGCAGCAATTTGTCGTTCCGGCCGGCACATTGGGTCGATTTGTCACGGATAGTGGAAAGATCGCGCTTCTCGAGTTCGAACATTCCACTCTCGCACTGCTCGGCAAACGGCTCGAAGTCAACTTGACGCCAGAGATATATCATGCCGCTCTTGGTATACTTCAACCGGAAGAGGTCGCAGAGTCGATAAACCTTCTCGCGACTGTCCTCAGAGCTACGGCGCTGCGATATGAGGGGCTCGGGACGGGCCACGCAACGGAAGCCGGGCTGAGTCTTATACAGGAGGCGAGTAAGAATCTGCCCCGGACCAAAGACATCATCAGCGTCATCTCCGATATCTTGGACAACTATGTCCAGGCCGACCTGATGAGCTCGGATGGGGCGGAAATCTCCATCATGTCGGCATGCTTGAGGTTTTTGCACGCAGCCCTTCCGCTCGCTCCTGGCCGTATATGGTCGTACATGGCTAGATGCGAGCTACTCTACTCCGAGTCTCGGTCTGGACGTCTGTCTGCACTTACTGGCGCCCTCGACATGCTGTCTGAACGGTTTGAGCTGCTTCAATCGAGCGTCAACCTCTTTGATGGCCTGGTCAAGAGCGCCATGGCCAGCATCGTGCAGCGCAAGTCCGGCATTAAAACGACGAGCAGGCAACAGACCGACGAAAGCACGTGGTTAGGTACCTCGGACAAGATCGTGGGCCGGGTTTGTCTGTCGATTGCCCAGACGTCAGTTGACATCTTCGAGAATTCGGCAACATGGCGATTCTCGCCTGAGATCCATCGCAGCATTCTTGTCCGGGACGTGGTGACAGTCATGGATGACCTCGTCGCATTTGCCTTCAGTATGGGCACACCGGAGACCCCCGGCGGGCTGACGTCGTTCCTCTCTCCTGCCGCCAAGTTCATTGTCGAGAGCTTTCTAATTCCTCCCTCATCCGGATCCTTGAGGTTCCAGCCGCTGCTATCGACACTCCTAGTCGCTCTCCAAATTCCTGACACATTCCTGTACCCGCAACGGGCCAAGATAATATCAGAGAGGCTTAACAAAGCCCTGGGCTTTGGGTCGACACTGTTGAAAGCCGCAGACTACCTGGATCAACCGTCGACGGCCCTGCAGACGCACCTGTTCAAGGTCTCGTCGCTGATGGCGCGTTTGTACGCAGCCCGCGACCGGTTCAAGCTACCTTGTCTGTCACTACTCGGCGCGCTAGTCGAGAACGCTGGAAAAGGAACCAGCGAGCCGCCTTCCCTCCTTGGATACCTCGGCCCGCAGGTGTCTCGATCGTTCATCCACATTCTCTCCAGGCTGGACAAGCACTATGACCGGCCTGCTATGGTATCGGGGATATGGAAGTTCTTCGCCGTCATCATGCGAAACCGGCAGCAGTGGATGGCGAACTGTCTCCTGACCGGCAAGACACCTCGAGAAGCCTTGCAGGGCGATGGCAAGATGGCCAAGATATCGCCAGACTCGGTTCTGCACATAGCACTGGAGAAGCTGAAGTCTATTTCCTCCTTATCGAGTGAAGAGGCTCTGGTCATACTAGACTTCTTCACCTCTGCGCAAAATTACTGGCCGTGGACCATCTTCGCCATGCAAAGGCACGAAGGTTCCTTTTTGACGGAACTGCGCCGCTACGTCCACGACCTCAAGTCGCCTTCAGTCGTTGCCAAGACAGATCCCAAGGAGGCCGCGTTCCAGGCCCGGATCGCTGCCTACATCGCGGAGACATTCGCAATGCAGCTCTACCATATGCGGCAGATGCGCCACGAGGAGACGTTTGCGAAGGAAGTGGTCAATGATTTGGACTACTTCCTGCGCGACGGCGTGCAGATTTCCGGCTACAACAAGTCGCTGCATGTCAACTTTGCAAAGAACTTCAAGAGCCGATATGCGGGCTGTTCGCTGGACGACTTCAAAGCGACGACTCTGGTGCGACACGATCTAGGGTCGCGGTACTACTATGCGCTCGACTACGCTGACGCCATGTTGAGCTTCGATGGCGGCTGGATCGGGCCCCGACAGAACGGCTTTCGGCATGAGATGGAGACGGCGAACCTGAACCTGTCTCTGGTCGATGCCCAGATAGTGAGTTTCTCCGCATCTGGAGCACTTTGTGTTCCACAGCTAACCGTGACAGGCCCTCTTCCACGCCTGGGAGTATCTGCTTCTCGAGCTCAGTGTCTGCAAGGGGGTGCCAATATTCAACCTCGCAAAGCAGATGCTTCAGGTAGCCGACAAGTGCTTGGACTCGAACCAAACAAGCCAAGCACCAGAAGCTATCTTTGCCCGTATCAGCCAGTCGCGGGCCAACCTCTGCCTGTCGCTGCTGCAGCGCGTAGCGGACCGTGGTTATCTGCCAAAAGACATCTCGCAACTGCTGATGACGGTAGCCTCGACGATCACCGGCGTCGAGAACCCGTACGGCGAGGAGCAAGTGGACTACTTCCGGACACTGCTCAAGATCCTCTACGTCGTGCTGCGCGGGTCAGCCCACTCAGACAACTTCGAGTCCGATTCCCCCTCCAGCGCCAAGGCGGACGGCCACGAGACCTCCGTGGCTATCACCCAACTGGTCCTCAACATCCTCGACCGTGTCGTGGCCCAAGGCTTCCGCACCCTCGTCACCCTCGTCCACGAATCCAACACCTCCACAACCCCCGAGGACATCGCCCTGATAAACGCCATCCTCCAGGCCTGCCTCAGCATCCCAGGCATGGACCAGTGCCAGACCCAAATCCTCAACATCATGGCCTCCCACGACGTCTTCCACGTCGCCACCTCCCTCTTCTCCTGGGCCGACAAGCTAGCCGACAGAGGCGACCCCGTCTACGGCGAGCTGTCCCTCCTCTTCCTCCTCGAACTCTCCGCCCTCCCCGCAGTCGCCGAGCAGCTCGCCTGCGACGGCCTCCTCAGCAACATCACCTCGGCCCCGCTCGCAGGCTTCATGCGCCGCCCGACGGTATCCCCCTTCAGCGACAACGCCGGCGCGGCGCGCTGCTACGGCATCTGGGCCAAGGCCGTGCTGCCGCTCCTCCTCAACGTCCTCGGCTCCCTGGGCGCCACCATCGCGCCCGAGGTGGCCTTCGTGCTGAACCAGTTTCCCGGCCTGATGCGGTCGGCGGTCGAGCGCTTCGAGGCGCCCGGCATATCGCGCACCGCCGCCGCGAGGGAAGCGCCGCGGTTCGTTACGCTGTTGGCCGTGTCCGAGGTGCATTCGCTCGCGCTCCTGACCAGGGTGCTGGCGGTGCTGAGGGCGAATAATGGGCGGGATATACCCGAGGTGCCGTTTGAGGCCGGGGCGTTGCTGGAGAATGTCGAGTTCTGGCTGAGCAGTCGCAAGGTGCTGAGGGAGAGGCTGATGCCGCTTAGTCCGCGGGAGGCCGAGTGGCGGGCCATGAAAGCGAGTGAGGGGAGCGGGTGCGAGAATAAGCTGGAGGAGAAAGTTGTGCTGCAGTTAGCCGGGGTGAGGGATGTGCTTGGGGAGGGGGTCGAGTAGAGTAGACGAGGAGAGACGACTGGATAGAGAAAAGGGAGGTGGATGGTTCTGGCGTCATTGGACCGTTCTGCTTTGGGCTGAAGTGGTCTTGGTATCCGTTGGATACAGACAACCGACTGGGCGTAGGTATGTACCCGGTAGTTAGTTGTACAGGGGAAATGCAAGCGGCAGCATCGCGAAATCGACAATGCTAGATGTGCCCCTTTCATGAGTTGAATTCCCCAGATGTCCGGCCTTTGTATACCGTGACTGAAGTCTATCCATCCCATATGTATCCATAATTTTACACAGGGCAGCTGTCACGAAGACGCTGCCCACATAAGCTGAGGTACAATGCCTCAGATCGCCTTGCACTTCGGCACATTGTACACGCCTGGCGCGCCAGGCTCAACGACACTCCCTCCCCCGGGTTGATGAACCTATTCGAGGCATAGTATTTTGGAGGACCTGAACGATGTTCCAACCCCGTCTCCCAGCCCATACCTCAACCACGCCTTCCATTGTCTCTGTTCCCCCTCTCGCATTACATCTACCGCCCTCCCTGCTGCTGCTGCTGCTGCATGGCGGCGCTCTGCTCGGCGAACCGCTCCGAGAGGCGCCCCGTGGCGGCGAAGTTCTTGGCCACGCACCGCTGCAGGCAGCCCGTCTCGCGGCCGGAGAGGGCCTTGCTGGTGAAGTCGTCGACGCAGGGGACGAAGCAGCCGTCTACCATCGTGTTGAACATCTGTGTCTGTTAGCGAGGTTCTGAAGGCGTAATGTGTCGGGGGAGATGGAGAAGGGGGAATGAAGGAAGAAGGAAAAGGTAAGCGTACGCCCATGAACTCCTTCACCTGGCGCTTTTGGAGGCGCTGCTCGAGCTCGCGGTTCTCGGCTTGCGTGAGTCTGGAAGGATTTGTTAGCGGTTGTTGTTCCGAGGCAGGTGTGAGGATCGAGAGAATCGTACCCGTCCATTGTGATATGTGTCGGGTGTGTGGTGGTAGAGAGGTAGGTATTGGGCCTGGTTGAGATGGTTGTCGTCTCGTCTGGCCTCAAGATTGACCTTTCTCCAGCTTCAGCACGGCGATAGCGATAACGACTGGGATGAGCCTGAAAATTGGGATGACGTCTGATTGGCCGGTTGTCCCAGCTGCCGGCTTGCATGCTCATCACGTGCAGACGCAAGTGTGCATACGCGTTGCTGGTGTTGCTGGAATAAAACCACTGTGCCCGCCCCGTTTCGGCACGTTCCCAACCGGTAGGTGAGGTACATGGGTGGAGCAATTACCAATTGACGTCTTGAGCCAGAATAAAAATTGCCTTTTTGCCCTTCCGAGCTCGGAAAGTTCGAACCGCCAATATGTTGACCAGAGTCGAAAGGATACATCACACACGAGAGAGAGCCAGGAATCTCTGTCGCGTCCGACGCCCGAACACCTAGCCCCTTCCGCGATCAAGCATCCCCCCTCCGAAACCCAGACACGATGTGCGGCGTTGCCGGCGTGTTGGTCCGTCTCGACCCCTCCCCCGCGGTCTCAAGGCCCTTCGATGAAGCGCACCGCTGACACGCCTTTGACAGTTGGGCGATAGCAAGGCCACTACAGCTGCTGTTGATCTCCATGAATCGCTATACTACCTTCAACATGTCAGTTGCCCTGTCATTAGTTTCCGACTGCCTCCCGCCGACGTTGCCGAAGTCCCCGCGACTGTCCTACCGGATGAAGTTGGCTTTTCGGCGCAATGCTAACAACACGGCAGCGAGGACAAGATGCCGCGGGCATTGCGGTGTGTCAGGGTGGTAGGGTCTACCAGTGCAAGGGCAATGGGATGGCCGCGTCGGTCTTCGAGAACGGAGCCAAGATCGCATCGCTCCCGGGCTTCCAGGGAATTGCGCACCTGAGATACCCGACGGCTGGAACATCATCCGCGTACGTGTCATCCAGACGGGCTTTGCTCCAAGTCCAGAGGAGAAGTCTATACGACCCCTTTGCTTACATTGCCGACCCAACAGCGAGGAAGCCCAGCCCTTCTACGTCAACTCCCCGTTCGGCCTATCTATGAGCGTCAACGGTAACCTCGTGAACTCTGAAGAGCTCACCAGCTTCTTGGATCGCCAGGCCCGCCGCCATGTCAACACCGACTCTGACTCGGAGCTCCTGTACGTTCAACCTCCCTCCCTTGACAAGCAGATCTCACGACACCCCAAACTTTCTGCTAACCATGGATCTGTAGGCTTAACGTCTTTGCCCACGCTCTGAACGAACTCGGCAAGAACCGAGCCAACGTAGACGACGTATTCACTGCGCTGCGTGAGGTCTACACGAGGTGCGAAGGCGCCTTCGCGTGCACGGCGATGATTGCGGGCTTCGGAATTCTCGGGTTTCGGTAAGCGACTTGCTACACGTAGCCCCTGGGCTTCATGTATCCTAACCAAACCGCCTTGTCCAGGGACGCAAATGGTATCCGACCTCTGTGCCTCGGTTCTCGACCTTCTGAAACGCTCGGAGGAGCTACGGATTACTTCCTAGCGTCGGAATCCGTTGCCCTCACGCAGCTCGGATTCGGTAATATCGTGGACATCCTGCCCGGTCAGGCTGTTTTCATCCAGAAAGGGGGTGCGGTGCAGTTTTGCCAAATTGTCGAGCAGAAGTCCTACGCTCCCGACATCTTTGAGTTCTTCTATTTTGCTCGGCCCGACACCTATATGGACGGAATATCCGTACATCGCAGTCGACAGATTATGGGGCGCAAGTTGGCGGAGAAGATGAAGCGGACTTTGACCGAACAAGCGATCCGTGAGATCGACGTCAGTGAGTGCTCCGGAACCCATATGATGCCTCTGAGCGGCATAACCGAGTACTAACACACTCTCTAGTCGTCCCAGTTCCGGAGGTTAGCACTTCTCCGTCTCCTGCCTAAGGCAAACTCTCCAGGACATGAGTAAAGCACTAACACATTCTGACAAACAGACGAGCAGTACCTCAGCAGCTGTCCTTGCACAGGAGCTAGAGAAACCCTTCTCCAACGCCTTCGTAAAGTGCCGTTACATCCACCGCACTTTTATCCTCTCCGGCCAAAGGGCGCGACAGAGTGCTGTCCGTCGGAAGCTCTCACCGATTGCTTCCGAGTTCAAAGGGAAAGTGGTGTGCATCGTGGACGATTCCCTAGTAAGAGGGACTACTTCGCGCGAAATTGTACGTGTCTTCGTCCCAACCAAGAATGCCCGTCAAGACGGAGGGAGATATAATCTTGGGCCTCTAGACCTGACCTGGGAAGAACCTGACTAACCTCCTCTTCTCCAGGTTCATATGGCCAAGGAATCCGGCGCTACCCGTGTCCTCTTCGTTTCCTGCAGCCCAGAGGTCATCCACCCTCACGTGGTAAGTGTCAATGTTTCCTTCCATATTGTTCCTGTGCCTGCTTTCTCATCCGGCATCGCTAACTTACTCTTCTCCAGTACGGCATCGATCTCGCCGACCCAGCCGGTATAGTTGACACCACCCCCCCCCGCCCCCAAATTTGCTGGTACACTACTGACTCAACGAATTCAAGAGCTCATCGCGCGCGAGAAGACGCCCCAACAAGTGGCCAGCCTCATCCACGCCGACGAGCTCGTGTACCAGGACCTCGCGGACCTCAAGGCCGCGTGCATGGAGGCCGCCAGCGGCGAGACCAAAGTCACGGACTTCGAGGTCGGCGTGTTCTCCGGCCACTATCAGACGCCAGTGCCTCGGTGCTATTTCGAGAACGGGACCAGGGCTGCGGGAACAGGCGCCGCGGCTGCCGCGAACGGAGAGGGGCCCGGCGACGCAATGTTGGTTGCGAGCAGCAGCTCTGCGGGTATGGCCGGGACGAGGAATGGTAAAGTGAAGCCGAGGACGACGGAAATGATTGATAGGGCTATTTGAGAGTCCGCCGTCTCGTTGACTAGGTAGACTAGATCTCTTGTACCTCTCATAGAGCAGTCTGCTGTAGAAGGTTCACTATTGCTGTTTCCGCTTGATGGTCTTCCTCCTGTCTCCCCGTAGCAGTACTTTCGCAGCCTCGTCATGTCCAGCTTCACAACTTTCTCGCGTCAAGCGTCCGGACCTCACACAGTATACCTCGAATGATCTCGTCAAAATGTCCTACGATGTCTTCTTGCCTAGAGGTATCGGCGCGTTTTGCTGGCCGCTGCCTTGCATATGTGATTGCGCGTCCGATCTCGTATTCCAGGAGGACGCATCGGGCTTCTTCGGGGCGAGCACAGATATGTATGTACGTATACGTAGCTGCAGTTTCCTCGGCAGCTACCGAAGATCTGCTGTTTCCGGGGTGTTTT
>Ga0209127_100567_pt1 | contig 12807 bp, 8 predicted proteins | sample LakSupMetagenome_FD_187469 | JGI IMG/M metagenome (GOLD analysis project Ga0209127, IMG submission 187469) | Freshwater microbial communities from Lake Superior, Canada - Sta WM archaea (SPAdes) (version 2) | ecosystem: Environmental > Aquatic > Freshwater > Lake | place: Lake Superior, Canada...
AAATGAAAGCGGAAATCGATGAGGGCGAAACAAGCCAAGAGGCAGACGTACCCACGGCTGACGACCCGGCAGGACTGGTGCCGTCTATTTACAGCTTGGCCAACTCGCCCGTCTTAGACGATGCCTCGTCAGACTGTTGGTCTCTAGGCTCGGTCGGGTACATCGCCACGGCCTTGCCCAGCGTCGGAGAGGGCATATACCGTTGCGAGCTAGAGGCAGGGGTTGAACCGAACAACACAAGGCGGTCTTTATATGACGAGCTGGCGAGTATGGATGAGCTGATGGAGGATGAGAGCGACTCGGGAGAAGAAGATGATTATGGGGATGACGCGGATTATAAATCCGCTCAGTACGCCGAACCTGGAGAGTTGCTGAGTCTGAAGCGAGAGAGTCTTCAGGAGAAGACGGCAGGTGGGTTGCTTATTGTCTGTGATGACTTGGACGAGGATGAGTGGTTCGACGCCGAGGACGGCATGAGCGAGGAGACTCCCTCCTCTCCCTCAAGCAGCATTGGCAATACCTCGTCCTCGCCATCCTCACACTCTTCCATCTCCAGCAGCATCAACAATGCCCCGGCCTCATCACCGCCCTCTTCCACCTCCAGCACCAGCTCACTCTTCGGCCCGGTCTGTCCGCCTCGTAAACTCAACGCCCGGGGCACCGCTCGTCCCGCCCCACTGGCCAATGCCAAACCCTGCTCTCCCCGATCCAGCACCACGACCCGTCCAACCCAGAAACCCACCGTCCAGCGCCTCACCTTCTCCCCCGAAGCCCACCGCTACGCAGGCGCCCTCGGGTCCGTCGCCCCGGTCGCTATCACTCCCCTCTCCATCCCCACAACCTCACCCTCGCAGCATCTCCCCCAATCTTCCCCAGTCATGGTCCCCTCCATCCCGACCATAAACCTCATCCCCCCCACTCCGCGCTACACAACCTTCGAGCTCTTCCCGCGCTACCGACGGACCACAGACACGACGCGCCTGTACGTGCGGGAGCGGGACCGCGAGGTGAAGGGGGCTAGGGCGCGGAGGGAGAGGGAAGTGCAAGAGCGCTGGGAGCTCGTCAAGCGGAGGAGGGGCAGGTATATGGATGCGCTGGGGAGGAGGTTGGGCGGGCTGGACGCGTGGAGGAGGGTTAGGGTGGAGACGGCTGGGTGGGATGAGTGGGCTTCGAGCGGGAGGACCGTTCAGTGAAGGGGGTGGTGATGGATGAGGAAGAAGGCGGGAGGAGAAAGGGGGGGTAGGGGTGTAAGATATGGGTTAACATGGGATGTGGGCGATATGGATATGTGTAGAAAGGCTTGCTGGTCAGGACCGATCTTGAGCTTATTACAATCAAAACCCTGGGCTTAAATCAAAAACTTCGATGCCTTCCTGTGGCTGCCTTGAACGCCGGTGATAATGATGGTCTAATGGTAGTCTCTCCCCTGTATCGAGATGAAGTAACTCCCTCTAAGCCACAACGCCTAGGTCTATGGCAGACTGCACATGCATATACTCCACGCCCCATATCTACAACCAGCCGAAGCATCGCCTCGCACGCTAAACGCATCCCAACCATGCAGGCCATCAGATTCCCCTATTAAAAACCACCAACCCCCCGTCCCCACCCCGTCCGTGGAACTCCTCCTCCAAGCTATCCGCACTAACTTTCTGCCTCTGCGGGAAGGCCGCCAGCGCGAGCGGCAGCACGGCGTAGCTCGTGACCAGGATCAGCCCCAGGTTGACGGGGGTAGTGTACCTCGGATTCCGGCGCAGCCACTCGGTCCGCTGCAGCCGCAGGAGGATCAGCGGCGGGATGGCCATGATGGGCGAGCTGTTGAGCACGCGCGACACGGCGGTCTCGGCGACGGCCAAGGTGGCGGCCTTCCTGCTCTTGCCGAGGCTGGGCACGTCGCCCTCGGCCCTGCCCTCGGCGGCGAGCTTCTCTTTGTCCGCGGCGGAGAGGACGGGGAAGACGTCGATGCCCGTGCGCATCTCCTCGCCGCGCATGAGGAAGACGTTGAGGAAGCCCGCGCTCGCGACGGCGGCGAAGGGGACGAGGCGGCCGAGGACGAGGCGGGTCGAGGGGGATATGCGCCTGAGCCGCGGGACGAGGGAGTTGAGGCCCACCGCTACCGAGCACGAGGCGGTAACGGCTACGAGGTAGGACTGCGCGATCTTGGAGTAGGAGAGGGGCGTGGATTTGTTGGAGTTGGAGTAGTTTACTGCTACGTTTAGGGACTGGTTGACGACTTGCCAGGCGATTGTGCCTGCTGTCTGCAAGGGGGGGATTAGTATAAGAAGGGAAAGGGGAGGGAAGGAGGGGCGAGACGTACGCCTAGGCCGGGGGTGAGCATGCCGGCTGTTACGACCAGGTTGGAGAGGACGAAGCAGGACATGCGGAAGGGGAGTAGGACTGGTTCGCCAGTATCTGGAGATCTTGGACGTTAGAGGTGTGGGCTTGACGGAGAGCGCGAGGGTTGCGACAAACCGGGGTGTATTGTCGAGTCGACAATCTTCTTTGCCTTCCACAGCTCGGGGGTCATGGAGGGGATCTTGCCCTCTTTGTAGGCCCGGATGGCTTGCTTCGCTTGTTCTAGGCCTGTCTTTCCAACCAAGAGAGTGCTGGAGGGCAACCAATGAGGTTAGCACTGCGCCTAACTGTTGCCATCGTGGCTCGACACAGCTGCAACCGAGAGTCGTATGCCATGCCGTGCTGTTCGAGAGTCACTGGATGCTCACCTGGGGTCGGTTATGCTGGCAGTGTGCCTAACCCGTCCCCAATACGTGCTCAGATCATACCGCGACTCGGGCAGCTCCCGATTGCCCGGAATAGAGGCCGACATGTTGTAATCCTGCGCCGACAGTCGTCGTTGTCGCAAGACGCAGGTTTGTCGCAGAAGTCTGTTGGTGGAAGACGGGTGTCGTAACGTGGCTCGGCCTCCAGATAATGGAGGATTGCGGAATAAATCACCACGTAAGAGCTTCCCGTCTCCTCTGCGCCCAATTGTTCACGCAACGAGAGTTGAGTCACCGAAAATCGAAAGCGGTGAAGCTATCGCGACTCGCGACTTCCCTTTGATACCCTTATCCGATCCCGGTCGTCGATAAGAGACTGGTAGCCATTGGCTGGCTGAATGATTGCTGGGGGTCTGTGGAGATCTGAGATCTGGACCGATGACATAGGTGGTTGCAATGCTTGGCGTAAACAGGGTATGGTAACGAGAGTTCAACTTTGAGCAAGCTCGGACGCGCATACCGTCTTGACTTTCTTTTTCAAGGCGTCTATTTTGGTGTCTACGTATACACCATGCCAATAAGATCATAAACCACGACGTGACAGCAGTCAAGCTTTTCGGAATCTCCAACTCGGTTCTGTTGATCCCCGTGTAAACACAGCACACAGCGACCATGGCCCTCCCTCGCTTCCTCCCCTTCTCCTCGACCACCTCCCCCTTGCAAGCGGCCACCTACCTCCTGGGGATCTCGCTGTTCTCCATATCCTTCCTCGTCTTCCTGAACAGCAGCATATCCTTCGTCATTACGGATCTGATCGGCGTGAAGAAAGGCGTTGGTGACATCGTCGGGACTCTCGGCTTCGTCGATGAGATCGTTGCCCTGATAGCTTGCCCGATATGGGGGCTTGTGTCGGACCGCTTGGGCGTGCGGACGGTGGCAGTAATCGGCTACTCCATCATCGGAGCCTCGCTCTTCCTCTTCGTCCAAGCTCGGAATGTCTATCCTCAGCTGCTGCTGGCAAGGATCTTCTTTGCCGTGGGAGCTACGGCTGCGTAAGTCCACGCGATGTACACGCACCTTGCCGAGTGATGTTGACAGGTTGTGCATAGGGCCACCATGGTTACGGCCATTCTTCCGTCACTAACGGACGAAAGCTCGCCACCGGCACCGCTCATCGATCCTCGGAAGCCAACACACAACCCGCGCGACAGCGTGGCGTTATCCGTGGAGTCGGAGGTCACTATCACCCCGGAACGATATCACGGCCGTTCTAGCCAAAGTCCGTCGCAGGCCAGCCAAGCGAGCATTGGAGCAGGCGAAGCAGAAGCAGAAAGAGTCGAGGAAGGGATGCACAAGCCGTCGAAACTTGCCGGCTACGTCGGTCTATTCACCGGCTGCGGTGCCCTCGTTGCTCTGAGTCTGTTCTTACCTCTTCCGGCCCGCTTCGGCCGTCTGGAAGGCGTCACGATGGGACAGGCTGTCACCTATAGCTTCTACGTTGTAGGCGCCGTCGCGTTGTGGGTTGCTGTCTTTGTGGCCTTCGGCCTGCGGAACCTGAGAGGCGAGGAGGGTAAGGGCTGGCGGCTGCTGTTGGGTCTGCGGAAGACCAACCCAGATGGGACAGGTGTCGATAGTGAGGCGCGGCCTAAGAAGGTACTGTTCTACGCCACTCACCAACCGCCACGTTCACCACGCTAACATGTCCAGAAACTCGTCCCATACTGGCACCTCCTCAAAGAGTCCATCCACCTCGGCTTCGTGGACTCGGAGATCGCGATCGGCTATATCGGCGGCTTCGTCGCCCGCGCCTCGACAGTGGCCATCTCCCTCTTCATCCCCCTCTTCGTCAACGCCTTCTTCATCCGCAATGGCTTCTGCCAAGGGTCCCCCAACGACCCCTCGCCCGACCTCAAGAAGGAATGCGAGCAGGCCTACAAGCTCGCCGCGACCCTGACCGGCGTCGCCCAGCTCCTGGGCCTCATCTGCGCCCCGCTGTTCGGCTACCTCTCCAGCCGTACCGGCGGCGTCAACTACCCCATCATCGTCGCCACGACGTTTGGCATCATCGGGTACATCGCCTTCCCCCAGCTGCAGAGCCCCGAGTTCAAGGACAAGGACGGACGCGGCGGGAGTCCCGTGGTGTTCCTTCTCTCCGCGCTGATCGGCATCAGCCAGATCGGCGCCATCGTGTGCAGCCTCGGCTCTCTCGGGCGGGGCGTGCTGAAAGTCGACGTCGTGAACGTCCTCGTCACGCCCGAGGGGGACGAGGAGGTTGTCCTCGAGAGGTCCGACGCGGCGGACGAGGTGGCGCCGCTGCTGGAGAACCCCGCGGCGCTGCCCGAGGATACAGTGTCGCGGGTGAGACTGAAAGGGTCGATTGCGGGGGTCTACTCGTGGTGCGGGGGCGCGGCGATTCTGTTGCTTACGAAGCTGGGTGGGTGGCTGTTTGATGTGTGGTCTACGGGGGCGCCGTTCTATCTTATGGCGATCTTTAACGGGTTGCTGCTGCTTGCGGTTGTGGGGATCGACGTCGGCCATGCTGCGAGGAAGAGGAGGTCGCGGACTGAGGGTGTGATTCCTGAGAGGAGGCTGTAGTTGGTTACCGTTCAATGGTAATCTAATGAGTGATGTTTCTCTAATTACGCCATCACTACCATTTGCTGTCCCTTTACTATTTCCGTTTAAAGGGCTTACTTCGTGCTACTCGGTGCAGGGGCCAAAACACCTCGGACCATCACCTTGGGGCCAAGTAAGGCATGATCTGGACAATAAGTCCGTGACCTTTGTCTCAATTGTTTTCTGGCAGAACCAGCATAACACAAACCTCCGTCGCTTCTCGTAGCAGGGAAGATCGACCGCCCGGCCGAGAATCATGAGCAATGCGCGGGAGGGATCGACTAGTTTTTGTAGGAGGTTTCCGCGGTTCGGTCTCCCATCACAAATGAAACAGAAACCAGTAAGCTGGGTGCGGATGCAAGTCGATCAAGTCGGTACGTTTCACCGGGGAGTCTCTATCGAAGCAGAAGTCGTACAGCATTCAAATATCTGCTTGAGATCTCCAGCTTCGAAGCTGGGACGCATGGATCGATGGCCGGGGAAGCAGATTCTGGATGGTCTGTGATGAGGATAGCACGACAGTGTATGCTGTGGATGTGGACATGTCCAGTGCACGAGGGGTCTCCAAGGGTTGGCAGTGCGGGATACGTTTACTTTGCTTGACACGTGGATTCTGGATTCGGTCAGAGGGAGACTACGGATCAACCGACCGACTTGCAGGATATCAGAGGCGACTTAGTGCTGCTGACTGTTAATTCTCTGACTACACGCTGCCGGAGTCTTTGTGAGTGAGGACGCTCCGAGTCCAGCAGTCGGGTAAGCTGGGGAACATGACAACGCCAGGAAGCATTATATTCCGAGTCAGAGCAGACCAGAGACGGGGGGAGGCGCCATACATTATCTGTCGTGTAACGGTAACGTAAGAAACGAGATACTGTGTACACGTGGGTCAGTCTTCGCTGTCGCTCACGGGTAGTTGAGGAAATGATGACATGGCGACCGTTCAATAAGGTTGACCGATCGGACGGAAAGACTCGCAATGAGTCTTGTTGGTCGGTCACTGTACTTACTGTGTAAGACGGCGAAGCTAGGTAGGCCGTGCTCCCCATCTCGGGCGTAGCGGCAGGACAGGATTGGTTGAAGCATGCAACGTGAACGTGAAGAAAGCACTTCCTCCTGGGGGTGGCAGGTGGCAAACATGCTGCCGTTGTGGTCGCCAAGATCGGCTCTGGCTGTGGTCCAGGTCGTGGTGGGAAGATGGTTCAAATAGTGTGGCCGCCATGGCGCTTGGGGGAGAGGAGGGATTTAGGTGGACAAATAGCGGGATTTGATCCGTGTTGTCGCCGTCCATCTAGGTATGTAGGGAGTGCCCGTGACATTCCTTCGCAGCGAAATTCAACGGTTTTGATGAGATTGGAACGGATATTCACACCCAACTTCACACCCAACCACACGCGACGCATTTCTGGGGGCGTGAAATGGCGGCCCTCCTTAAGGAGTGACGACAATAACCGCCCTGCTGGACACATATTTTCTTTCCATCCTTGTCATCAAGACGTTGACGGTATACGCCGAGTCGGTTAGGTCGCCCTAACGAGTCAAGTACGAATAGAAGGCACGGCCAGACATTGTTGTTTGATAGCCTGTTGCTGGGGACAAGAAGGTCCAAGGTCTGTCCTAGGGGCTCGTTGCCAGCCAACCACATCTGGCCGCTGGTGAAGATGGTGTGGTGGGCGATTGGACCCTTGAAGATCGGGAATGTACGTTTCGTTCGTCGGCCTACCCTACCAGTGATTTCACAGAACAGAGCGCCTGAGCAGCGAACGCTACCTTACCTAGGTACTTAGCCAGCCATATCTGCCTCCCAGGGATTCAAAAGTCATACGCTTCACCTTCCTAGCATAGTAGCATTTTCGGACGAAACTCTAAACTTGCCTTTAGACGAACGATGTGAGTAATTACGAGCAGATTTTGAGGCAGTGGGCACCTCAAAGGGGGCTGGCGGAAGAAGGGAGATGACGGGAGCGAGAGATAGAAGTGACGATTCCCACTGTGTGTGCCTGATTTTGACGTCAAACCGCCGCCACAGAACGACGACTAAACAGCACGGCCAAAGACCCTTCCCACCCGACTCTCTTGCGTTGTCGGTTGTTGATGTACGATGAGGAATAGTGACTCGGCTTGTTGGTGTGCTTACATTGTCATACGAGGGCCAAACTGTAGAAATAAAACAGGAACAATGATAAATGGAACAAATTGCGTTTCTGCCATCGATGTGATCCGAGACGAGATCGTTTAAACCCTGGCCCAGACTCCACAGCAACCCTGGGATGCACCTGCCGCAGCGCCATCAAAGGGTTGTTGAGTGAACGGAAAGCCGCCAAAAGTGAGGGGAAAGGGCGTGAGTAAGAACAAGAGGTCGCACTGTGTTTTACGAGCGCGTCCCAACGGGCATTAAGCGACCTTTCAGGGGATTTTAGGGCGTCATTAGCCGATTTCAGCACTCTAATCTCTCTGACGTCGACACTGTGCTGACCCAAGGTCGTCTCGGGTGACCTGCGTTGCCCCCCGGACTTCATCTTTCCTTGGGCTGACTTCAAGATCGGGTCAGGATCAAGAAACTGGAACGTTCATAACCAGACGAACCCAGATCCAAATGCGCAACAACACTTATACCAGTATTTGGGACACCTTACCCTTATAGCCTCCCTCTGTCTCTCGAAGTTGCTGTGGCCGAAGCGAAACGGCTGCGGGAACAAATAACCCGCGTAAATCAACCCGCAATCCGCCTGATACGACGCTAGCGGCACGACATCCTCCATCTTCCTCCGGACCGCTGCCACGCAAGTTAGCACCTCACTAATCCCACAAACCGAACCACTCAACCTTGGCTTCACTCGACTGTTGCGGGCGGTCTTTCTCGGTTCTCTCTTTCCTCGAACCCGAAACCGAAATCCGGCATTCACTAGATGCCATGAGGAGAGACTGAACGTCTCGAATTCACGGATTTCGGCGCGAAAAACAACACAAGCAGAGAACTCGGCAGGGCTTGTGCCTCAGGATTCGGCCTGCACCACCAACTTGCTTGGCGTTCACTCACTGCCCGCCCTAGGCTGGGTTTCCTACAGCGACGCCGCCCTCGCAAGTTGAAAGCAACTCACCTCTCTTCTCTCCCAACCCCAAAACAGAGAGAAGCAGGATAATGTCGACTCCAACGACGGCGACAGCCACTCTCCCTCATTATAATCCTCATACTTCTCACCATTACCTTTACGCAGCCCATCACCAGTCTTACCAAGATCCCGGAACAGTGGCTTACCGAGTCAACAACAACAACAACAACCAGACGCTCTCCTCGTCTCGCCCAGTGGCTTATCCGCCATCGGGCTATTTCGCTTCTTCGACTGCCGGCACTACGTCAAATGGAGTGAACTCGCCCGCCTACGCTGCTTCCCGCCTGCTCAACGACGAGTCGCTCTCCCCGGCATCAATGCCGCCTGTTAGCCATTCCCCGAATGATGCTCAGCCCTCTCGAAAACGGCGCCGGTCGAGAGAGCCTGACTGGAACGAATTCTACAAGAACGGCCTGCCAAAAGAGATCATCGTAATCGACGACTCTCCCGCACCCGAACTCGCCAAGGCTAGACCCGACGCCAGGGAGCCACCTCCAGTGCTGCCGCTTCCAGTCACCGTCAGCTCAGGCTCGACTGTTGGCGCCGACTCAGCCGTCGCCGCTGGCGCTACCCAGCACGTCGCCAAAAAGAGGAGGAGGGACGAGCCAACCCACTACGACCCGGTGTACCACAATACCTACGTCGGTTCCCATACCCAGACTCCGCGCGGCCATGGCAGTCCGACCAAGTCGACTATCTCCAGCGACCGGACCACTTCGGCAGTTCACACGACCGCAGCCACATCCCTAGACTCGCTCTCTTCGACTACCAGCAACCCTCAAGACTACTACAGTGTCCATGCTGGCCAGAAGCGGAAGCGGACAACCCGGCAGCAGATCGCCACCGAGGCTAAACGTCGTGAAGCCGAAGTGAACGACGCTCTTCTCTCCTACCAACCACCACCATATCCGCACAAGAAGGCTTCCGACATCCCTGTCAAGCTCATACATGATGTAAGCAGACCGCTCCCCTCCGTCCCTGATATTAGCTAACCGTGTCTTCAGTCTTCCTACAGCAAGGGGGGTAAATACGATGACGACGACGGCCACTACATTGTGGTACCCGGCGCCGAGCTTACAGAGAGATGTACGTCTTTGAACCTCAACGACCCACCCTCTCAAGGCAAGTTATGCTAACCAATGCGCAGACCAAATGGACAAACTTTTAGGCCAGGGCACATTCGGCAAGGTCGTGAAGGCCGTCGACCGCAGGAGGGGCAACGAATGCGTCGCCATCAAGATCATTCGCTCGGTTCAGAAATACCGGGATGCCAGTAAGATTGAGCTCCGGGTCCTGCGCACACTGCAGGCCAACGACGAGAAGAACCGCAATCGATGCATACACCTCCGGGACTGCTTCGACTATCGCGGACATATCTGCATCGTCATGGATCTCCTGGGGCAGAGCGTCTTCGACTTCCTCAAGGGCAACAACTTCGTACCTTTCCCTAACAGCCAGATACAAAACTTTGCCCGACAGTTGTTTACCAGCGTTGCTTGTAAGTTCCACTTGGCCTGGACGTCGGGCAGCGGAATTGCACCTTGCTAATGGCATGCCTTAGTCCTCCACGATCTCAACCTCATCCACACCGACTTGAAGCCAGAGAACATCCTGCTCTGCCACAACGACTACCAGACATTCACATACAACCGCAAGATCCCCTCGTCGTCTGCAACAGTCTCTCGCCAGGCGAGCCAACGGCGTGTCCTTCTGGATACGGAGATCCGCCTGATTGATTTTGGCTCCGCGACGTTCCAGGACGAATACCACTCCTCAGTCGTGTCGACCAGACATTATCGTGCTCCGGAGATCATTCTGGGCCTTGGATGGTCATATCCCTGCGATATCTGGAGCATCGGATGCATTCTGGTCGAGTTCTTCACAGGCGACGCGCTGTTCCAGACACATGAGAATCTGGAACACCTCGCCATGATGGAGGCGGTAGTGAACTCCAGGATCGATACCCAGCTCGTGACCCAGGTGAACCGCATGACCAGGAATGGAGGCAACCCTGCTTCGAAGTATGTTATGCCGCCGAGAAACATCTTGTGAAGCATTACTGACCTAGTTCTGCAGGTACTTCAAGCGTCTGAAGCTGGACTACCCACAGGCAGACACAACTCGAGCATCAAGGAGGTTTGTGAAAGCCATGAAGCGGCTTGACGTAAGTCTATTCGGAGGAAGGCCAACCGGAGACCGGCAACTGACCGATTACAGGATATAATTCCCAAGAGCACTCCCTTCCTGGAACAGTTTCTGGATCTCCTCCACAAGATCTTTGTCTACGACCCGACTCGCCGCATCACTGCCAAGGAAGCACTGAAGCACCCCTGGTTCAAGATGATGCCTCTTCCGGACGACGGCAGCGAGGCCGCCAAGATCCGACTCGACCGGATGAAGAAGACCGAAGGGGCGAGACTGGCTCCCATCCACATATCTTGATACACTGACCAGCTGTCTGGAAGGGAGTGTGGAAGCTATCGCGATGTACATTTTGCAAGGGAGGCGTGGCCAACTGCTTCGATGATACCAGCACTTGTGGCATGGAAGGGGGACCTGTTCATAACGCAGTTGCTTTAGCGTCCCGGCTCGTCACTGCTTTATTCTTTCGGTCAGGGGGGCGCTTGTAGGAGTTTAGGATCGGCACCACTCGTCTTGACATTTGGAGGCATAATGACTGAATGCCCTGCATCTTGCGGTTCATAGAGGCGGGCTCTCAGGATTCTCTGGGCTATTTGACAGGAACAGTGCCGGTTACTAGGATTGGGTACATAAGTTCTCAACTCCGTCTGCGATGAATGGAACGGTACTCGGTAACGGAACGAAGCGATACCCAGCCCCGTATCTCTCCCCTCGGCAATTTACGTGAACCTTGCAGCACCTGGCGGCGGATACGGCGACGGAGGTCTGATCCTCGTGGATCGGACATCAGCGGACGGACAATGGCCAGATACTGCTGATCGGATCTAGTACAACGAAGTCCAGCCCTTTGTTGACAGAGTTGACTTGTGAGAGCAGTCCTAGGCTTCTTCAGCCAAAGCATCGACACTTTGCTCTACAATCAGCCCTTGGCTCCCTTTTTTTTTTACCACACAGGTCCGTTGTGACCTCGACAATGCTTAACGACCAGGTATGTCGAGTTGCGCCTAGGGGGAAGTGGTCCAGACAATGAACAAAGAGCTGTACGGTCAGACTGTCGCAACACCCACATTGTTATGCACTCTTGCAACAAAGGGTCTATGTCCGTCAGTGTCTTACTTCGACGATACTCTGTGGGCTACGGTTTAACTATATATGCTCTCGACATGTCGCACCGACAGTTGACAATTCTCCTCTCACCAAACTTCCTCCAACTCGACTCTTCAGAAGCTGGACTGCAGAACGACAAGATAAAACTTCCAGCTTCGACTCTTCGAGTTCTGAAGACTCACATCGAATATATTCCATCCACAACCTTCAAAGGTAAGTCTGCCCAATACCAAACACTAACACCGCAGTCATGCACTCGTCCACAAGCGCCGACAAGCGCACCGACCCCCTGCACTACCTCCCACCAGAAGCCCTCCCAACCCTAGCCTCGCTCCTCTGCTGTCCCGCCACCTCGGACGACGACACCCAGCCCCCAAAGGACTGGCTGCACATGCAACGCGCCCAGGTCGCCTCCCTCCCGCGCACCCTCAAGCTCAACCGCTCCGTGTCACTGGCAACATTCTTCACCATCGACCAGGCCACCTCCGGCCGGCTATGCCACTGCCACCACGATCTCAAGCCCGAGCTCATATTCTGGTGCTATTCGCGCCTCAACGACGAGGTGTCCGTCCACGCGGACCGGTACAGGCGGTACCGCAACGACCACCCGTCCGAGTGCACCGACGAGCTGAGGGGGTACATCGACCGGCTCACCGCCATCGCTACGCTGTTCCTGTCTAAGGATAGCTTCGAGGACGAGTACGGACGGTACGCGGTGCCGGAGGAGGAGCGGTACCGCCGCGTGCGGGGCGGGTGCGCGGCGTGCGTGCTCGCTGCGGTTGGGACGAGGGCGCAGATGCTGGTCGATCTTAGGGCCGGCATGCTGGCGCGGAACAAGGGGAGGGCACCCCGCTTGCTGCCGCTGGTTGAGGCGTGGATGGATGCTTTTCAGGGGCAGACGTTGGAGATGAGGATGGAGAGCGAGGAGACTGCTGAGGAACTCCGGCAGTTTAGGAGTAGGATCCGCAAGATAAAAGTGAAGGGGGAGAAGGGAGGCGAGAAGTATTATGAGGAGAGGGATAGGGGGAGGAGGAGACGGAGACACAAGAAGCGCGCAGGACCCAGCTGGGGTTTGGCGGTTGCGGACCTCTTTGGGGTGAACTTTGTGG
>Ga0209127_100568_pt1 | contig 12791 bp, 5 predicted proteins | sample LakSupMetagenome_FD_187469 | JGI IMG/M metagenome (GOLD analysis project Ga0209127, IMG submission 187469) | Freshwater microbial communities from Lake Superior, Canada - Sta WM archaea (SPAdes) (version 2) | ecosystem: Environmental > Aquatic > Freshwater > Lake | place: Lake Superior, Canada...
AGGAAATGTTCATCGCGATCTTCAACTACATCGAGCATCTCTTCGGCAAGATCAAGCCGAAGAAGCTGTTCTTCATGGCTATTGACGGAGTCGCGCCTCGTGCCAAGATGAACCAACAACGTGCGCGTCGGTTCCGTACAGCGTTGGACAACGAGAAGGCCGTCGAGAAGGCCATCGCGCAAGGACAGGAAATGCCAAAGGAGGAGCCGTTCGACAGCAACTGCATCACGCCGGGTACCGAGTTCATGGCGAAGCTCACAACTCAGCTGAAGTACTTCATCAACAAGAAGGTGTCCGAGGACGCGGAATGGCAGAAGCCGGAGATTGTCCTCTCCGGCCATGAAGTGCCCGGCGAGGGCGAGCACAAGATCATGGAGTACATCCGTAATGCACGGGCGCAGCCGGACTACAACCCAAACGTGCGGCACTGTCTCTACGGCCTGGACGCCGACCTGATCATGCTTGGACTTCTCAGTCACGACCCCCACTTCTGCCTTCTCAGAGAAGAGGTCACCTTCGGCCGACAGGCGAAGACCAAGTCGAAGGAACTCGAACACCAGAACTTCTACCTCATGCATTTGTGCATAGTACGGGAATACCTGGAGCTCGAGTTTCAGGATCTCAAAGTACCTGGAACGATGGACTTTGACTTCGACATGGAGCGGGTCATTGATGACTTTATCCTCATGGCATTCTTCGTTGGCAACGATTTCCTGCCGAATCTTCCACATCTTCATATCAACGAAGGCGCCCTAGCGACCATGTTCAGGATATACAAACTGGTCTTGCCAAAATGCGGTGGCTACATAAACGAGGGTGGTAAGGTCAACCTCGACAGGCTCGGCATACTACTGGACGAGCTCTCGAAAGAGGAATTCCGGTTCTTTGAACACGAGAACGAGAACGCAGGTTGGCTGCGTGGGAAGAGACAGTTGGAGCAAGATGAGTCGCAGCAGGCTCGGGCGCATGGAAAGGGTCAGATCATTGTCACGTCGGCGCAAAAGACGCTGTGGAAGACCAAGATCAAGAAGTTCCTCAGCAACCGTGAATCTGAGACGCTGGATCTCGGGACTGAGCTCAACGCCGCGGACCGGAAGTTTGTCCAGGACCTTGCTGAGATGGTTCATATTCAGTGGGCGACGAAGGATGACGAGGAGGGGCGTCGTCATCTCGTCCTGTCCTTCCCGGAGAAGCCCGAGGGAGAAGAGGAGGAAGACGAAGAATCTCACTCGGCGATCCTCCGCGTCATCCGCAAGTATGACAAAGCTGAGGTTCTCGACCTGACGGCAGCCGATGCGGCGGAGAAGCTCGAGGCGAAGTACAAGGAGAAGTTCCAGGAATGGAAAGACCAGTACTACTTCACCAAGTTCGAGGACTGGAACAAGGAGAACTACGAAGAGGAGCTGCGGCACCTGACGGAGAACTACGTTGAGGGCCTCCAGTGGGTTCTCTACTACTACTACCGCGGCATCGCATCGTGGCCGTGGTTCTACCGCTATCATTACTCCCCCATGATCTCGGACATCAAGAAGGGACTGAAAGCGAACCTGAAATTCAAGCTTGGCCAGCCGTTCAAGCCTTTTGAACAGCTCATGGGTGTGCTTCCCGACCGGAGTAAGAAGATCGTACCGACGGTGTACCATCCGCTCATGACTGACCCCAACTCGCCCATCATCGACTTCTACCCTCGAGACTTCGAGCTGGACATGAACGGCAAGAAGATGGACTGGGAAGCTGTCGTGAAGATCCCATTCATCGAAGAGAAGCGACTTTTGGACGCCATGGGTCCCAAGAACGAGCTGCTCTCGGATGAGGAGAAGGCCAGGAACGACTTCGGGGTCCCGCTCAAATTCACGTACTCGGAGGATTTGGACTTCGTCTACCCGACATCGCTTGTGGACGTGTTCCCTGACATCCCGCACTGTCACTGCGTGGAGAATATATTCGATCTCCCGCCTGTTGAGGGACTGGACTACCGCGTCGGTCTGACGGACGGTGCCTTGCTGAACGTGTCAGCCTTGGCCGGCTTCCCGACTCTGGCCACACTCCCGTACACTGCCAACCTTGGATTCCACGGCGTCAACGTCTTCCAGCAGGAGAGCCGCAACGAGAGCATGGTGGTGACACTCACCGACTCGGAGCTGCGGACGAAGGTGGAGACGGCGAAGGTCAAGCTCGGCCAGCGTTGCTTCGTCGGGTATCCCTTCCTCCAGGAAGGGAAAGTGGTAGGCGTGTCGGAGGAACTCTTCGACCATGTTCTCGCCGAAGACGGCTCCGGTCAGGTTATCGCTATCGAACATAATCCTAGGGACATTGAAGATTTTACAAAGAAGGCGGACAGGATCGAGAACTTCTACAGCAAGCGCCTGGGTATCATCATTGGCCAGGTTGAGTCACTGGTCCACGTCCAAATGCTGAAGGGACTCATCAAGACGGATGAAGGCGCGACGATCAAGGAGTATGGAGACATCCCAGGAATGGAGACGACTTATGCTTCTCAGATCATCGTTGACGAGGTCGTCAATGAAGACGAGCGCTTCATCGAGCGTGCGGCTCTTCCGCTTGAAGAGGAGTTTCCCATCGGATCCAACGGGTTCTTCCTGGGAGAGTACAATTACGGTCGACCTTTGGAGGTCATTGGCCATAAGGACGGCAAGCTCGAGATCTGGATATCGGCCATGAAGGACCGTGAACCCGAGTTCGCCAGGGCTATCATCCACAAGGCGGAGAGGGCGAACAACTACGTTCCGTCGTATATGGTTGCCAAGCAGCTGGAGCTTCACCCTCTTGCCCTGAGCAAGATCACCTCGTCGTTCTTTATCAGCACCGTTGGTGGGCTGAGAGTCAACCTAGGTCTGAATCTGAAGTTCGAGGGCAAGAAGATGAAAGTACTGGGCTACTCTCGCAAGTCGCAGACCGGTTGGGAGTTCAGCCCGCTTGCTATCCGCATGCTGGCCGAGTACATGACCAGGTTCCCAGACTTCTTCGCAGCCATTAAGCGGAACCCCTCCGGCAACGAGGTGAACGAAACCGACCTCTGGCCGGACCCAGCCGTGGCATCGGCTCGCGTGAAGGAGATCGGCGCCTGGCTCAAGACGCTCAAGACAAACGACCTGGAGAAGGTGCCGCTCGACGCGGAGCAGCTAGACTCGAACGTCGTCATGGAGCTTGCCGAGGCCACCGAGAAGCTCAACCTCCTCAAGCTGCCGCAAGAGTCGAAAAAGATGAAGGGAGTTCCCCGTAACGCCCTCATGAAGCCCGAGGATGCAGAGCACCGTCTCGGTAACCAGCATTTCAGCCTCGGCGACCGGGTCGTCTACGTCGCCAAGTCCGGCAAAGTCCCAATCGCCGTTCGCGGAACAGTGGTCGGCATCAGCCGGACGGCGACTGCCAAGCTGTTGGACGTCGTTTTCGACATAACATTCATGAGCGGCACCACGCTGGGCGGTCGCTGCCCACCTTTCCGCGGACAGACCGTCCCTTCCACGACGGTGCTCAACCTGACGGATCGCCAAGTCGTTGCCGGCTCCAAGGCTACCATTGCCAGGCAGCCCCTTGCCCCCTCGGTCACCACGTTGACCTCCCACGGCGGCTACCACATGATCAACGGCAAGCACTACCGCGAGTCGACTCCGCCGTCGCGGGGAGCCTGGCGGGGCGGTGCCGACGGCAATATCCGTGGCCGCGGACGCGGACGGGGCGACGGCACCCCGCCCCAGCGCGGGAGCCTGAACCTCCAGCACAGCACCATGGTGTACCGTCCCCCGCCCGATCAGAACGGAGGATACCAGAACGGCAACGGTCCTCACCACCACCAACAGCAGCAGCCTCAGCAGCCCGGATTCGGCGGCGGCTTCCGGGGTGGAAGGGGCCGCGGCCGTGGTGGTGCGGACGGTGTCCCTAACGGGCTTACCGTGGGCCCGCACTACGCCCCGCAGCTTCAGAGTCCGGTGTACGGAGCTGTGCCGCCGCCCGCGAACCTGAACGATAGAGGCGGTCGGGGACGCGGTCGCGGTGGGCGAGGTGGACGCGGAGGAGAGTTCAGGGGCAGGGGTCGGGGCGGCCCTCGCGGTGGTGCTGGCGCGGTCAATGGCGGTGGTCAACCAGCGCAGCAGACCCAGCCGGCTGCTCAGACCTAGAAGCACGGCTCTGAACAGCCCGAATGATAGTGTGGAGCGACCGACGGGGAGTCTGAAGATACGATGATAGCTGGGGCAGAGAGAGTGCGGCCGTGGAGAAAGACTGAAGGTTGGGTTCAAGGTTGCGGCGATGGCAGGGCTCGGGAGTTGATCAAGGAAGTTCGGGAATCGTTGGCCAACTGCCCGAGGGATGGCATGGGTTCCGGACGATGGCTGCTGGAATGTTGGTTGATCATGGAAAACCGCCGCCCTATGAGCCCTTGCGAACCCCAGTGCTGTGTACTACGCTGATGAAGTATTTGACACTGGTGAATGCGGACTCCGTCACTGATTTGAGTATTCTAGTTCTTTGTACTGCTAAGCGTGGGGGACTCCTAGTCTCGGCTTTGTGTAAGAATCAGCGAGAGCCTCCCCTACATCCGGGAATGAGTTGGCCACTCTGGGCTCAGCGTATATATCATTCAGTGGGATGTGCATACGGAGCAGGAATAGATAGTTAGTTTACTGGGCTGCAGCGATCAAGACGAGCGAAAATAAGCATTTTCTGTCATAGACTATTTTGAAACGCTGGTGACCATGTATCTAAAGGCCTCCCCGCTGCAGCTGCCATGCAAGCAGCATTCTAGCTAGGCGAAAGAGACACATAGATGAATCAACAAGCCGCGGATACAACGCAATCAGCCGTCTAGCTGAACCAAGGGACAGCAAAGCCAGTCCGAAGAATAGCCAACCGCATATCTAGGCGAGTAGAGCTAGCCACCAGACGGCCGGCCCAACCATGTCCGGGACACGCAAAGCCAACAGGTCAGGCTCCGCATGGACCCAAGTTCGATGCCGCAACATGGATAGGCTTTGCAAAGGAGATACTTGGATATTCGACTTGTATGCTCCGCCATCCATGACGAGACTCCGTACCAGGGTCGGTCGACCCACGACTTGCTCCTCTCCAGCCCGGAGCACACCCGGGTGTGGATTCCCCGGTCTTCCTCCTGCTCCTCCTCCTCCTCCCCCGATTCCAAAAGACAGCATCCATTCAACCTACACCAGGCCTCATCGGCCAACGCCTCGACCCTCGAATCAAACTATGACTTTGCCTTCTCCCCGGTCTTGGACTTGACGGCCGGGAACGCAAACGGCCTGCTCAGGCCGCCCTTCATCTTCTTCCACAGCCCGTAGTCCGCCTCCTGGTTCCAGGTCAGCAAACCCACCCACGGCTGGACGTTGTAGTGCAGCTTCAGCACGACGTTGTCCGTCTCGGCCACCTTGCCGGTCGGGTGGGTGATCTGGTATTTCGGTCGTTGGTTCTTGATCGACAACTTTCCCCTAAAAACAGCACCAGACATGTGCTAGTTAGGACACCTGAAACTGGAGAGGAGAGGGGGCCACGGGAGGGTTGGTGAACTAACCGGCCAGGATCAATACTCTTCCCCTTCGCGCTCTTGATCAGCTTCCTCTTGGCCACCGGTCCGATGTTGGTGAGGTGGTCCGCGCTGGGACTGGTGATGATGCTGTCCCAGATGACGGCCTTGTTGGTCGCGTTGGTCGCGCTCGAGCTGTCGGGCCACTCGGCCGTCACGTAGACGAAGACTTGCTTCGTGTTCCAGGTGAATAGCGAGCTGAGGTCGGCGTCGAGGCTGAACTTGATGATGGCATATTCTTCCTTCTTGGTGGAGTAGTAGTGCGGGCGGCCGCGGACTCTGGGGAGGGCAAGGGAGTGTTAGCGAGCCGGGAAAGGTAAGAAGCTGGGATGGGGGTAGGGGTGGTGAGGGAGAGGACTTACACTTGGACGTTGGTCGTCTTGAGGGATCCGGTGGGCGCCCGGGGTGCCAAGAAGTCGGACGCTGCTATCAGTGCTGCCACGACGAAGGCGACTGTTGTGAAGAACCCGAAGGTGTTTTGCGCCCGCACGAGAGAGGTGTACATGATGGGCGAGATGTGTTGGGGATGCCCGGATCGAACGTTTGTCGCGGGTCCAAAGACGGGGGCTTTTGGGAATGTTGGGTGTGCACTCTACCTACAGCTTCCCATGTCGTCGTCCTGTCTCGTGACGGTGATATCTGGGCGGATAGTGGCTTGTAAGAGAGTAATTCACTGGGAGCTGAGTGAGTTGCGACAGCTTACCGTTGACCGCGAGTCAGGACACGTTGATATGCACTAATCGCGTTTATTGGATTAGCGCATTGATAGATAGCTTATCGTTAAGTGTACTGTCGAGATCGTTTGGGTAGGCCCTCCCGAGAAACAGTTCAGCACCAAAGCAACGGAATTGCAATACATTCCATGTAGACTACCTGTTTACGGGCTTGACACGAAGATGGACCCATCCACATCACCAGCCGAAAGTAGCTAAACTTGCTCGCGGATAGGCGTAGTTCGTACTGGTTCCCTCTGCAATTACATCACCGTTGCGGTGAATGCGCCGTTTGGTGACCGTAGACTACGATGCAATGTCCTCGTTGCCGCCATTCCTCGGCCGTAGCTTGCCTACCTTCGCACTCCAGATTCGTGGTCTCCAGTATTTGCAGTGTTCCACAGTGCTTGGTCCTATTCGCGGCCAAGCCCAGACAGCCAGCCCTCCTGGCCCTTCGACCGCGGCGAGAGGCGCAGAATTGTACAGTACTCCTCGACCTCGAAGCTATGCGCCAAGATGTGAGGTGACGGATCCTACCCAGCCGCTTGGTAGCCGAAGAAGCGTATCTGATGACTGGTGGCATCAGAATCCCTGGGCGGATGACAGCAGCATCAAGGCAACATACACATGGGGGACAAAATCTGGTCTAAAGGAACTACAAAAACTCCCTACCTTAAGAGATCTCGAGCGTCCTAGATGCTAGGAGACCGGAGGAAAACAGCAGGTTAGATGCAGACTGCTCTTCGGGATTTATGTCGGGAGATACCCTCCACCTTGCCCCCCTGCGAGGGAGATGGGTGTCAGAGACCCGATCCTCCAGGGTATGGCGATGTACACTTCGCCCACGCATGAGCCTCTGTGTAGCAATATTGCTGTCCTATCGACGCTCTTCTTCTGTAAACTAGTGTGTAGCTGGCTTCGAGACGTAGAGTTCACCTTGGCTTACAAACGCAGGTACGCAATGTTCTGGATGTTTCTTGGACAGTAAGTCTCGCTCGATCTCGCCGCGGACTCGAGCGCGCTGGGCCCCGGGGATGAGACTGTCCATCCCCAGCAGCCGCGAGACCGCTCAGTCTCGTGATATACACCGCGGTACCGAAACCCGAAAGGATCGACGAGGATTCGAGCGGACTCGTTCAGTCCTTCTTCGAACGTGGTTGCTTCCGGGCGGGTCTGAGGAGCTCGATTCCCCCGTCGGTTTCCGCTTCAGCAGGACAGAGCCCGACTAGGCGGCGAGGGTTCGTGAGAGGCCACTGGAGTCAACAGCGCTTAGTTTTGGACGTGCATGGACGGCTTGCATGATGCGACGATGGATTCAGCGGGGTGTATGTGACCGTGGGCTATCTTCGAATGAAGCAGAAGAAATCGATTGTGCTTGCGAGAGGATGGTATGCAAACCGGGTCATAGACACAGCCCCTTCCGCCAGCCGATTTGCCAGTGACAAAGGGCATTGATTGACCCGCAACGCCATTGTACTGTCCAAGAAGCCCGATGGAAGACTTGGGCGCCCCAACGGTTGCACCCCGTTATGTGGATGCACACCTGTAGGTGGTACTTCCCGGCGATGTACCCTCGAGCCAGGGTGTCATTCGCGAGGTGTCCAGTCTAATGCGGACAGCCGTTCCTGCTCGTCCACTGGCAGCTTCGACTGCACCCACTGATTTGCAGTAACTTTGTTCTAGTTGACCCCTGGCGTGAACGTGTAAGTAAAGGCAGAGTTACCAAGCAGGCCTGCGTCTCTGTCCAGTGAAGGGTGCAGAGAGTGTCTCACATCTCCTTCGACCCCGAGCACATCCATAACGGGAACAAGGTTGGCTCCTGCCTGGGTGAGTAAGGTGCCTTAAGTCAAGCCCTAAGGCACCAAGTGGAACAGTCGATTCCCAGCATGCCAGCCAGAGTCTAACGTCAGACGATGGGCGAGGCTAGGAACTTCATCACCTTGTGCATTTCTGCTCCCTCGGTCTCCATTAGTTCTCGCTTTTTCCAACCAAAGCGTGTCCCTTTGACTTCCATACTCCATACTTCCATGTGTTCGTAGCACGTGTCTCTCTCCGGCGGAGGATGCATGACATCGGAGAAAGTTTCAAATCCGTTGTCTTTCCGATGTGACTTCTACCACCAGGATGCTGTCCAGGACATTACACCCAATGGAGTTGTCTGTTCCACAGACTCGGCCGTTGCGAATGCTAGACGAGAGCGCATATAATCCCCGCATTCGCATCAAACCAACAGCGAGACAATCTGCAGAGCTCCTTCTCTGCGGCCACACTCGCAGCCACGATAAGCGCTGAAAATCCCCAGCGCATTATGTTATATAAGGTGGTCAGCGTGGGTTTCGAGTCCCCTTTGTATTGCCACGAGCCGAGATAGATATGTTGTCGCTGCTCTGTTGCAAACAAGGTAGCAAAACACTCAAAATTTGGGCTGCATTGACGCTTGTCATCTTCGATTTCTGTAATGAGGCGATGTGCCTCCCAAGCAGAGAAGGCAGGAAGGTCATCGAGAGTAATGACAGAACATACCTGTCAGGAAACTCTGCTTCCATTAACACGAGACGAAACAAGCTGTTCAACGGTATCCAATGCATGTCCGTGGGCGAAGCGCAGAAGCCAGAGGAAAGACCGGTCAATGCAGATGGTGGCAATGGCAGTGACGCTTATGGAATAGCAAAGTATCGAAAACGGACTGCGCACTCTTTTGTTGATATCCAGGGTCATTGAAGGTAAGGGTGCCCGAGGTGGGAAGGCGGTGCACTGTGGCAGATTTCGCGGGTTACTTATCAGGGGCTTCGCGGTCCGACTGGATTCTGATGAGAACACAGTGCTTCGCATTCATTTCTTTACGACGAATGGCGGCGGATCCGAGACAAGGTTATGGCGGGATTGCTGTTTCGAAGTATGCAGGCAGCCGTCGAATTGGTTGGAAAGGGGCCCTCGAATGGTACCGACAGCATGGTAACTTGAAGGTTCAGGGGTGTTGCCCGGTAACGGTCCAGAGCCTCGCCATTTGCCCACCATCCCTATCACATCGCTTTGGTTAGGTTTTGCCAGAGTACCGGATTGAATATGCCGTCTCCGATGCTACCATCGGCGACCCCAGCCAGTCTATTCATCAAAATCAGCACGGCTCCGGCTCTGACCGTCGCTGACGGAGCTCTTCGTCCTTGGTCCATTGCCGGCCAAACCACCAGACACCCTACACTCGCTCTCTGCTTTTGTCCGCGCTGACAGCATCATTCACAGGACGGCCCTGGGCAGAGATAGCCCCGAAGGAGCCTCGATCAAGACGCGACGGACCAGTCCGAGGAACAACCGCTTAGCCTCCGTATCGGCACTGGTCACCAAATCTTCAGCGGCTCGCCCTCGCATCGGAAGTTGGTGCTGCGTCTGGCCTTTACCGGTCCCGGACGGTGTGGACTCCGCGACAGCGCAGAGCTCTACAGCTCCATGAGCGCTGTAGATAGTCGAAACCCTCTCGGGACATCCTTACAACACGAAGCGGGGCGACTCACGAGATGGTGGACGCCTGAACATCGTTGCTTTTGCTTGTTGTGTGGGCTAAGGACGGGGTTCGTGGACGACAAGCCTCTGGATGAGCCGGTCTCGACAGACAACACTTGGTCGCGACAAGGCTCGCTCAGTTATGCGTAAGGATATAGGCATTGATAAGAAAGGACGAAATCATCCGCTCAAAAGGCAATGACTAGACATGATTCCAGGTGCTGAACAATGAAGGGCTGCCAGGGAGTCCCAGTAACAGAGCATGACATTCCCGCTGCCGCAGTCTAGCTATGCCAGCAACCATCTTGTCCGTGTCGCGGATGCTCAGCCAAGAACATTGATGTCCGCTGCAGTTCACTCCCCTTCTTCTTCGTCCTCCTCTGCGCCCGGCGTAGAGACCGCTTTTCCATTTCGTCCTGCTGGCTTCGATCGTTGAGTGGTCTTCTTTGGCTTGGGATTATTCTTCTGCGTTTCTGCCTTCCGCTTCTTCATGTAGATGACCATCGGCGGGGATTTGTTGATGGCCTTGAAGTCAGAAGAAAAAGCAGCCCTGTACCAAGGTGTCAGTCAACGGGCATCCCAACTGCCGGTGCGGCGGAGACGGCGTATTGTGAGTAAATCACCTTTGGCCCTGCGGATGCTCGGGGTTGGGAACGGTGTTACCCATGGCGCTTTGAATAGAGCAATGTCGTTGGAAATGTTGAAACTGATGGCGAGATAGTACGTGGCTAGCGAGGGTAGAAGGCAAGTCTCTGGATGGCTTCCAATGGAGGCATATGGAGAGTGGAAAGGACCAAGTCCTGCCTAAATGTGTGTCTCTTTTAATGCAGGGCACAAACCTAATGGCCTTTTGGACAACTCGAACCGAAAAGGACTAAGAAAATGCTGCTTTTGATCATCCTTGGAACCCATTGGACTTGGGTTCACCGTCTACGCCCGGCATATTGCGCCGGTGCAAGATGGAACGGTGTAGACAACACGCGTTCCATTCCACGCCACAAGGCCGAGCTTTGCCCCTGGCAGTTGGCATGGTAGACAACTTCCAATGCTCACCAGACAGTCTGCAGCGAGAGACATGGCAGAGAGCGACTCGCGACACTCTGAACGCGCCTGGGTGTGAACTTTGGGATTCGAGAAGGGCCCACCGAAAGCCGAATGATCCTTGTCAACACCCCTGTTTTGCTTCAGAGCCGCCCACCACTGTTGCCCTTCCAGGAAGACGCACAGCCGGGCAAGAATAGGGGAGTCGAGCCTACCGCACCTCTCTCGCTGTTTTCTCATGTCCACTCCTTGCCCACCACCTGTCGCAGGTCACACAACCAGCACAGAAGCATTGGGACCGTGCGCTCCTGTCAATGTGACAACACCAGATCGTCGGCGCGGTTTACCGAGGAAGTCGCGTCGCATTGCACGCGTGTCCAAGCGAAACACCGCTTCTAGCGATCCCAAACCTTCCGTACCGCGCCGTTGGCGAACACGTCGGCAACAGGACCGTCAACAGCCTTTTTGCCCTGATGATTCTGCCGACGTACCAGCGATGGAGGCTCTGCTCCGTTGACGGGAGGTTGCAGCTGGCAGCCACCACTGACCGGCCTGACCAGGTACCCGGGCCGGACGCTATGATTGCCGCAGTGCCTTATCGACTGCCCGCGAATCCGCGGCGCTGGAGGCGGTCACCGAAAGATCCTAGCCCCGCTAAACCTTTCGCACATCCCAAACAGATATCCACCGAGTCTCGGAGCCGAACTTTGGATTCAGTCTTGAAGCGTGTGTTTGTCGCTAGCGGCAACCAGATTGTAAGAGAATCCCCGTTGGAGAGCATGCAAGAGAATCCCCATTGGAGAGCATGCAAGAGAATCCCCGTTGGGAGAGCATGCAATCTCGTCGCATCTTCGCATCATAGTCTGCTACTCCAGATGCAAGACTTTTGTGACGCCGACTACCAGGGTTAGGGTTGGCTGTGGCGACTCCGATCTCGCGACAAAGCATTCCCTTTGCACGATTGTCTCCCTCGCTTGCCTCGACATACCAAATCTCTCCGCATCTGGTCATTCTCCTTCTCGCAGTCCCATATCAAGGGTCTGAAAGCGGTGTACCAGTTCGCAGTGGTAGCAATCGGAGTGGACGACTATAATTCCACCATACCTCGACCTTTCCCCGTCACTGAGCAGGAAAAGGGGTAAATGTTTTGATACGGCCTGCCTAAGTGGCTGCCGGCCCCACACAACAGCCACAACCCGAATTGGCACACCCGAACTTGAAGGGTACGTGCAGTAGTCTGCCGTACCGCCGTACCGAGAGTTCCCGGCACACGCCCCCATCGCCTTTTCGTTGACGCCATCGCACATACATAGAGTACAGAAGCGACATGTCACAATAGTTGCATATGTGCACTTTCCTGCCAATCACGCCTGTCCTGGCAACGGCCAGTTGGCTACTGCACAATCAGAAGGAGACACTGCTCGCCGGTGTGGTCTCCCGCTTGGGAGACTATCTGGCCGGAAAAGGGCATTGACAGAGGACTGATAAGTGGCTGGAAAGAGATACTCTCTATGTTGAGGCGCTGAGCCTGGCAAGGAGGAATGGACGGAAGGTCATGGTGCTGCTGAAGCTTCTGCTTCGATTGCTGGCCGTGGTATCGGTATGCCTGTTTCAGTCGGGTTGGGTACGGTGGTCCATGGGAATGGGTCTTGAAGATGTCTGAACGTTTGATGGAACAGAAACATCGCGATGGGGTGGGCGATGGAGGAGAAAATACAAGTGGTGTGGAAAGGACACAAGCAGGTGATGCGCCGAGGTTTGACGAATAATCGCTGGTGCTGTGGAACAGAAAAATTGGACGGCCCTAATAGGGGGCCCTTTAATCGGCTGTTGACGGATGGTTGTATGCGTGAACTCGTTAACTAAACTCCAGATCCCTTACCATAGCATTTCTTTGCCCAAGCTCCCTGACTACCTAGTCTACTCCCGGCTCTCGGGCCAGTCGAGACCTGCTTACTTTGTCGAACAATGGCATTCTT
>Ga0209127_100569_pt1 | contig 12783 bp, 3 predicted proteins | sample LakSupMetagenome_FD_187469 | JGI IMG/M metagenome (GOLD analysis project Ga0209127, IMG submission 187469) | Freshwater microbial communities from Lake Superior, Canada - Sta WM archaea (SPAdes) (version 2) | ecosystem: Environmental > Aquatic > Freshwater > Lake | place: Lake Superior, Canada...
GGAAGGTGTCGTAGGCACGTACCCTACCTTCATCCTCGGCGGAGCATCCGCACCATGGAAATTACTTCGACAAGCCGCCGAGTCCATGTCCATACCCCTGGACTCCAAGTGCGAATGTTGTATGCGTTGGCTGATATCCAGGCCTTTCTCCTTGGGCAGGCATCTGATAGGGTTTGTGGACCTTATGAATGACCTCAATCGGTCCAGACGTCTCGCACAGATCTCCAGGGACTCATGCGGCACCATTATCGACTTTCTAGACTGCAAAGATGAACTTCTTCGAGTCTTCGGCACCCTTGACCGGAAGAGGAATGCCCAGACTTTCGCCGCCGACTATTTTCTACGGCTTCTCGAACAGCACCGTCGACGGCAAGCTACAGACCCGCGAGACAAGGCATACGCCATCCTACCCCTCGTCGGCATGGCACATGTCCAGCCATTGCTCGTGCCGAGCTACACCACAGGCGTCTCCGAGGCTTTTATCGACGTAGCAAGGGCCATCGTATCAGGGTCCGGCTATCTGGACATACTAGCTTTCGCTGCCAATACCTCTGGGGCGCTGGACCTCCCCTCGTGGGTTCCTGACTGGAGCTCTCATGAGAACCTGGACAGTCATCTCCGTATCGCATCTCTGGAGAACTACCACACTTCCGGTGAAGCCAGGGCAGAAGCCCATATCGCTGGTAGGGTTCTGACAGTCAAGGCAGCGTGCCTCGGTGTCGTACAGTCGTGTGGCAAACCCATGAACAGCAAGAAACGGCTCTGGACGACGCTCCACAAGTGGCTGAGGCTAGCTGCGTGCCACCCGTCTCGCAAAGAGGCATACAGAAGGCATCGCAAGTCGGGATGGACACTTTGGAATGAGTTTCGCAGAACCGTCCATGTCGACATGGTATTTTCGAAGTACAGTTGGCGTCCGAGCGGATTTCAGGTTCCGATGCAAGCAGTGCGACAGAGCGAGGATGAGCATGAGTACGATCAGGACCAGGTTCGTTGACCAAACCACGTTCAGGTCAAGATCCACTGACTGACAGTCCAAGGACGCGTCCGACTTATCGGTCAAGCAGATGAGGGATAGGCTACATTCCGAGCTACACCGTCAGCTGCAGCGCGAGGTGTACTGGACGAAACTATCGGAAAGCATCGAAGAGGCGACAGAGCGCCATCTGGCAGTCAGCACAGAACGGCGAAGGCTTTTCATATCGCGAGAGGGCTTCATCGGACTTGCTCCTGTGGAGGCGGAACAGGGGGACGTGATCTTTGCAATAAAGGGGTGCCGCACGCCTCATGTTCTGAGGTTAACATTCCCAGCGAGCCCTGACTTGGATACGGATTCTGATAACTCTGCCCCTGCGGCAGCACAATTTCGATTAGTTGGAGACTGCTATCTTGATGGATTCATGGACGTCGAGCTGGATGATATGTTCCGAGACCATCCAGAAGTCTGGGATGGCGATGGATGGCAGGGTATTGACATTGTCTGAACATTAGCAGCGGGATACGCAGGCGCTACGTACAGCACGAGAAGCCAGAATATTACTCAAAATCAAGATTGTTTTCAATCTAGCCTATTCAACACCCAACAATGTATAATGGTATATCCAGTCTAAAGCCCCCTCCTTCATTCAATCCAAACCTCAAAATCGCTGCAAAATGACAAAACACCACAGGCTCAATATCATCAACAAACAAACAAACCCAACTCCTCCTCCATTACCACCACCACTACCCCCGCACCACACCCCCAAAAATCAAGGCTTAGCAACCTGCTCCTTCCTGAAGAACTTGAAGAACCCAATCGGCAGTATCAACTGCAGCCCCAGCGCAACCCAGAACCAAGCCTTCCCAAACCCGGGCATGACCCCCTCGCTAAAATCAGGAAACACGTCCCCCGGCCCCGTGCCATTCGGCCCCACCGCCCTCGCCAGTATCGTGAACGCCGCCCCGAGCGTCTGCGCCCCGATCAGCGTGGCAGCGACATGCTGCCTCGTAAGCGTGAGCAGCAGCACCATCCCCAGCCCCACGCCCTGGATCGCGTCCAGCAGGCCGAGCCACAGCCACAGGCAGCGCGTGAGCACCGCGGACGCGACGGCGGACCCGACCCAGGGGAGGTACAGGCCGATTCCGGAGGTGCCCCAGAGCATCTGGGCCCAGCGCGGGGCGCCGAGGCCGATGGCGAACAGGGGCACGATCCAGGGGTGGGTCTGGGAGAAGTGGCTGAAGAGCCAGAGGGATAGTCCCCAGAGGACGCCGAAGAAGGCGAAGGCTAGCAGGACGGCGGACCAGCCCGGTATCTGGCGCGAGTAGAAGAGGAACTCCCAGTTGCGGCCGTAGGGGGCCGACAGGAAGAAGTTCTGGACGACGACCGTGAGGAAGAACCAGGGGACTATGCGCCGGCGGATGAGGGACGAGTAGAAGCTCGGGATCTTGTCCGGGGATTGCCGGTAGTAATCCGGCAGGCCGACGTAGGAGACGAAGCCCAGGGTCCAGGCGATCAGCGCAATGGGCACAGCAATGACGAGGACCTTGGGGATGGGGGTGGAGGCGATGGTCCCCGTGAGGGTGCCCGTGGGCGTGGAGGCGGTGATGAGGGAGCCCCAGTAGAACAGGCCGACGATGTAGAATTGCTGGATTCCCTGGATTACGGCCGCGCGGAAGATCCACACCATGATTGGGGCGCCACCTGGATGACCACGTTAGTAACGTGAGGGGAAGACTTGGAGAGGGGAGGACACGTACCTTCGTCGCCAAAGTTGAGGGAGAAGAACAGAGCACCGCTCGACGCGCCCGTGGCGTACATGGCGGTCGCTACGCTCTGGATGGCAAGTCGTACGCCCTTGGGTAGGAACGGCGTCACGCCCAGGAGGACGAAGGCGAGACCGTAGAAGAACCAGGGGATGGAGAGCACGTAGAGCGACGGCAGCCGGCGGAAAACGAACCACCAGATCACGGAAGTGATGGCGTACGTCCCCGCGACGATATAGAGCTGGGTAGCCGTCTGGCCCGACTCGCCGGCCAAGAGGACGATCTGGAACGAGTTGGCAGCCATGATCTGCCCCAGGGCAAGGATGAACGAATACACGGGCCAGTCTCCTACGCGGATCTGGAGCAGCTTCTTCAGACCCGTGGGCGGCTTGTAGCCGTCGCCGAGCAGGAACTCGTCGTCGCGGTCATCCGGGTTTCGCCCCTCCTGCCGGTCGTCGTCTTCGTCGTCCGAGGGCGAGAGGCTGTTGACGCTGACCATGCTCGCCACGCGACTACTGCTGCGGTTTTTCTTGACGAGGAGACCGGCTCCGGCCCCCTCTCTGGTGCGGCTGGGACTGCGGCTGCGGCCTAGCTTGGCGTCTCTGAACTCCTTGGCCCATTGCTTCTCGCTTTCCTTCAAGTAGTCGTCGATGCAGAGATCCGTGTCCGAGTTCTTGGCTGTAAGGCCGGCGAGCTTCTGCTCGAACGCCTTGTAGTACTCGCCTGTGCTGTCGGTGAAGAAGGGGTCAACTTTCTGCAGCCTGAAGTCCTGTCGGTCGCCGACAACATCGATGACAGATAGACGGGAGCTGTTCCTTTGCTGATAGAGCTGGGAGGCATTGGGCCGAGCCTGCGGGTTGAGTAGACCGTACTGCTGTGGACGGGTCTCCGAGGGATCAGCCGACATCATGCGCATGGCGAAAGTGTCGACACTCAGGCGACTGCCCGCGTCGTTGTATCCGGGAGTCAGCGTCGCCAGACTGGACACGGATGACCGAGCCGACTGGTTCTGGAACATGGGGTTGGGAGGCAGGAAGGGCGATTCAGCGGACGAATCTCCACCGACAGGAGGGCTGCCCGGACTCCCCAGCGGTTGTGAAATCGACCGTCTGTTGGAGTGGTTGTCCTCGCTAGAAGGCTCCGAAATGAACGGCACATTGAAGCTCGACGACCTAGACCTCCCGCCCGCAATGGACTCGACGTCCGAATCGTCAACAAAGCTGCGCCGGTTCTGGTTGTGGATGTCCATCTCCGAGGGAACGGTGAGACGAGGCTGGCTGCTGCTGCCGGGCAGCTTCTTGCGCTTCTTAGCCTCCTTCTTGTGGATACGGATGCACTCCGACTGCAGCTTGTCGAGATCCTCGACCCACTGCGCGACGGGGAATCGTTGTTTGGCGCTCCATGCCCTCATCTTGACGCGCGTCTTCTGCTTAGACTCCAGCGCAGACACGATAGCCTCGCGGAACTGGTGCAGCAAGTGCTGGGGCGCAGTCGACTCAATGGTATACCAGAACCCTGGCATCTGACCGAGACCACCGACACGCGCGCCCACGCCCAGTGCACCCTTGCGTCCGAACTCGACCGCGACTAGGCCGAACGGCTCGTCACGGGACGGGATTAGTGCGAACTCGGCGCCGCTGAAGATGTAGGGAGGAAGGGCGGTAAACTCTGGCTTGCTGTAGACGCGCTTGGGGTATTTCTCCATCAGCTTCTCGAGCTTGAGGGCGGCGAACTTGCCGTAGAGATCAATGACGGGCCCGACACAGATGAGCTGGGTGCTGGGGTACTTCTCGAGAATAGACGGGAAGATGTCGGCGATGAGGTCGACACCCTTTTGGAGCGACCAGCGACCGACGAATACGAACAAGTCCGCGTTGGGATTAACCTCGAGGCCGGCCCATTCCTGAGCCTGCCGCCGCAGGTCGCCACGCTTGGACTCGGCCTCCTGGTCGATGACGATATCCTCCTTCTTGACCTCTTCGTCGCGCGACCACTCGGCCGTGTCGCTGGGATCCGGGTTGGGCAGCTGTCCGATCTTGGAGAGGCCCCAGAAGACGGGGTATCGGGCGAATGACCTGTCTCCGTATTTCTTGGACACACCCACGGCACCGAAGCCTTTCTGGTGAACTCGCAGATAGGACGCTCCGGCGTGCAAGAGATTGAACACAGAACCATACTGGACGTATTCCTTCACAATCTCGGGATCCAGGTTGAACACCTCGCAGACTTCCTTGGACTCCTCCGGGTTGCGCATGGGCCACATGCCCTGGAATTCGGCGTTGTGGAGGGACAGGGCGCAGGGTATAGTCCGCTCGGGCAGGAGATAGAGAGGGGCGGCAGCACCATGGTAGTCGTTGATGTGGTACAAATCCGGGTTGAAGCGGCGAATGGTTTCGGCGATGCAGTAGTTCCACGCCGAATAGTAAATGGCCGATTCGATATCGTCCATGCGCGGCGGGTAGGGATCGGTTTTGGACTGTTGGCGGAAGATGGGCGCATCCAGCAGCACGTACGTGATGTTCTGGACCTGGTGGTACTGCACCTCGATTTCGAACTGCTTGCCCATGATGGGCGCGTACATTGGCTCGGCGCGCTGATCAACAGGGTAGTCGATGCCTCCGACGCAGGGCACAACCCAGATCAAGTCCTGATGTTCGAGCGCCTTGCCCATCAGCTGGGCCATGACGCCCAGTCCGCCGATCTTGATCTTGATGTTCCAGTCGTCAATGTTGTACTCCATCGTGGCGATGATGACCTTTCTCCGCTTGCTGGCGACAGCACCCAGCTCGATCGCATCGTCCTTGTCCTCCTTGTGGCGCAGAGCTTCGAACGAGATGTTGCTGAGACGGTTGGCGGCGCTGCGGAACGGCGACCGGCCGCGCTTCTTGAAGCCGACCTTGTTGATCTTGACCTTGTAGAAGGAGCCCATGAAGATCCAGACGGCGAAGAGGCCACCCAGTACAGGGAGCACAGCCAGTAAGATGAACATGATGATCTGGATCCAGATATTACCCTGCGGCTCCATGGAGAAAGTCAGAGTCCTGTCATCCAAGAGCACGCGGTACGACAGAGCCGGCAGTTTTGGAGGCTCCGTCACATTCAGGACGTTCTTGGCAAGAGATGATGGCGGCATGCGATCCAGAACAAAGTCAGAATCCACGTCGCCGTAAACGAACCCAGCATCTGGCTTGCCGTCGGGGTTCATGCCCCAGATGTTGAGCTGGAAGTTGGTCGGCCACTCGTCCATGAAGTGCAGCTCCCACTTCCCGTCTTCCCTCAGGGACATGTCGTTCTTGCGGCCGCCGTCGAAGCCAAACTTGTTGAAGATACCGTGCGCGAAGATGTGCGGGAAGCGACGCTCCTTCTGGTTAGGATCGCTGTCGCCCTCCTGTTTGAAGGAACTGCTGCCGACCAGCTTGCTCCAGTACTGCACGATGACGTGGTCGCCTTTCCACTCCTGCCGCTTGGTGCCGGACCAGGGGAGAATTGTGATCTTCTCCTTGCCGCCCTTGTAGTCTTGCCAGTCGCTGTAGTTGGAGCCCCAGTTTGTCGAGTAACGCCACTTGTCGGCGCCCGCAGCCTTGTGGTTGACAAACAACTCGTCGCCCTCCTTGGTAATGAGCGTCTTGGAGTAGTTGGCGGCGATGGGGAAGGCAATCGGGTTGTCTGGTTTTCCGACGCGGAGGAAGAAGTGGTCGGTAGTATTTGTGCTCTCGGCGCCGGTCGCATCCTTTGCGTTGGCCACGGTGATACGGTGCACACCGTCAGCGACGTTGCTGAGTGTCGCTGCCCATCGGTAGTTGGAATGGATCGATCCGATGAACGGCGCCACGGCCTCGTTGTTGAGCTTGGTACACTTGGCAGTGCCGAGCTTGGGGCTCCCGCCGTTGGCCTCGACCGTGGACTCGATCTTGATGGCCTTGGTGACCTCGTCGCAGTCCATCTCCTTGGAGAACTCGAATGTGATGTCAACAGAGCCCTTGGCGACATCCGCGTTAATAGGGGCGTCGTGGCCGGGAGTGAACTTCGTAATCATCGGAGGCGGCTCCTTCCAAGAGCCTTCAGCAACATAGGCGCGGAAGTCCCATGGTTTCATGGTCAGCTTGCCCGTGCAGCCGTTGGCACCCTCGGAGCCGTTGAAGCCAAGGGGCGTGCTTGGAGACTTGTCGAGCTTGATCGAGTCGTAGGGGTGGAACAGATTCCTGACCGTGGTGCCGGCCGTGAAGGGAGCAATGAAGCCGTCGGCCGCGTCGTTGCAGTTGAACGTGTACTCCTTCTCCTCGCCGATGTTATGATACACCAGCCACACAGCGCCGCTCGCGAACTGGCCCTGCACCGAAGGGAAGAAGGCGCGGGCCACGCCAAAGACGCCGCGCTCCGTCGGGGTCTTATCAACGCCTGTCGGGTCGATCACCTCGGTGACGGTCTTCTTGCTCATCGGCTGGAGAAGCCAGCCCTCTTGAAGAGCCGGGAAGTTCTCCCGCATCTTGTACATAGCCTTCATAACGTTGCGCACGGGATGCGAGGGGTCGCGGTGGTCGTACGACACCGTCTCGTCCCTGCAGCCGTTCCGCGACTGGTTGCTCTGCGGCCAGTCAATGTACTGCGTGCTGCCCGTCAGATGGCAGCCGTGCAACATCCACGCAGGTGTGGAGGTCATGGCCTGACGTCCGAAGATGTAGTTCTCCGCTGTGCTGTCCAGCGTGTAGAAAGCCTGCTCCTCGCCGTAGTAAACGAGCGGGGCGCCGGGCATGTGAATTGTCGTGATGAACATGCCGAGGAGCATTCGTTCAACACCCTGCTCGATGGCGGGCCACCGGAACACATCCTGGTTCGTAGTACCCAGCTGATGGCGGGGGTCGAACTTTCCGGTGTTGGGGTTGATCAGATCGTTGGTGATGACCATCTGCGACCACATGTCCACCCAGTTCGGAGGCAGATCGAATCCCGCTTCCAGATTACCGCTCAGGCCGAGGAAACGCGTGAGGAAGCGATACACGGAGTAGTGGAATGCGCCGGAATCCAGGGCGTTCTTGCCCTTGTCGCGGATGAAGAACTTGCTGTCCGCATTGTCCGTGGTGAAGTTCATGACAGCGCCCGGGTCCTTTGGCTTCTGGTCCGACTGTCGTCCTCTCCCGATGTAGATCGAACCGTAGCCGTTACCGCCAGTGATCTCGCCCGGGAGGAAGAAGTTCTTCTTGCCGATGCCGGCAGCACACTTGCGAATGGCTTCGTTGTGGTCGGCCAAAGCATCAACCGTGATCTGCGTCGCTTTATCGTATCTGAAGCCGTCAATATCGAGCATCTTGATGGTGATACACGAAAACGTCTCGAGCCTCTGGCGGACCGACGGCTTCCAGTCCCGGAGACGGTCTTGGACACTGGCGAACTTGGCCAGGGAGCGCTGCCAGTCGGGATGCACACCGAATGCTTCGATATCGCCATAGTGATCGAAATCGCTGTCGTAACAACCCTGCAGCTGGTCTGTGACAGAGCTGTTCACGGGGAGACCCGTCTCGTCCCAGAAGCGCGGATAGTCGCACTTGTCCAGGTAGTTGTTGCTAATATTGAAGTCGAGGTACTGGCGATTCGTCTTGTACGCCACATCATGCTCCTTTATCCGAAACGGAGCTGTTTCGTTCTCGAAGCCTTTGAATGCGAGTAGGTCTCCCATTCTATCGTTTGTTCTTCAAGTCAGACCTCCATCCCGCCTCCACGCTCAAGGCTCTCGGCTTTACTCACGTTGAGAATGTGTGGTCCAGGATAACGTACATCCCCCGACGGTGGATCTCGTCGACGGTTGCTTGCCATTGCTTGATATCGCCGAAGTGCTTGTCGAGGAGGGTCAAATCCAAGGGCTGGCACAGACATCAGTACCTGCCGCGGATGCGATGAGCTGGCGGGCCGACTTACAGAGTACGAATCGACGCCCCAGGGCAAGTTCATGAACGGCGAACCGGCGATGTAGATGGCCTGCGGAGTAAAACTTGGGTTAGGAGCTGGAGAATGTATATCTGAACGTGCTTGCTAGCAAACAGACCTTGATGCCCATGCCTTGTATGTAATCTAAGCTGTCGATAAGACCCTGCAGATCACCGCCGTGCCGGAGCTGGTTGCTGGTGATGTCTTGCTCGAAAACCGTGCCATTCGCATTGTCGTTTGACGGGTCACCGTTTGCGAATCTGTCAAGGAAGAGCGTGTATGTTGGGACTCGCCAGTCTGCAGGCGACTCCTTGTAGACGAAACCCGGCCCTCGATCGCCGTCATAGTCGACTGGATTTACGGCGTCCTTCTTCTGGTTCAAGTTGTAATCGACAAAGGCTGGGTCATACCGCAAACCCTGTACCAAGCTCGCCAAAGCACAGGCTACGAGAAATCTGGCCATGGTGGGAGGGCCGCGCCCACGCGGGCGGGTTTGGAGCTATGTAATACAAACGAGAAGTGAAGCAAACTAGGCCGAGCTGTTGGTGTCGTAGCAGCAGCGTGGAAGCTCGGAAAAGGAGAAGCTCACATTCAGCGGATCTGAACAAGATCCAAAGACTGACTGGAGATCAAAGCTCTCATCGAATAGTCAGCAAACTGACCTCGAAGGACGGAACGGTGAGAGAAGAACGAAAGAGGAGAGAGATTTTTATTCGAGCTGATCGGGCTGCCATAAAGTCGACCGACACTGGTCCACCACCGTCCGGCTGGACCCTAGCTTGTCCCAGGATGCCAGGATCCCCAAGCAACAGCTTCGTTGGCTCGGCTGGGACGCTGGCTGCGCGTCAGCATATGGCACAAAAAAATAGAGTGCCAGCAGCAGCAGCAGCCAGGACTGTTAGCTTGACCGCAGCCGGCGCCCCCGTGTCGAAGAGGGGTCATCTAACGACGAGCTGAAAAAGGGCCCATGCAGTAGCCCAGGCGACATGTGAACTGCGACTCAGCCAGTTGGAGCTCGGCCAAGCCTGCCAAGCTCTGGCTCTGGCAGCTTTTCCAGCAGCATGGATGTCGGGACAAGGGTCGGGCTGACAGGGGGGCCGATCCAGCACCGCCCTTCTGCAATTGATGAGAGCGGCCGTCGCCATTTGCGAGCTCTCCATTGAGGTGACACCAAATTAGTTCCTGGCGGAGAGAAACACGCCAGAGTGATCCGTAGCGGCGTGGAGAAGCGGGTCATCGACTCCAACGACTGCAACAGCAAGCGGAAACCGCCAGCGGTACAGCCTCACACGTTCGACTAACTGTGTCTAGCAGCCTGCCCGCAACAAGTTTTCGGAAGAGCTGTAGTCCCGCGATGGCATCCGGGCCGTATCGTGGCGCAGATGTAAGTAATAATCACTCGATGACATCGTGGAGACGTCCCATATGTGTCGCGTCAGACGGGGGAGAGACAGCAGACGGGTGAGACGCGCCAGTTGTCAAAGGCTGATAGACTTTCTTGCCGCCAACCCCTGACGCACCCCATAGGGCTGGGCCTGGGAGGTTCCATCCAGTCTTCCAGAGACCAGAGGACGACAGAAAACACCCTCCATCCCGTTGCCCCCACTTTGCCAAACCTCGAAACCGACAGATGAGGCGGTTGCAAGGGCCATCAAGAGCCTCATCGACGTCTTCGCCATAGAAGTCAGCGACGAAATGTTATCGCCAGCTTGTTGCGCCAAGCTCTGCAAATTCAGCCTGGGCGTGGAGATTCCCGACGTGGCATAATTCTGGAGATTCCTGCCAATGGCTTGTTAATGAATGCTCCGCTGCCCGTGCTGACATGAAGTTCGCGAGGTGGCCAATCACAGAAGAGTGGAATGAAGACGCATTGCCGTCTTGGGTAAGAGCCGACGGGGCCCAGCCACAGTCAGCACAAAGGATGCGATGCCGACCAGCATGGAAGATCTCGTAGCGAAGGTCGGTCCTTGATGAGATGGTCGATTATGTTACGGTGCGTAAGCGCTACTGTTTGACCGTCTGTCCGTTAGGCTGCAAGCTCAATGGATTGACTGCTGCTGGTGGTGTTGCTTCGTTGTCTCGGCTATTAAGACATCACGACTGCTACTACCCGCGGGGCTACTCTTTTCGCTCGCTTCAGCGACACAGGGGGAACCAGACGCGGCACATTCAAGACGACCTTGATGCCCACAGCATGCAGCGCCCTTTGTGAACTTCTAACACGAAACAAATGCCGTATCTCCCTAGCTACTGTCGCTATCCGTAGTCTGACCGAAACAGCGCGGAGATATCAACAATGTTAATGGTCAGTGGTGACTTTCTGTGACGAATCATGGCCAAATCTGACTCCCCTCGCGTGGAATATAGAATTAGCGGTGATCCCCACTCGATGATCGCGATGATCGACCATCCGAGCTCACTACGTCTTGATGACCTGTCTGGAAGTACGAGAATCCGTTTGAAAGAGCCCGGCATCATTCACAAGGAATTCTCTCAATCGGCTGTCGCAGCAGCAAACGCGCAGAAAGTCCAGGCTGGAGGGGGTTGGCTACATCGACGCGTCAACCGCCGGCAACCCGATTGGCGTCGAAGTCTGACTGATGGCGCCTCAACAGATAGGTCCGAAGAAGCGTGAGGCTGGACGAATGCCCAAATATTAGTGAACGAAGAACGCTCTACAAGGCCATATCGAATAATAGGAAGCCATGAAGTCCAACAGCATCGAATGGGAAACTAGAGAAGAACTATGTCCAGATCATGTAGACTTCCAAAAGACCTTGTTGTTGCTGGTGAGACAGGCCATGCAGGTCTGTACCTTATCTGCCATGGCTTTCTCCCTTTCTCGCCCGGACCTAATCACAAGAATGAAAGTCAACCGCTAGCACTGCTGTAGTATCGAATTTGGTACGCCATGTGAACGGTTCTCATCAACATACTGTGCAATCAGTCTGACCATGATGTTGGAGCGGTGAGGCTCTACAGCACAGCCACTCCCTCTGTCCCACTGTTTCGGCACCTGAGTTCTTCCACGATTGTTCTCTCTATTTTTAGAAGGACGAGTCGCACTAAACCAATGCGTTGAGGATTTGCATCTTCGGACAGCAACAACCCAAGGTACGTCAAATGCTTGTTGCAGATGCAATCTCATCAGAGGGCTCTAGCCAGAAGGCAGTGGCACTGGCCGAGCCACTAGACTTACAAGTAAGTGTACACATCACAGCAAGGAGAGCAGCAGGCAACCATTCACCCATCCCCACCAAATGCACCTCAAGCATCACCACCACAATGCGAAAAGGTCACGAAAACAAGAAGTTCTAGGCCGTGCATCATGCATCAAGAGCAGACGATATGTGAGCGCCATCAAGCACGCTCGCGAGCTGTGTCCAAGCCGCAGGTCGCACGGCAGCGGGGTCCAGCCAGCCTCAACTCGCTACCATTGGCGAGAGACTCCAGCCATCTACCGTGACCTGCATTACTGAGGTACCACACACTCTCGGAGAAGCCATAACAAATACGACGCTGGTGTGCTACGTATCACTGCTGAATCTCGAAGCTCCTGACCCTCACCTCTCCGCCGAGCTTCTTCGTCGCAAAGTTGAACACCCCAAACCGCGGCCCCATGAAGAAATAGTACATGTTGTTCATTTGTACCTCCGGCCCCAATCGCGAGAATGCCGCCCCGTCGCGACTCCACGAGAAGCTGCCGTTCCGCAGCGTGCCGCCGACGCCGAGACCGCCTCCCGGCCGGATGTCGGCCGTGATGCGCAGCCACACCTCGGTCACGCCGGCCAGGTCCGGTCCGGTAGCCACCACCGTGCCGTTCGAAGACGTAGCCCAGTTGTTGTTCCTGTCCAGCCGTGCCCCGTCGACAACCACCAGCTGCGACGAGTTCCCCCCGCGCCACACGCCGATGTACGAGCTCCAGTCCCGGAAGAGCACGGCGCCGGCCCTGTCGCCGTCGGCCATCCCGCTGATGTCGACGCGGAACGTGCCGCTGCTCTGCGGGCCGAGGATGCGCCGGGTGAGCGTGTTACGGGCCGAGAAGATGTCCGTCGTCACCGAAGCCGTGCCGAGCGTCAGCCCTCCGCCGCTACCAGACAGCCTCCACCTGCTGTT
>Ga0209127_100570_pt1 | contig 12775 bp, 5 predicted proteins | sample LakSupMetagenome_FD_187469 | JGI IMG/M metagenome (GOLD analysis project Ga0209127, IMG submission 187469) | Freshwater microbial communities from Lake Superior, Canada - Sta WM archaea (SPAdes) (version 2) | ecosystem: Environmental > Aquatic > Freshwater > Lake | place: Lake Superior, Canada...
GCCTTGAAGGTCCTTCAAAAAAACTGCATCGGGCATCTTCGCGGCCCCCGGCCTGGTGGTAACAGGCCCTGTCCTAGACCTGGCCAGATGTGTATGTACTGTGGTATGTACGTAGATACATACGTGCTAGTGTACGTATGCGCTGCGCATGCGGCTGTAGTGTATCCAGGACCCTGGCAGCCCTGGCCTGGACGATGCAACGCTTTTGTTGTTCGGCTCATGATCCGAGACTCCTGATCTACGTTTTGAGCTTGCGGAAACGCCCCTTGCAACGTCCAAATCACACCAGCATGCTGAGATCTCTCATCCTTGACACTATACTGTGGAAGCTATCGACGAATGCCATATTTGTCATTCATATTGCGCCACGGTGAAGTGGCTTGCCAGCATACGCACCATTTGTGGTGTTGCTCCAGCCATATTCGCACAGGACCGCGAAGCATTTGCTCCTCTTTGTTGACTGAGATGGCTTCCACTGCCCCTAACTACTAGTCTAGTAACCGGCGCCGACGCACATGTACATGTACGTACAGTACAAGTACATCAACAGCTGCATTACGAAGCAATCTCAGCCGAAGCCCACTCTCTCGGAACGGAGCTCGATAGTCTTTGCAGCCATCAATGCGACGAGATGAGACTCCCGCACAGAGGCGGGAAGTGTGGCTTGATTCTGCATAGCGCCAACTTGATCGGCGTCCAGCCGCAAGCCCTTGTGATGTGTGGGGTCGCTTTCCATGGAGAGAACAACAAGCCACCTCCCGACAATCCGGTCAGCAATCCCGTCTCGAAGCCCTTGTCTGCCCTACCTCAGCCGCAGCGCAGGAACAAGGTAGCTTCAACGGCCTGTCTTACCTCAGGGGCACCTACCAATAGGGGAAGCTCTCGGGCAATGTTCCCCAGAAGTACTGACGTGGTACAGTACATATTTCACCGGCACCGGAGATCGTCCCTACAGTGTAGCATTAGATCTTCGCCGACCAACTTGGTGCTCAGTTCCGTGCCCCGGGCAGTGCACCCCCCGGACCGCCTTCTCCTTTCCAAGTCATGGAAGCAATACCTTCAGGCTGTACAAGGCTGACGACAGCTCCCCACGAGCCGCGAACTTCCACGCATGAACGCATTAAGCGCAATCTCGTTGATCATTCGGACCTGCTGCTGATTCAGAGATTTACAAGCGCTCTCCCAACCTGTCTCGCAGGAGACTATCGTCATACTCTTTCTTCTACCTTCCTGTCTTGGACAATGGCGTCCGATTTTTGTTCTCGAAACTGTGCCACTCGACTGTCATTCCATCACGATATACCTTGGCATTCTCCTGATGTTCGCTCATCAGCCAATGCCTCGTTGCGCCGAGCGCAAGAACACTTTACACCCAAGTCTGCCAACACACACGCACGCCCCATGACGGGTATTGCCGCCGGGTCACCCTGGCGGGAACAGTTTCCACGACGCCGGTGGTCCCGTGTGGGATCGCTCTCGTTCCGCTGCAAGCTGCAGCAGCTCTCCAAACATGCACCTCGTTCGGGTGATGAGCATATATGAGGGCTCTTTTAGTTTCCCCTTGGGCTTCCACTGCAGGGACGAAACATGAGTGGGATCCAGCAACAAGTGTCTGCTATAGCTCTCGGAACCCCAAGGGAAGCTCCTTGAGCCTCCCAGCGACGCAGGGTTTCCGGCTTGCTTTTGTCAGATTACCCAGTTGATCGCACGACAACGCCTACATCATAAGCCGGCGGCAATGGAAACAAGGCCTTCTCGCAAGCCTGATACTGTGTGTTATTGCTGACAACCGTTACATCCGACGACTCAGCAGGTCGTGCCTGAGTCTCGGCCCGGCGTCATGTTCGGAACATCGACATGCCAAGGTATAAGCTTGTATTTGCAGATCAAACAGATCTGTTTCTGGTGGATGACGAATCCGCACCATGGTATGCTTTACTCTCGCTCAACCACATGGCCCCAGCGCGAGCATGTTGGTTTAAATTTTACCGTTGCTTTAATACCTGTACTACCTCGGCGAGCCAGCTGATGCAAGCTGCATCAGTCCTATTATTGAGCCTGAACTTGTGTATTGCGGGATGGCTAGGACGGACGAAGCATCGGGATGGATGAAGAGATGAAGAGTCAACATGCGAGCATCACAGGCCAACGATAACCTTTTGAACTTTCTCAAGTACGTCCTAGAATCACAGTATGGCTTTTCTATCACAGCAGCTCGGCAGTATAGACACATGCGCTTTTATAGACAGATACACCGCCGCCAGTTCCCCCCTTGACCACTGTGCAGCTGGGCGAGACCAGCAGATGGCGCTGCCTGCCTACATCCGCAGATAATATACGACCAAACACGTACAAGGCTCCTCCAGAGCGCCACCTAGACCGCCAGGGCACGACCAATGGGTCATCAACGCCTTTAAGCTAGTATACCTTGGGGGGAATGAGGCCACAAGCACAGAGGCGCCGGCCAGTTCGTCCCTTCCCTAATACCCCGTAGCAAAGAGAGGTTATTCCCACCTAACTGTGGAAGAGAGACATGCACATGTGCGCCGCCAGCCGCCCGCCCCCCTTAGTTCTCCTGTAATGCAAACGCCGCAAGAATATCCCTTTTTCCCCTAACGAGGCGAGTCCATCGTCCCGGAAAACGAAAGATGACCGCTGCCTCGCAGCTCCCGACAACCCTTGATTCCCTGACGCCCATTCTGTTTTTCATAGTCGTGTGTTCCACTGGCGCGCTACCCTCACGAGTGGCATCCCGTTCGTATGTCAGCAGCTGACACCTCGCTCGTACATTCCCTTCCGCCCATATGCTCTCTGCGCGCTCTCTTGGCCCAGAGCAAACCAACGCAGCACGATGCCATCACGGCAAGTGGTCTGATAACCACGGCAAGCCAGAGTTCCAAAGGAGACACAAGGTGGCACTCGTGATCCCATCCCCAGCCGCAAGAGACCGTGTCGTGCGCCTCAGTGGCTCCTAGCCCTCCGCGTCGTCGGATTCTCCTCAAACATTCTGTACCAGCCCCGATCCTCTAAGCCCTCAGTATCTGGAGTTGACTCACTTCTCGGTGCAATCCCATCGAGGGATTCCGCTTCCCTGCCCCCCTAGAGCAGAGGCATCCTCCTCGACGACGGATCGTCGTCCATGAGCGACATGTCCATGCCGCCCACCTGCTCGAGGCCGCTGACCCTCGACTCGAGGTTGGACATGCGGCTGTCGACCATGCCGTTGCCCATCCCCCCGCTCCCCATGCCGCTGCCCATGCCGTTCCCCATGGCGCCGCCCATCCCGTTCCCCATGTTGCTCCCCATCCCGCCGTTGCTCATCCCCCCGTTCGCCAGCCCGTTGCTCCCCAGCGCGGCCCCGCCCATGTTGGCCGTCGGCATGCTCTGCCCGCCCATGTTCGGGGTCCCGCCCGCGGCGGCGAGCACGTTGCTCCGGATCAGCGCCTCCAGCGACTCGAGCCTCTTCTCCAGCCCCTCGAAGCGCAGGTCGATACTCTGCTCCACCCGCGCGAGGTTGGCGTTGACGTCGTGGTTCATGCGGTCGATCTTGTTGACGATGGTCCGCAGGCTCTGGTTCACCGGCGTGCCGCTGTCGGCCCCCTGCCCGGGCGCGGGCACCGCCACGCGGGGCTCGTGGTTGTGGTGGGCCTCCTGCACGCTGAACCGCCACTGGTTGTTGAGCTGTACTTCGCACACCGCCTTCGCCTTCCACGGGCAGTCGATCTTGCGGGTCGACGGGTTGCGTTTCTTGGCCGTGCTGTTGTACTTGACGCCGCCGCGGTCGCAGACCAGGTCGTAGCGCGTGGCCTTGTTGTTGCGGTAGTTGGAGGCGCGGAGCTTGACGATGCCGAAGCCCTGCTCCTTGGCGGCGGCCTGGACGGTCTTGAGCAGGTCTTCGAAGGTCTCGTAGATGGCACCCTGGGGGACTTGCATCTGGTGGTAGGTGGTTGCCGGGGATTGGTCTTGTGCTTGGGACATTATGGACGTGTCGGCCGCGGCAGTGTTGCTGGTGTTCATGGTGTTGGTGGGGGTGGATTCGGAATTCTGCATGGGAGAGGCCTGCCAGCTCGCGACCAGGTTGGACAGGCCGTAGGATCGGTTGGGCGCCGGGCTCACTGCCGCCGAGGCGGCTTCGGCTATCGACGTGGTGGACGGCGTCGGGTTGCCGTTGAAGTAGACCATGCGGTTGTCCTGTTGCGGGAAGGCTGTTAGGTCATCCTGGTGCAGGTTCAGGCTAAGGGTCGGCGTCCCGCCAGCAGCGGCGGTCGCTTGTTCTTGGACGACACCTACGTTGTTGCGCCGCTGTTGCGACTGCTGTGGCTGTGGCGTCTGTACTGAGGGCAGGCTGTGGACGTCGCCGGGTGCGTGTGTGACCGGTGGTGACGTGTTGGGATACTGCGAGTGGGATGCGGTCGCGTAGCCATTCATCAATCCGTTGGCATCCGTAACTGCTACCTGCGACGAGAGACGCGATACGTCGACGTGCTGTGATGTATATGTGGGATGCTGCTGCGAGGCCGTGTCGTGGTCTGTTCCGCGCACAGTAGCGTCTTGGGTCCAGACCGCGGGGTTGTGCTGCTGCTGCTGTTGTTGCTGCTGTTGCTGATTGGGAGACGGTTCAGCCTCAGAAACGCGTGCACGCTTTCTTCCCCGGCGCCCGGATGCCGGAGGATCCATCAGTTATTATCGCGATGGTATCACGACAGTCGATTCCCGTCTCCAGTCGGAGAAGCAAAAATACCTAGGTATGCGCGGGGGGATGATGATGTGTCGCAGTTCGATGCGGGTGTGTGGTGAGGGAATTCGCACCGTGTCGTTGGGAGTCTCGATTGGCAAGATCAGATCGAGGATGCGCTGCACCGTGCTTGGGTCCTCCACAGAGGGTACATAAGATTGGCCGAGCTGAAACGTAAGGTCCTCAACAGATCTCCAAAATCGCTGGTGAGAATCCTGTCCCGCCGCGCAGTGAATGGTTTGTCGAGTCCTGCTACCCGAGCGATACCCCGGAAACTGGATCGAGATAAGGTACAGTGTCGGACGAGCTGGAGGCTCAAAAGGACTGGACAGAAAGGGCCCTTTCGAGTCGTCGATGTGGAACCGAGTTGTGTGCCTGTGACGCGGCTACCTCGTGCGCAGGTTAAAGTTGACGCTAGTGCAGATCTATCGAGCTGCGCTTTAGCCAGGAATGGAAACTACCAAGGTAGCGCCACCACAGCTCTTTCCTGCTTCTTTGTACCTCTAACCACTAGTTAGAGCTTGGAACTACCTATCCGGACGACAATAGAATTCCACGCCTCGACCATAATCCAACAACATCCCATTTCAGACACACTATAGAAGTAGAGTCCGATTTATTGAATCAACAGAAGCCCCATCGAATGGCCCCAGTGCAGCAAAAGCAAGATGACGCCGTTGACGACCGTGAAGAGGAGAGGCTCGAGGAGTCACTGGAACAGCTCAGAGAGCTCCATCTCAAGGTGTGATGCGATGGTCTTGAACAGTTGCGGGCAACAACTAATCACTAACCCTTACTTCTTGCAGCTGAGAGCTCTCCGCACCACTATTCCAAGAATGGCCGGGCTGATTAGTACAGCTCGTTCATCTCGTATGTTGTGCATGGTCTTATCTCGCAGGCAAACCCAGAAACGCTAACAGCTTGCCTAGCCGATGCTTTCGTCTCAACCTTCAAGCAATCAGTGGCAAGCGCCCGCAAGGAAGTCTCAGAGTTCGAAACTGCGGTGACGAGTGCCGAGAGCAAGAAACTCTTCGACGACGCCGATGCCAGTCGTGAGGCGAAGCCCAAAGGAATCCGGCCCTGGCGGGCGACCGACGACCCGAACTGGACGACGCTGAGGAAGAAGAAACCCTGAGGGCAAAGTGACACCTCTCACGAACACGATCACAGTCCACCTGGGTTGGGCGGTATCCCGTAGACCTGTCATCCAGACTTGCAATTACTAGGAAACTACTGGGCTGGGAGCCGTCCTACGACGGGCGAAGGTTCCATGGACCAGACTCAGGCCGACACGGTGCCAGGTCCGAGTTCAGACCGTTCGCTGGAGCTCACTACAATCGCACCATATTCCGACGTCGAGTTATCCCGGAGAACGGCCTCGAGGGAATTTAGGCCGCGATTGTGGAGGTATGGTATCTATACTGAGGAGACATTGATTACGCATAGGAGCTTCAGTGAGCGAGTCGGTCTCTTATGGGTGAGAGGCATAATGCATGGCCTCGGTCTGGAACCCGAGCCCATTGAATCAGCAGGATAGAAGACATATTGAACGCTGCAATACACGAGTCTCTGTCGAGGTAGCATCCTTATATAAACTGACTGGGAGAGTGTTCTTCCATGTCTAACTCCCGAGTCTCAAGTCTCACCTATGTGATTGCCTCGCTGAGCAAAACGGTTGAGGCGCTTATATAATCCGCTCATTAGCCACGCTTGCCAAGCCACGCTTGCCGTACTGTGCACAGTGAAGTGGCTTGACTGCTAAATACGCTCGATTGGCCCAGCTGCGGGTGGGGCCGCACTTCTCGCCCACACAAATTCCCAAAACACCAAAATTCAAACTTCTCAATTACTAGCCCGTGTTGCAGGACCGAAAGATTGAACAACCCGACAATCCCCACGACAAACCGCAGCAATGGCTCACACTCGTGTCGCGTACCGTCGCCGGAACCCGTGAGTCGAACCCCAGAGACGGAAAGGGCCAGCTCTTGGTTTCGAATGATGGCTGACGTTTGACTCTGCTGCAGCTACAACACCACCTCCAACCGGACACGCATCATCAAGACGCCCGGTGGTGATACCCGGATCCTCCACATCAAGAAGCGCGGCACTGCTCCCAAGTGCGGCGACTGCGGTACCAAGCTCCCAGGCGTAAGTGTCTCTCGAGCCCAAGTTGGAAGCAGAGAAGGATTGGTCATGGCAAGAGTGCGGAGGAGGGACGCAGCAATCACGACGGGACTACTACGATAACTACGGACACACGCACGAAAGTGTCAGCTCGGCAGATCTACGATTTAAATCCGGAGACGGATGCCGACGTCGAATCCCTAGTTGCGCAAGCCAGATCATGAAGGCAGCGATGGAGTGGATGGCTCATTGCCTGCCTCGTTTGAGTTGGTGAAACGTTTTCACCATCCCTGGCCGACACTTCGATATCGATTTAACGACACCTGCGGTTGCTGCGTCCTTCGGGAACGGACAATACCGGACTTGGAACAGATAAAGCTAACGTTTGACACCACACACAGATCCCCGCTCTCCGCCCCCGCGAGTACTCCCAGATCTCCAAGCCCAAGAAGACTGTCCAGCGCGCATACGGTGGTTCAAGATGCGGTAACTGCGTCCGCGACAGGATCGTCCGCGCTTTCCTGATCGAGGAGCAGAAGATCGTCAAGAAGGTCCTCAAGGAGCAGACCTCCAGCGAGAAGAAGAAATAAGCGGATCGTCTGGAAAGGGAGGGCCTTGTTGAGGAAACGGAACTGGGGGGGAAAAGGGTTGGTTTTTCATTGCTACGGTGTTCACATCATGGAAAACAGGGCTGCATGGTCGTTTATCCAGTCAGTAGCCGTGGTTCGGCTTGGTCTCTGTCAATAAGGAGCTGCCTTCTTTCCCGTCGTCTTCGAGGGTTCGGAAATGATACAGGACTTTCGGGCGTAACTCAGTGTATGTCCCTTGCCCGTGAGGATGTCATGTCCTGAGGGTTGCAGTCCTCCACCGGCTTCAGCAATGAATATCAATCCTTCTGCCATTTGAGCTCGATTTCGACTGCTGTTCGAATTTCGCCATGCAAACTAGCACCTACTCTCGCTGCTCTTCTCTTAATGCCACTATCCGATTGTATGAGCCAAAAATACATGTCGTGGCAGTAGATGAATACATGGTAGACTGATTGTGTGGTGCATATGGGGTTTTTCGTCAATGTTGCAAGTCCCCGTCTACGGTGCAATGACGTCTAAATTTCCAAAGCTTCATCGCAACCACTTAGACTCGGTACCAATTCCACACTCCCACGCTGCAGCAATCCATTGCCTCGCCAGACCATGAACGCACCCCAATGAACCGCCTGCCGTCATAATAAGAGAGACATGCCTCATCCACTCTATCCAGCTCTACGGAGCGCATCCCGCGCCCTCCGCGCCGCCCTCCATCCACGACCTACCTCGACCTCCTCCTCCTTTCGCCACCTCTCCGCCCCGATCCTCCTCCACCCCCACGCTGCCAGCCTACACACCTCCCCCTCCCCTCCCCGACGACAAGCCCACAGCCGCTTCAACGAGCCCGTCCCGGACCAGCCCCCTCCCACCGACTTCGCGCGGATGGACGTGCTGGGCCAGACCCCGGCGCCCGCGACCTCGATCGACGCCTGCCTGCCCGACGGCTTCGTGCTCGGCGACGGGGCCGTGACGATAGGCGGCGGGTCCGGGGCGCTGCTGGTGGGCGGGGAGGCGTTCGCGTGGCGGCCTTGGGAGGACGAGAAGAAGAAGTTGGTCAATGCTAGGGGCCAGTGGGATTTGGAAGGCGGGGAGGAGGTGTTACAGCGCGCTTTTGGGGTGTTGGGGCTTGTTTGGCCGCGGCCTGGTAGGTTGATGCCTTTTTTATTTTCTATTTGAAGGGGGGAAGACAAGGTCAAACAGGCGAGGGGAAGATGCTAACCTTTAGTGGCCGGAAACAGATCTGCTGATACTCGGCCTCGGTCCGGAGATGAGGCCCCTCAGCCCGGCGGTGAGGAAACACATCTCCAGCTTGGGCATCAGGGTCGAGGTCGCGGACACGAGGAACGCGGCCTCGCAGTTCAACCTCCTTGCTACGGAACGGGGCGTGGATCAGGTTGCTGCTGCGCTGATACCCATCGGGTGGAAGGAAGGCATCGGAGCTCAATGATATGGTTCGGGGATGAGAAGAAGGCGGGGAACCGGTCCATACGCTGAGCTGGCGGGATAACTGGGCGGGGAGTGCTTGTTGGCTGCGTGGGAATGTATTGATAGTGTCTGATTAGGTACGCATATGTCGCCGGGTTACGGGATCCTGTCGGTAGCAAGATGCTCAGTCGACAGCCTGGAAGCTACCAACGTGGGCAAGCTCACACTATTCACTCCCACTGGTTCATCCACTCTTGTGGCCGTCTCATCATGGCTGTGATCTTGACCTTGTGTATCGGTGTGCCACACTGACAAGCCTTGAGCTACAACAAATGTGCACTATACCTTACACACAAGGGTATCTTTTGTTGTTCTATAGTCCGAGTCTATATATTGAGAGATACTAAGTCTCCAAATCATCCGTCCTCCGCCCCCTCCCATCTAGCGCTGAAAAGCAGTGTTGCCTGAGGAGTGTGCCGTTTTGGCTCCCCGACTAGCCACCCTGAACCGCCATCTCCGCGGATTATCCCTCTTGACATACCTTATTTCGGGAGCGATGCAGCGTCAGGACGGATAAACTTGCTTCTGGGCTCGGTGTGGTTTCGCTGCTGTATGGTTCCCCTTATGACGACTCTCTCCGCGCGCGGTTTCTGGTGCAGATTTTGCGCGGTGTGATAGTCTTGTGGCCGTGTTGCAAACCCCCCGGTCACTCTCTCTTAGTCCGACCACCCAAACACCTCACTAACAGCATGCGTGTTGCTCCTCACGCCCGTAAGCGCCACCAGAATCCCCACCAGATCCACAACAAGCAGCAGCACAGCCGCCAGCATGAAACGCGGGTTGAACACCCTGTACAGCATCAGATGCCGCCTCAGGTGTCCCGCCCACGCCATGGTCGCCAGCGCCTCGACCGCAAAGTAGCTCACGAACACGCCCAGCGCGCGGCTGACCGCGTCCAGCGTCCCCTTGCGCTTGGGGTTCGTCTTCCAGAGCACCACCAGCGGGAGGGCGGTCGCCGCCAGGATCTGGCCGGCGAATGTGTTGAGCACCACGACGACGGGCGACCAAGGGTATCGGATCGTGAAGAGGGGGATGAAGGCGCTGTCCCACTGGATGCTGCTCAGGGCAGCTTGGTGGCCCGTCTTGAAGAAGTAGAAGTTGCCTAGCAGGCCGAGCATTATGGGGCCGATGGTGGAGGCGGTCAGCGCGTTAAGGTCGAGGATCTCGATCAGACTCAAGATCTGCCAGAGCATCAGAGCAAGGGCACCGCCACCCATAGGCTTGGAGAGGAGGAAGCAGGCGCCCATGATGTTCAACGGCAAAAGCAGATACCTCGCGCCGTTGGCGTTGCCATAACCGAGAACGGTGACCTGCGCTCTGCCGGACTTGGTTGCCTGGGTAAAGATGGAAACGCAGGGCGGCGCCCAGACGAAGGCCGTCGTGCCGGCTACCAAGGCGAGGGCTAGGACGACCTGGGCGACATAGACGGAGAGGCTCTTCAAGGCCAGCTCGGGCAGGCCGGGGACCCAGTTGCCGTTGTTGGCTGCGTCGATGGCCCAATAGGCCGCAGACATGAAGAGGCCGGTGCGAAAGACGTAGCCGATCCAGGTCGGTGCTAGACCTTCGTAGGAGCGGGTGGGGACAAGGTAGGCCTTTACGATAGAAGGGAGGATGAAGAAGATGGTGAAGGGAATGGCGAGTTGCCAACCGGCCGATGTCGAGGAGGTGGCGGATGCGTAGTAGGTCGAGGTGCAGTGTGGCATCTGCTCTTCACGACAGACTTTCGAGTAGGAGGCCAGGCGACCTAGGATGGCGAAGAGGACGGAGTGGTAGATGGCCATGTAGCGGTCGGCAAGAGACGGCAGCCTCAGGGCGTACAGGGCGCTAGCGACGCCGAATGTGGTGGTGAAGAACAAGAGGATCGAGTCCTCCCAGATGGTGAACGAGTTGGAAGCAAAGCCTGCCGACTGAGAGACGGTGAACAGCACAGAGAGCCAGCCAAAGAAAGAGGACGGCAAGAGATTCGTCAGCATCTTCCCTGCTCCCAACAATGTGGCCGAGACCGTAGCGAGGCTAGTCAGGGCCGCAAATCCGGCGCCGCGATAGTAGTCGCCGGCGCCTGAAATGAATGCCCTGAGCACACCTCCACCGATACCAGGCAAGGCACCGAGTAACGCCGCCCGAACAAGACTCTTATCAAGACCCTGATATGGCGTATCGACTGCCTCATCAGCCTTGAATCCCTCCAATTCAAGCTTCTGTTCAGCAAAGTCGAGCTCCAGGTCGTCGACAACGGCGTCATCATCACCCTCATCCCTGGACACGTACACCAACAGAACCAATACACCCAACGCCGTGATAGCGATGCCGATTCCCATGTTCACAAGGTCGAAATTCGCCCACAGGCTTTTGCACAGCGCCAGCGTCTCTTCCTGGTACGCCGAGAAAGCGGCGTAGACAGCAGGCCAGTCCGGTTTCCTGCTCCCGCTCACGGATGCCTCGGCCCTATCCCACAGGTCACTGGGCGACCCAGGAGTCGCAGCTTGATCGATACCGCGCGCAGCAAAATACGAAGTCTGATACCGCTTAATACCGGCGGCGGATATCCGCGAGGCAGCGGCCAGATTATCCCAAGCATCACCACGCGGTCCAGCAAATGCTTCGGCAATCGGATGGCCCAGATTATTGTACGGAATCGCAATGCCGAGAAGCAGCGACAATGTCGGCACCAGGTCAATCTGGTTTACAGGTCGAATCTTCGCCGTGGCCGGGGGCGTGACAAAGTCAGGGTTTGTTCTGCCGAAGACGGGCTTCTTCGAGTACATCCACAGCGCCGCCTCAACCTCGTCGTCGCTCTCGCCGCCGTGGTCACCCTTGCTGTCCATACCATGGTCGCCCATGACCACAAGCAGGGTGTCGTCATCGAGCGTCTCAACGAGTTGCTGGACGAACCGATCCATCTGCTGGAGCTTCTTGGTCATCTCCTTGTGTTCCGGCCCGTAGCGGTGCCCTGCGTGGTCGACGCCCAGGAAGTGGCCGACCAGCATATCCCACTCGCTTGTCCGTTCCATAAGGGGGAAGATGTGCTCGAGAACACCGTTGTCTACCGTGTGCAAATCGTGGACTTCAAAGCTGGGGTAAGGGTGGCTCAGGTTGGCCTCGAAGTAGCCCGGAAAGAGCGCGTCCCAAGTGTCATCTCCCAGATGCACAATCCGCTTCCCAGCATCCCGCAGCTGCATCAGAATATTATCCTCCTCGATCGCGCTCCCGGCAAAGTTACTGCCAAGATCAACAAAGGTCGGGAGCGTCCCCGTAGTCAAGCCTTTCAGCCTCTGCAGTGTAGCAGTTGGGGGGTCGGCGATGAACGGCCGGAGGAAAGCATTGTTCGGCGACTCGAGGGCCGTCTTGTACAGAAACGGAAACGCATTGTGGAAAAGAGCGTCGTCCTCGACCGGTACAGTAAAGTCGTAACGCAGCGCATCAATTAAGATGACCACGGCCTTCTCAAACGTCTTGGGGTGCCAGCAACCGCCGTCGACCGTTCCCTTGCCCGGCCAGTCCGGTAGGACGGCAACGGAGCTGTTGAGCGGCGTCACGCCGCAGCTCGACTTCTCGTCCAGCACCAGCCGCGTCAGCAGGAAGCCGCTCGTGAAGTAGGCGATGCCCACGGCGTGGATGCACAGCATCCATGTCCAGAACCCGACGGCCCACCACCAGCGCCGCTCGAAGCCGGCCTTGCGCTTTGCGTTGAGGGCTTCCTTCCGGGTCTCGAGCTCGGACAGCCGCTTCTGCTCGTCTAGCATCTGCTGAGGCGAGCGGCTCGCGTCTTCGGCATCCTTGATTCTTTTCGCTGCGGCATACTGTGCGGCTATGGCTTGGTAGTCCGGCGGTGAGGATGCTTTCG
>Ga0209127_100571_pt1 | contig 12773 bp, 15 predicted proteins | sample LakSupMetagenome_FD_187469 | JGI IMG/M metagenome (GOLD analysis project Ga0209127, IMG submission 187469) | Freshwater microbial communities from Lake Superior, Canada - Sta WM archaea (SPAdes) (version 2) | ecosystem: Environmental > Aquatic > Freshwater > Lake | place: Lake Superior, Canada...
CTGTTTGTAGTAGCGATCATTAGTGTCATATCCACCAGTGTTGATATGATATTCCTGATATCGCTTGGCCCTCGATCGCGCGGGCAGCACATAAGTGACGCCGTTGATCTCGATAAGCTCGTCCTCGTCGGATTCCCCATAAAAGTCAGAGGCCCGATAGTAGGATGCCGAATGGCGACGCTCGCGTCTGGAGGGACGCTGGTCCGGATAGCCGGAGTGGCGAGATGGGCGCGTCGAGCGCGATGAACTCACATTAGCAGTGGCGTACTGGCCGTCGCTCGTATAACGAGGCGAGAACTGAGGAGTTCGAGGACTGCCATAGTCGAAGGCGCCGCTGCTGTTGCCTCGGAAGTGAGCCCGGGTCGCTGGTCGCTGCGGAGTCTGGCCACCGGCGTAGTAGTATCGCGGAGACGGGGTCGGCGACGGGCTTGCGTATTTGTCCTCGTAGTAGTACCCGCCTGCCCGGGGAGTCGAGCCGCTCGGCGAGTTGTAGGTCATGTTTCCAAGCTCTTGCGATGTCACTCTGACATCCAGTTCTGGTTGTTGTTGTTGTTGTTGTCGTGTTTGTTTGTTTTTTGTTTCTTTTTACTTGGTGATCAGATCCTCCCCCCGAACCTCTGCTAGCCGTGAGATCTTTTTATGTTCGTTGTAACCACCTGAATCTCAGTGATTCGCGCCTGTGTCGTGACGCGGAGAAGTGACGCCAAGTCACCTTGGTATGTGGTCGGTCGGAAGAAGGGAAGAAAACCGACTTCTGCTGGAGTACATGTCAAGGATGTGTTGTGATGGCGACTTCCCCTGAGCGGAGAAATGCAGTCAAAGTCGTGCAATGGACTCTGACAGTAGCTTCTGGAACGGACTGGATTCTTCGGCAATCCAGTCGAGATGATTGAGTGAGAATTGCTGACGAAGCGTTGCTTGAAATACTGATTTGATAACAATTTGTTGGCGGAAGCCAAGTTGGAGGACGAGAAATTCTGAGGTTGGTGTGGGAAGTGCACTGATATACCTGTGCTCGCTCCGCTCCTCATCCGTGTGGTGATTGTGCGGAAGCCGAGGACCCAAGGCCTAATACAGGGATGAGAGTGGGCGACAGGGGGGAAGACGGGGCCAAGAAATGCAGTGACCACGGTCCCTCGTGGAACTTGATGGAGGGGGGGTGCAAGCAGTGATAGGCCAGCCTTCTGGCCCTGGGGATCTAATTAGTCACACCCCTCGTCAGCCACCAGCCACACCTTTTTCCAAGGAGGAACAGGTGCACTGTGGAATCTCCCTCGGATTCGCACAGGGCTTCTGACTTGCTTCTCTCGTCGGAAGCCAATCAAGAACTCGATGTCCCGACGGTGGTGTCTCGTTCGCTGCACGTCGCCAGTCGCCTCGTGAAAATAGGAAAGGGGCAGGACAGCTTCTTGGATAGTGAACGAAGTAGACGGATGATTCACCCTGGAATGAATCACAGTTCTGTGGACGCCTTGTCGTCTGGGGGCCTTCAATAATGAGTGGCGCCCCTTGGGGAGTGCAATTTCGCGCCGGTGAAGATCCTGGCTCCGTGCTGGACGCCGCCAAGGGCCATCAACCCCAACCAATCTTCACACCTTGCAAGCGAAATTGGCCCGGCGAGAGGCTGGGATCGCTGCCACCGTTGTCAACGCCGTCGCAGGTTTTGCCGTGAAAATTTTCTTTTGCAATCTGTTGCGTTGTGCGACAATCCTGCCGTTGTTTGCGCCGTCGAACAGGGGGGATTTCAGGCACGGTTCCAACCGACTCAACCGAGCCGCAACATCGACGGTCGTTGTTGTGCGGGAAGGCCGCCTGATATACCGCGGCACCGGCTGAGCAGAGTGGTGACTGGTCAAAGGCGACAGGAAGTCGCGCCTCGATTCGCAAGCGCGATGTCAGGCCTGGAATCGATTTCCTCAGATCTAGAATGCGATCATGATGGAGCGCTGGAACCAGAACCAAGATACAGGGTCAAGCTAAATACCGGATGGCAAAGGACGACGATATGATGGCCGGGTTGCAACTGTCCCTGGGCATGGGACCCTGTTGATGCTCTGATTATTGCTCTTCAGGTTTGCAACACGTTGGACAGGCCCCGTACTTATTGGTCTTGCGTCACTCCAACGGGTTGTTGCAGCGCCGCAGACGACCGACGAGTTGAGTTACCGGAGCCTTTGCTCATCCGTAGCCTGACGATTACTGAGAATCTCAGCCGCGAGGCAGGCGAAACGATGGGCAGTGTCGTGCGACAGGAAGATATGGCGCTTATTATGCAAGAAGATCGAGAGAAGGCAACAGATGTGCTGACGTCGCCTTCTTTTTCGCTTCGTCCTCTTTCCTCCACCGACAGCAAGTTGGAGGTAGTCATCAGGGTAGTGAATTGTCCTCACAATCCAAAGAGGGCAAATTCCCAACCCCTCTTGTTTCTTCGCGTCGTCTTCCACAGGCTCACCATCTTCAATATCATCCAATCGCACGTCTATCTGATCACGCCCGTGCCATGGCCCGTGGTAGAACCCGTGCTCATGACGCTCTATCCAGACTGGGCATCGCCTGTGACGAGTGTGGAAACCGTGCGTCTCTGCACACCATATCACCATCATGTGCACTCCGGACCCTGGAGTGCCAACGCACAGATTGACGATGTGATCACCAGTGCCGGAACGCGAATATGCGCCGAACATTCTTGATCACTTTACACGCCCCGCGATGCGGCATGGGCAATCACACGGTTCGAGATAATCGCGGAAGTAGTTCGCAGTCTCCCACTTTGGGCTTGCATGTGTGCCATTGCGGGGGTGGGCCCGCGCCAGATCTGGGAATGGACATGCCTGTATCGCTTCCGAACCGCTATCACGGAAATGCTCCTGCTGGCGGATCTGGACCGCAGGCTGCATCCGCCAGAGAGCAGTCGAGCTGGATCGTGTCGTTAACCGGCGGCGGGGAAGGTGGACTGACTCCATGCTTTGATCAGTGTTTTCGAACAGAGGAATTCGGCCCGCCTTTCAATAGCACCGCGTTCCGCGAATAAATTCCATCAGCCAAGCATGAGCTTGAGATCCGCGAGTGCAGCCAGCCTCGTTCTGGAACGACGTTCTGCTGATGGCATATGTCCCGAACACTCTGACCAGAAGGACCGCGCTGCTAAACCAATGGAAGGAGCACTTGCATACCTCAGCTCGAGGCCTCAGCTGCCGGACCTACCGCGTCTTTACACGAACGACGAGTAATGAGCAACTCTGTCCACAGCCGTCTCACGAATACCCTTGTCCGACGGGCAACGGTTGCCCAATTTCTCGTTCTGCTCGCTTGTATCCCTCACTCTCTACCGAAGCGGTCATCGACCCGTTGTTATACCCAGCTGGCTGTCGAGCGACTTCATACGGCGGATGAAGGCGCAAGCCCTCGTTCCTCTCGAGGCTTGTTGTGGGGGTCTGTTCGTTGTCCGTGTCCCCATCCACGGCCGGCCTTCTACGACACCACCCACCAGTCTGTCGGTCAAGGCTATTACTGAGGTTGCTCACCGTGGGGCCATAACGCGCGCTGCTCGTGGTCCGTTGTGAGGCGACCACTTACTCAGAGACCGCCCGCGTCCACAGTAACGACCTCGTTACTGTCCTACTTAGGTGGTCTCGAAGCTTCTCATACCTAGCTGGTGCGCAAACACAGTTTATCATCACAGTGCACTAACAGCGACGGGGAGAATTGTCCACTTCCCAGGGGGTGTGGTTAACAACTGCTATTCCAGACTAGCGATACGAGTAGCGTTGGTGGTGGATCGCGGGCTTCACCTTGGGCTCCATTTGCAATGGCACCTTTTTCGGGCTCAGCTGTCATCCCCCTGTTTCCTTCCAGGAAGCCCCTCCTAGGCCACTCGGCCCGGGAGACATTAGTGGCCCCTTGTTCACCGCGGGTAAGACCATTGCACTTCCGCTTTGATTGTTGCTCGTTTCGGTCACCGTGAAAATTTTCACAATGTCCCTGTTGCACTCATTTCCCTTCCCTCGGAGTCGAGGAGACAGACAGATGCACCAGAATAGACAAGGAGTATGAGTCACAGACGTTCAACAAGAATGACGCTCGCTATGCTCTGCTGCCCTAATGGCCTCACCTCCTGCGTTGCTGCCAAACGCTGTGCAGGCGCTTCTCAGTATCGACGCGTCTTTGGTCAATGGGCCTTCAAGCGGACCGCTGGATATGCACGACCTGTGGTCCCTATTGGGTGCAGGCACTACACCGTCGGTACGGAACGCCAATAGCTGCGCGGCGGCCCCTCTGCGATCCTGCTAGCGGCATGCTGCTGCGACATGGAATGCAGGCTGCTTTCTTACCTTACCCACATCTCATCCAACAATGGCACGGCGACGCATGAAAATCAAAACAAAAACAGGGCCCTCTTACGGACCTCGATACCCTGTTGGACAGACTGTAGGAGAACTGATACCGACGACCTTCGCCAGCAATGGATCTTCTCACCGACACTTCACGAGGGCCTCGCATGCGTCTTGTTGCATGATTATGCCCCGCGTGTTTGGACGTTTCCCATACGTGGACGCTCTGAGCTAGTGCTACAGAATGGCTGTGACGTAGCTCGACTACCCACAATGTTACATGTGTTGGGCACGACTTTGCTGAGGCAACCGACTCACCTTGGCCCGGTCTCGCACTTGTTGCAGAGCGTCCGTTCCGGGGAACAGGAAGGAAGGACAAGGAAGCGCCGGACAGGTCGTGATTGGGTGTGGAGCGGCGACGGTGCTGGAGACACGAGGAGTCATAGCCAGCAGGCTCACCGGGGGAGACACTTGAGGCTTGGGAAGTTGCCGGGTCCTTATCTCGTCGATGGGCATGCTGCTGCTGCTGTCGTGCTGTGGTGGACCTCGGCGCCTTGCCTGGCGAATACCTCTGCTGCGAAGCATGCGCAAGCGGCAGTGCAGACAGGATACGCCTCTGCACATGTCTGCACCCTTGTCCCTCGCTCGGCCTAAAATGCCGCCGTCGGCGGAGCCTTCGGAGCGCTCAAGCTGAGAGCGTGGCGTTGTTCAGGATGATGTTGATGTCCCCGGCGACAGCCCCTATGGATGGCTAGAGTTTGGACGTTTCCACCACCAAAGCGCCCATGGCATGCACCAAGTGGGAGCAGCACTGCTCGCCATTCACCTCGCCGCCAATAGAGTTGCAAGCTCACAGGCGGAGAGACGGTACTCGTCGAAGCAAGAGGATGATCCCCTGCACCGTTGTCAAAGTTGGCAGAGTCGCTTCGTGTGCATATTGGCACATTGCGAATCCAAGTTGTGCATGGCCATCCCATAGCTCCGTTGTCTGCAGACCTCCCCCTGAGAGGATCCGGTCCGCAGCAATGCACATGTTTCCTGCGGATGTCTGGATGTGAGCAAGCCGCCAGGCCGAACGTCGAAATGCGTCGACCCAAAAACGACTGGCAGTTTTGGCACATGACATGATGACGCACCAATTTCCGGAGATCTGGGTCGCTTATCCACGCTGCTCAGCCACAGCCCGCGATCATTCTAGCCACATCAAGAGAACGGTACGTACCTAGCTGCCGTTGAGGCTGACCAATGAGAGCTGCTTTAACACCGAGCTCCGTTAGCGTTCGTCGTCCGATCACTCGAAGACCTCTCAACATGTTGCCACTGAGGCCTCATTTCTGCTCATCCTTGAGAATGACTTATAGTAGCGACTGGGTAGCAGTCATCTGATCAAATCAGTCGCAAGCTCCTGTATCGCGACGATACCAATCTACGTCATCAAGTGTTTTTCAGGAACACGTTGGGTACAAAGGGGCTGGTCCGCGATAGCCCCACCCCCTTGGCCTGGACTTTGCCACATCGGGAACTGCTAAACCTTAAACCACAGCGTCGGCGCCAGGTGTGGCTGAGGCTGCGACAACTCAAGCCACCAAATCTTTCCACGCCTGAACATTTTGTGCACATCTGGATCGTTTGTTCCATGCTCTCCAATACTAAATGGCCGAAACGCATTCTCCACAGGCCAGACACTCACTCGATGACTCATCCTGTCCCTTCCGACCTATTGCAAGCGTCCCAACCGTGCCTCCGTCACTATGCGTCACTGCCTCCCGGATACTGGGTGAGGTTGCGTCTGGCGTCAATAAAAATATTTTGGTGATGGCGATCTATTCACAATGAGCCTTTCGGTTCGAGCAACATGTTCCGGACTTTTCATATTGGCTGAGTAGTCGGTGGCGGCTGTGCAGGCAGCAATTGCACGTCAGACGAGAGCTGCTTGGCTCCTTCCGTTGGACGGATATGTTGGGATTTTAGGAAAACAGCAGCTGGGCGTGTCCTCCTGCGATGGTGCAGAGTCGTCACATGTCACTCGAACTGTGACTCTCCGCTTCGGACCAGGGAGCCTCTCCGGTAGCCAGACCCGACTCAACACCATCTCGGACATCGCATGATTGGCTTGGGAACCTCTGTCGACGCGCCTCACTACTATCCGCGTCCGGTGAGAGAGCAGTCGTCATCCAACCGCGTCCGAGGGTAGCCTTGCCGCCGGTTCGTTCTTCGTCAGCCGAATGGAAGCCTTGTCGGTCACGGACGTGGGCATATGGCTGTTTTGCGAGAGTGTTGACAGTCGTTCACCGCATCGGCCATACATCGGCTTGCATCCCTCGCACTGTGTCTACATGGCCCCTGAGGTTGTGGAGTGCGGTAGCCGCCCTGCCTGGCCACGTCTCGGTCTGCTTCCTGGGGGGGAAATGTTGACACGTGAACAAGCGGCGGCACGCGTTACCTCAGATGTGACTCTTCGTGCCTTGACTTCAAGGTCCGCGGGAGGCCTCAGTCTCAAGCTACCGGGTAGCATTACTTACGCGTATTGTGGCTGACTGATCCAGCCGAGGTATGAAAGCACTGCGGTGCGTTATTCGAAGAGCAAGCTTGTGGTGTAGCATACGCCAACGGATCTGTGGGCAAGAATCTGTGTCGAAAGGGCCTTTGCCGACGCGGTCTGATCGTTCTCCCACCGCCGCCCTCACCTTGGTAACTCTTCGCACCGAATCAACCCCGGCACCTCCACCGGCAATATCCACATGGTCCCTCACCATGTGGGCCTAACCACGATCCCGAGTCATGACTTACAACAACGCTGAAGATTCTTCAACGTCGCGGGTTTAGCTCAGTTGGGAGAGCGTCAGACTGAAGCCAAACTTCACCAGTTCATCTGAAGGTCGTGTGTTCGATCCACACAAACCGCACAGCACCCGAGGTGTCCAGGACATCGGTTCCCTTTTGGTCTTTCTGATGACTTCGTTATCAACGCTGATATGTCCGCGGGAGGGCCTTGGTTGTCACCAAGGGGGTGTAGCTCATCTGGTAGAGCGCGTGCTTAGCATCCAGCTGATCAGCGATGGTTGGTTACATGTTCATGCACGAGGTACTGGGTTCGACTCCCAGCTCCTCCACAGTTTCTTTTTTCGTTTTTTTCGCGCTTGGTCCCCCCGGCTTGTTGTCCTTGAGTGGCTCAGATGGAAGCTGTTCCGACGGCATAGGTGAGAGTTCCTCAGGCTGAAACTGTTGGACATGCACAGTTGAAGAAGATCTCCAACTGGCAGCGCCATATTCGCGTTTGGTCGAATAGTATCCTGCGTCGCAGTTGGTGTGGAGTTGGTTTAGAGCCTCCATCTGCCGGATATCACCAGCCCTTGGGTCTCTAGACTGCTGACCTGAGTCGGTTGAAGGCGCCCAAACTGTGATATTCTTCGCCTGGGCGGTTTTGTCAACAGTGCGGCCAAGAGTCCAGTGCGTCGAGGAGCTGATAGCATCCCAATGATCGATGGAACTTCGCTATGCAGCTCGTGGCCGGTTGGTGGATATGCTGGCAGGCGCTACGGGAAGGCTTGACAGATAGGGACACTGAATTGGCCTTGGGACTGGCGCGATCCAAGTGCTCGTGGAAACTGCCTCGGACAGCCGTTTGTTGTCTCTTGTTGTTGCCGGGCCTACCCTACCTTTTTGTCCTCGTCGCTCTTGGCCTGCTCGCCGTCAGTCTTCGTGCTTTCCGCCCCAAAATCTCCGTCCTACCTTCTCTTTCCGCCTAGAATCCTCTGGCTCCCTGTGTCTCCAACCGTTTCCCCGGGTGCTAGTCTCTTCTGCTCTTCTTGTCCTCAGCAACTCCATCCTCTCTACTGTTATTCTGGCATTCTTGTAGATTCGGTTACTACACATCCAGCAGCACACCATGGAAGGGTGGGATTGTCTGTCCCGTGAGCTCAAACTCGCCGTATTCAAGTTGCTCGCCGATGACGTACGCAAGAGGAAAAACCTACAGCGATACGTGAACACTAGTTATGCCGTTGTCTGCAGGGAATGGCAAGATTACTTCGAGCCCCTGAACTTCCGCCAGCTGACCCTTTCGGATACGTGCATTCCCGGCCTCAACGCGCACGTACCGGCACACAAACGGCACATGGTACACCACATATGGTTGCGGGTTGTGGTCAACCGGTACGCGTGCCCGGCGTGCCCCTGGATCCCGGTGCCTCGGAACATACACAACGTATGTACCTATCTGTTGGGATCCATTGGATTATTTTAGCCCCTCGCGCAACTACTTGACTGACGCCTGCTGTTCCCAGGACAATGAGGTGCTCACCGAGGTTGTTCCGAGGTTTCTCAGGGCCATTTCGAGCTGGGACTGGGATGCCACTGCCGGCAGAGGCATCACTTTCGAGCTCAGCATCCATTCTCCCACCGACTCCGAGCACTTCTTCAAGAACCGAACATTGCAACCTATCTAGTGGACCGGAGAAGAATGCTTCCACGACCCAGACGAGGCTGGTGCGCTTCTAGCACGTCAAGAGGGCATCTCGGATGAGAACCATTGCTGGCTGCACAACCGGCAGTACATCCCGGCGGATTTCGATGATCAGGATTGGATCCGTTTTCAACAATCCAAATCCAAACTGCTTGGGAGGCCGCTCAAGATCTTAATGCCGGCAGAACCCAGCGCTCCTGTGATCACAGGTTTTGTGATGCGTCGCCAATTCCATCGGCATCTATCGCCCCATACCCTCTGCCTACTTCTTGGGAAGCTGCCCTCACTGCAGTCTGTTCGCCTCGAGTTTTGGAACACTGACGAAGTTGCCGCTCTAGCGTCGGTCGACATCATCTCAGGTAAGCCTCTGCTCCAGTATCGAGCCCAGTTGTTTGCGTTTCACAGCGTTACCACTGATCTGGCACATGTTTCGGTGGCTAACGTAACCGTAGAGTGGAGAGAGACCATCCTGGGAGGTCTACCCCCATCTCTCAAGCACGTCTCATTGTTCGAAGACGTCGATTCCGTTTTCTGCCTGGAAACTCCTAGACCTCGATCACCAGTATTTGGCGTGATGGTAGCAGAGAGCAGCGTGGCTCTCGAGTGCCTGTCACTAAATGTCTCGTTTGTGAGCGCCCAGGAGTTCTTCAACAGGTTCATGGTTGCAAGGCTCAACGACCCCTCCCCCCGACCGTACTGGCCGGTCATGACATCCTTGGCGTTGACGTCCGATATACTGCTCCCAGAGGAGTCCGCCCAAGCTTTTACGGACCTCTTTCTCGCAGCAGGCATTGCCGCCTTCAATATGCCCGCGCTCGAGACACTCGAGATATGGTTCTGCGGGCGAACAACGATGCGGTGCAACACGGCCGTCTTCCGGTACGAGAGATCGCGCCTGTCTCGCGATGGACAGCGTATCGAGTCGGTTCTTACAGCTATGAGCTCGCCGTCGCACCCCATCTACCTTCACCGGCATGTCATCCGGCAGTGGGGGAAGATCGCCCAAAGACATTCGGGACGAGATCTCGTTGTGGAGACTGGCCAGCTCGAGGAGCTGAACCGCTACAGCTCCACGCTCGACTATCTGAAGCTGCGACATTTGATACTACATCCTGTTTCGTTGAAGCAGATTCAGGCGGAGTGCAGACACGGCAGCACTTCTGGCCAAGTATTCTATGTTCCACGGATAACCCCAACAGTGATGAAACCACCACTGTAATTGCTTTTGTTGACGTTCGTAGGGGCTCGAACGGTTGTCTCCTCCGGAACTGCAAGTCGTTCGATGCGATTGCCTGGTTAGAGGGAGGAGACTCGGCCGAGGAATGGCCTCCGCGAAACAAGCTGTTTTGGGTACGAGACTGGGGAAGCATTGTCCGGCTGTGTTGACATAGATGCTAGCTTTGTATGGGCAGATTCATATCACTAGCGCACGCACTCTGAGGGACAGGGCTTGGTAAGAATGATGACAGGGGCATGGGACAGTAACTTTGGGCGTCATAGGTTCGTCTGTATGGTTAGATAGGCATAGCTGCTGCTCATTCACACTGGAAGCAGTACATGTTACAAGCCGGCAGGGCAGTGTCTTGTCCTCCCAATGGCATACACTCAGTCCACCAATTTGAGCGTGTTCCCTAGACTACTACCTTTCCTGTCCCATTCCTCCCGGCACCATCTACCTCCTAGCGCTTCCGTACTCCATGCGCTCGCATCCTCACAGCATAACCTGCTATTCGGTACATGTCACGAAGGGAATCCGAACGTTCTCGGAGTCATCACCATATTAGACATGATCTAGCTGTAGCCCAGGCACCAAATACAACGACGGGCAGAAGTCGCAATCATGTTGTAGGTCCCTCAACATACATAAGGCGCCCTTCTTTTTTCGCATACTCGTACCTAACCACTCTAACAAGCCATCGCCCATCTGCGTTCCCATGTTGATGACAATCCAACAACAAAAACCACCCCATCTCCCCAAACCTCCACCATCCTCCTCATCCCTACCACTTCCCTTTGCTCCCTCACTCCTCTAATCCTTACTCCCCGCATCCCGATCCCAAAAGCTCTTATCAACCCTATCATCCTCCGCCTTATTAGCCCGATCATGCTTCTTCTCGAAATCCCGGTTATGCTCGTCCACCTCCCTCTGCTGCTCCTCGCTCAGCCCCTTGCCCGCCTCGGTTCCCTTGACGCTGTGGTTCCACACCGTCGGCCGCTTGGGCGCGTGCTCGCTCGACTCCAGCGGCTCCCCCCCGCCCGTGCGGCCGCGCATGTCGCCGTCGGACAGGGAGTCCGGGATGCCGCCCGGGTTGGCGGAGGAGGAGTTGGTGTTGGAGGAGGAGGAAGACGCAGACTCGGCGGCGGATTTGGAGCGGGAGCCGCCCGACTCGGCGCTGGCGCCCTCGGCTGATTTCGGGGCCGAGGTGGAGGTGTGGCGGATGGAGAGGGAGGCGACGGGGGTTGGGCGCGGGAGAGGGGTGCGCAAGGCGCGGACGCGGAGGTTGGAGGTGAAGCGCTGCATTGTGGTGGGAAGTGTGTTTGTCGTTGACGAAGGGTTTGGTAGGGATTGGTTGTAGGTTCGAAATTGACGTCCCGAGTCTAGTCTTTGGCCAGGTTTACTTCGGAAAGGGAATGTTGTTGTGAGGTTGAAGAAAGCTCAGGCAGGTAGGTACCTTTGCCCACGTACATGGCACGGTGTCATAGGGAGGAACTGTGATGTCATTGTGCATGTGGGTTTCCAATTCAAAGAATACGCTAAGCCCAAGACGACGTAGTGCGTCTTGGGGTAATCCACCAATGCCAAGACCACGTAACAGTCAGCCCCAAGTACAAGTCAGGTAAGAGATATCGACAGCCCGATGGCGTCTTCCCGGTATCCTTCCAAGCGTTCGTCTTCGGGGGCTTGTCGACCAAGTTGTCCCAAGCAACACCGTGCGACTCCTGACGACCGTAGCAGCGATCCCTGTGTGCTCCGTCGTCACCACAATGATCAGGTCGAAGCACAGATGCCTGCCTTAACTTCCTGGGCTGGCGTGAAAGCTCCGGCGTCTGCGATCGCGACGTCAGCGGTTGATATCGCCGCCGACTCCACCGCCGTCGTCCCTTTGTTGTTCTTCCTCCTCTCGGCCAGCACCTGGTCTAAGTGCCGGCCACTAGTGGTGGCATGGAACGACCCGCCACTCTCGTCGTTGCGAGGCAGCAGCTTGCCCATGAGGTTCTTCCGGGGAATGTCGTATCCCCATTCCTCGGTCCACTTGGGTCCGGCCGGCTTCCCTTCGCTCGGGGGCTCGCGCTCCACCCACCAGCGGCAGAAGACCTCGTAGCAGCCGCACTGCCTCTTGTAGTGGTGGTGCTTCCCCATGTACCGGCCGCAGTAGCAGTCGGGCCAGTCCGGCTCGTCGAACCTTTGCTTGCGAGGGGGCCAGGTCTCGTCGCCGAACTCCTCCCACCTCACGCTCGGCCCCGCGGGCTTCGTGGCGCTGGTACCGCTCAGCCCAGGAGACCCTCACCCGCTTCTCGGTCTCGAAGACGACCATTTTCCTCTCGCGGGAGGTGAGGCCGGTCCAGTACGCGTCCCTCAGCCGAAGCAGCCAGCGGACGTCGTTGATGCAGTATTCCTGCAGCCGCTCGTCCATCGCGCGCGGAAAACCGCGAGCAGTCGTTGCCCAGGAATAGGATCTTGCCGTATTGCTTCGTCAGTTCCCAGTCGCTCTTGGTGGCGGCGTCCAGGCGTTGCGTCACTCTTGATGCATTTCGCCAGGCCGGGGAGGTAGCCGGCACCGTGCTTGTGACAGGCCATCAACTGCACGTCCTCGACGCCCCTGAGGCGGACTCCGTAAAGGCCGAAGAGCGCATCCGAGTCGTTGCGGAGGTCAAAGAGGATCTTGCTGTACTTGACATCCTCGAAGATGTCCTTCAGGGTTGCCGCATTGTCGGTGGCGGATACCTCGACAGTCCTCTGCCCGTCGAAGAGACAG
>Ga0209127_100572_pt1 | contig 12758 bp, 6 predicted proteins | sample LakSupMetagenome_FD_187469 | JGI IMG/M metagenome (GOLD analysis project Ga0209127, IMG submission 187469) | Freshwater microbial communities from Lake Superior, Canada - Sta WM archaea (SPAdes) (version 2) | ecosystem: Environmental > Aquatic > Freshwater > Lake | place: Lake Superior, Canada...
AGAAGCGCATAGTATCCCGGACACTCAGCTGCGAGAGGATGGAGTGGATGACCTCTGTGGGCAACCGCTCCATAACACCGAGATCTGTCGCAGGGCGGCCGCGGATAGCGAAGTTGGGAAATAGGGTGCTTCTGGACCAGTAGTCGCGGCCCGGGTCTGGCAACCCTGGATCGAAGTTATTGCCAAGACCTGAAGAAGCCTATCAAGGCGAACAAACGAGGTTATACGGATGACCCTGTCAACTCCGGACTCGGAAGCTTTTTCGCTCGAAGGCTCGACTTCGGTTAAAGACGCCCTGATGTACTGCAGTGGTATTCTTAGTACGTTAGTTTTCGGTATGCCAAAGATGCTCAGTCGATATTGTAGTATGTGCGCTTACAAAATAGGTAGTGGAAGATCGGAGTTAATCTTGTAGGATTAAGTTGGGGGATCTGAATTAAAAGACGCAGCTAGGAAATTATCAGTCAATATTTGTGCGACGGATGGTTTGAACTGTTGGTGATGGATCTGAAAACATGTGAAAGTTGATGCTGCGTATAGCAATTAGCTTTAGTACACTGTGAAAGATATTTCACCATGGCCGTACATTTTCAAGACAAGATGCTTTATGCTCCTTGGTGACCTATCAAATCCCCGTCTTGCAATCGTGTGTTAACTAATGGGAAGGTTGCCCCTTTTGTAAGATTTTACTTGCTGGGATTGGTCTATATATGCGACCGTCTAACGTTCGCGGCCCTCTTTCCCGCCTTCTCCCAATAATAATACTCTCGCCTCTGGTGCCAAAGCGACTTATCGGCTTACGAGTTATCACGGAACGAGCTTAGCCTTTGCTACCTATAAGAATTAAGGTATGCTATAGCGTGTATTATCTCGTTTTATCTACCTTCTCTAATGGTCTTCCCAAGCCCTTAGGCTGCTACTACTCTGACCGAATACATTATTTCTGCGCCCCAACCATGTCGGCCAGTCAAACCTATCGAGTAGAATCCGAAGGCGACACAATTATCCGCGTTACGTCGTTTCATTCATATTTCGAAGCTGAATGTCATTTCTAGCCTGACCGGCGTCCGAGGTTTGTCGACATTCCAACTACCATGACTACGCCCATCCTTATATTAGGACGGTTGTCCAGGACAGGAAGCCTGGGGAGGATTCCTAACGAGTTGATACTATCGGTATGCCTCAACCTTAATATTAGAAGCTGTTGCGCCTCCGCCAGGTCTCCCGCTCGTATCGAGAGCTCGTTTCAGACATGCGCGAGTACAAGGCGGTCGTTAGAGAGTCCCTGGATGCTGTCTTTGCAATGATTGATACCGGCCTGGTTCAGTATGTCACCTTCACTGAGATATACCGAGCCATGTGTCTCGTGGTTTGCGAAGTCTGTGGAAATATCGGAAACTACATGTACTTGCTCCAGCCGACTAGATGTTGCTGGAAGTGCATATTGGATGCGGACCTGTTCAAGACCATCAAAGCTGCCTCGTTCAGCAAAACCACCATGATATCTGAGCAGCAACTCCGCGAAGCGAGCGTCCGCATACTCCTTAAGAGGTCCCGGCAATGGACCAGAGGGCGGCGTAAGTTGATCAACCACGTCGATGCTGCGCGGATGACAGGGACCAGCCAAGCTCCGGGGTACTTTACGAGCCGGGAGTATGGGTTAAGCGACTCGGGTATCGGACGGATGATGGCAACCGCACCTCTGCCCTTCTTCGACAACGGAAGGCAGGCTTCATTCAGGACTTTGAGATCCAGAGGATGCGCGGTCAAGCACGAGGAAGCACGAAGCCTGCCGATGCATGACTAATGAATGACCAGGGCGCACTGCGACTACTTGAGGGCTGATTTCCTTACTCACTTCCGTGACTGCTCGGAGGCTCAGAAGCTCTGGTTGGAGAGCCATGCAGGCAAGCTGACTCCCCTCTGGCCAAATAAACTGCTGATGGGGCGACAGGACACCTGCTGCCTGTGAACTTGGGAGCACGATGGACAACATGGACCGGAAATACCACATAGGTAGGCGACATCAGAGGTGTCTAGCACGGATAAGAGTTCTTTGACAGTGCGGTAGACTGTCGATGAGAACCTGATAGAGTAGACCTAGAGGTTGGGCTAGACGCAAGTCTGCGACATTAAGGTATGAGCAGACTTGGAATCAAAACATGTTTCCTGGCCTATACACTTTCCAGCCTCAGTAGCACAGAAGTGGCTGACTACCTTACCAGGGCGCAATCCGTGCAATTCTTCCGCAATGACAAATGGTGCATTGTCCAAATAGGTAGTTAACTCTGGACTCCCAAGGATAACGATGGTTTCAAATCTTCAGGCGCTCCAACTTTTCGATTACCTGGCGGAGACATTCGTACCCGTGGGCGAGGGTCAATATGTGGTCTTCCTCTACACGTCGTTCACGCGGTTCGACGGCGAAGATTCCGCCTGTCTCGGTCGGCTCCCAAGGCCTAAGCTTGTGATTACGCTCGGCGAAAAATTCCAGCCACCCTCAAGCTCCTCCGGACCATGGAATACCACTGAGTACAGCTGCCGATGATACCAACAGAGGCCGCTTCCGCGGAAGTGAAGGGCGTCGTCTTCATCATCAAAGAGCCTGCGTATCAATGACTAAGACTGTATAAGGATGACGACCTGCATCGGCATCATACCGAGGGCGATGCTCGAGGAGACCTCGCCCTGTACGAACGCGACCCCAGGCAGATTTTGAGCGCGGGGCAGTCCGTCGACAAGGAAATTAAAGCAATACATCACGGACGGGCTACGTACCTCCACTCGATTGGCCTGGGCCACAACGGCATCAACCCCGGCAACATCATGGTGGACGATGAGCGCAGCGAACAGGTGCAGGTCTACTTTGGGTCGTGCTATAAGATAGGCGACAGGTGGACGTTAAGCCGTGGGATAACGGGGTGAATGAAGGCTGGAAATGACTATATCTTCTCTCAGGAGAGTAATGACGTCTCGGCGCTGGAGGAGATTTCCCTGTGGATGGATGAGCCGGTCTGCAAGTAGAAGCATGTTCTTGCTCTTCATTATGGTAGTCGCAGCTAATTGTGTGTCGGTCATCTCCTGAATAATGGCCTCTGGCGTTGAACGTCGCCATCAGTGATGGAGTAGGGGAAGAAACGCTTGAATGTAGGGTCCTAGTTGCTCAAGAGGCCCGTCACAAGTAGCCGGGGCTATCCATTGAAGCAAAGTACTCAGATTGACTGGAAATATATGGGAGGAGGAGCATGCCGGGTTTGTGCTGTGTTGTATATGCTCATCTAGAGAAGCCTTGCAGGACAGCACGCTACTCTTAGCATGTAGGCAAGAAATAAAGGGGAAAGAAAGCTCAGTTGAGGAGGGACAGGCGAGCAAGTGCGCCACTAGACATAGGAGACGAGCAGAAGAGGCCCGGCTGAGGAGGTCATGGGTAAGCTCTGGGGGCGTAAGGTCAAGGAAGAGATAGGGGATATAGATTGAAGTGCTGCGATTGCTCTTGGGCGATTGGTCAAGAAAAGAATATGGACAATGTGGGGTCGGGGAATCCTCAGGCCAAGGAAACTTTTACCATGTCATGTAACCCTAGGATCAACCCCCCCCTTTTTGATCGAGTGCAATGCAGGTGACTGCGTGAAGGGCAGTTCCAAACCCAATCGACACCACCCGCCAAAGGCCGTGTGCCGCTTGCCAAACTTCCCTTCACGGACCACTCCCGTAAGGTGAACAGTCAAAGCCGAGGTTCCTCCGGCGAGGAGCCTCCTGAAGAGTGGTTGTGATGTCCAACGCCAGCCGAAAAGGGGCAAGCGCCACTTTGTGAGGAGCAATATCGTCACTACTCACATGACAGTCTACATATTTCAGTCACAACTTCCTATGAGCAGACGTGACAACAGTCTCATCCTCAAGACTTCCTACCTTCCTCTCACAACAAAGCCAAGGGCAGAACCTTGAGATGGGTCGAAAGAACTCGATTTCCTAACAGCTCTAAGCTGTTCAGCTATCTTTGTCCTGACCACCGGGTGTGAGTTCTCCACCTCTCTCGATAAAAGGATACGCTATGCTGCTATCAAGGTTCCTCCTCCGAAGGCCCTCGTGGCGCCGATCGACAGCCAGAGCTGAACCCTTCCCTCAGCTAGCATGTCTTGCCAAGACGCCACCTCCAACTATCATCATCGACTTCCCTCCGCCGGGAAATCAGTTCCAAGAATCCGAGCGCGGTGAGAGGAGAGGATCTATCAGTGGGAGATGAGGTTAGTTTCAGGCATTCATGTCTCAAGCCCAGCACAAAAACTGCTAACGGATATTCGAACGCATACCTAGAGGCCAGTCTCGTGCAGAGACTCACCACCGTTCTTAACGTACTCGGTATCAAACTGAGAGGTCGAGAAGGTGCCACCGTCGCTGGCGCGCAAGAGCACCTGGGCCATCTCGCAGTGCCGAACGTGCTCCAAGAACTCGTGGCGCAAGTAGTTGCGGCAGGCGTCGCCCTTCCGCTGCCCAAGCTCCCGGCGGGTAACGGTCACGACTGGAGACTTGGCAGGTCGCAGCGCGAATGTGGCAAACGACAAGCCCTTCATGTTCTCGACGGCATGGCTGTAACGCAGGGCGCAGCCCTTGCAGTTCAGCACCTGAAGCACCTCCTGAGTCACCCTGTTATAGATGGGTAGAGGAGCCGTGGCCATGTTGCGGGCGTGCAGCTGCTGGGCCGCATTTAGGCCGGCGTATCCGTGTCCGAAATCCGTATTGGGATCTATGTTGAAGGCGCGGGCCACTGTGAGAAGCTTGACCAAGTCGATCGGCATCTTGCTGCCTGTCCACTGGGTGCGGTAGCTACCCTTTACGATGGGAAAGGGGGCCGAACGCTCCATCATCTGCTTGGTGACGCCGCCTTTCTTAGAAAAGGAGGCAAGCGTGATCGTGGCGAAGTCGTCATGGGCGTGGAGGCAGTGCTCGCAGACCCTGGTTGCGGTTGGCATGTAGAGCAGGTGGCCCACCTTGCCGCAAATCTCGCACTTGGGGTTGCACAGGGCATGCTCGATCTGCCAGAAGCTCAGATGCTTCCACATGCCGGTGCGAATCACGGCAGCCAGAGTGTTTGCTGCCTTTTCGCTGACGCGACGGAACGCGGGTTGCGCAGCAGTGATCTCGAAAGCTGTCAGGGAGGTCTGACGGAACTTGAAGAACGTCTCGATGTCAAGATGACCATTGATCTCATCCCACACCTCCTGAGGATATTTGTCGAGCACTTCTTGGGGTTCTTTAACACCCGTGATGAACCGGAAGGCAATGCTCTTCGGGAGAGCAGCCATTATACGAGTCATGACAGTATCCCGGGACATCAGCTTGGTGTCCGCGGGGTTGGCGAGAGACTTCATCTCGCTGTACTGATTCTTGCGGATGTAGGCCGTGGCGGGGATGACCACGTCTCCCGCGGGATCGGTGGACTGGGTAGCTCCGGGTGCTGCCATCTTGACGGCTTCTTGCTGGTTGCTGGCAGAGTTCTAGACGACTGAACAGGGCAGCGAAGGTCAGCACAGGTCTCGGGCAGAAGCAGACACCAAACAGCATCACGCACCAGGTTGTTTATGCGGTACGCGACCAGAGTTCTCTTGGGCACCCACGACGAGGAAGTTGAGCTGGGATGCTTGATGGTGACGAGATGTCGCAACCCGGGAAAACAAACTCGCTAAAACACCACAACACTCGCGTACTCAGCCTATGGCGGGGCTTCAGTCGTGAATGTAGCGGGAGCTCGGGAAATCTTCGCAACGGGGCCACCTACATCCCCCTTATCGTGGAACTCTGGCGAACTGGCCACTGAGCGCGAGGTAAACATCACGCTAATGCTCTGCTACGGCTACCTCATGCACCGATACACTACGGCGCACGGGAAAAATATGGTGTTGTGTCGAGCCCAGACCATTCTACCGACGTCACAGGGACGTAGCCAGTCACTGTGAGGAAATGACCTCCCATACATTGCCCAAACGGCTGAATTTGACCTTGATCACTCAGTCGAGTCACTCCAATTCTTTGTTTCCAGGACTATTCTCCACTCTGACCACTGGGGGCCTCTTTATTTGCTGGAAATGAGTAGAAGATGACGGGTCCTGTATCCGGAGCAACAGCCAAACGACCTTGGGAGCTTCGTCTCCCTGTTATGGACATTCATTATTCCCAGTGGCTGGCTAGGGGAAAACACGCCGGAACCTTCCGTGCAGCCAGAACGGGGGCTGACGACCCCGTAGCCAGCCCCGTCGCAGGTCGATGCGGCCTTTTGAGGGGGAACAAGTATAAACAATGCTGCGGCAAGTCGTGGAGCTATTACAGAAGACCTCTTGATTACACTATACTAACGAAACTATAGTTGTCAAAGAATGACGCATGCCGTCGACATGTGCGTCGGCGGATATAGGAGGAGGACTCGTTAGGATCGGTTCGGTGAGACAGGCTGTTGACCGTCCCATATCTGCGATTCTGTGACCCGAAAGAGCACCATGCGCAGCAGCTACTTCGCCGCAAAGGATTCGCGCGGGAGCACGACGCTGTGTGGCAGCGTTCTGGTAAAGAGCAGAGCTATTCTTCGATATTAGATGCCCGAGGTTATCGCAGCAACCATAGCTGAGGCAATAGAGAATGTGATGCCCTCTCATTGTTCATTCCTTTTTGATTTGATAGTACGTCCTCTCCCTCTGAGCAATATCTGCCTGAATGTATGGATAATCCAGAAAGGGTCTAACATGCCTACACTTTTCCTTGCTCATTCCTCTATAAGGAAAGGAGATTGAGGCACCTTATCCATTATCGACGAGCTCGAGCTTCCGCAGACATCGATGGGTCACACATTCATTCCAGAGGGCCGAGTGTCGCTGATTTAAGCTTTCACTTTGGCTGCAAGTGGTCAAAATGCAGCAAGCTGATTGGGCTATTACGCTAAGTCCATCTTGATTGGATAGTACACCCCACAGGGGTCGTGGCTATGGCCTCCTCCTTGGCGTGGATGCAAGTCACGTCAACGATGATCCCCTAATGTCGCGATACCTCTGCAGGTTATCGGCGCCGTATGTGTCACCTCATCTCGCATCCCAGTCTCATCCGCACTGTCCATTTCCCCAAGAAAGCGATAACTCCCATGAATCAGCATGGCATCATTGCAGACCTCACAATCCTCCAAACAGAAATACGACATCATCGTCGTCGGCGCCGGCAATGCGGGGTACTGCGCCGCCATATCAGCAGCCGAGACTCTGGGTCCTCCCTCTGGTCACCGCGTGCTGCTGATCGACAAGTGTCCGGAAGAATGGGCCGGAGGTAACACCTACTTCACGGCAGGTGCAATGCGCGCCGTGCACGGCGGGTTGAACGACGTTCTGCCTCTTGTGAACAACGTGGACGAGACGCTGGCCAATTCCATTGATCTCGACCCCTATACAGAGGAGGACTTCCTGTCTGACCTGCACCGTGTGACAGGGGGCCGCTATGATCGCCCCTTGGGCGAGACGCTTGTTCGCGATTCGAATGCCACGATCAAGTGGCTGGCCAGTCACGGTGTGAGGTTCCAGCTCAGCTTCAACCGCCAAGCTTATAAGATCGGCGACAGGTACGAGTTCTGGGGCGGGCTCTGTCTCAAGACTGAAGACGGCGGGAAAGGGCTTGTGGAAGACCACCAACGCACATGTGCCAGGCTGGGAATCGAAATCCGGCATTCACTGGCGGCTAAGTCCCTTCACCTTGACAGCGAGACTGGCGCATTCTCATCTCTGATTGTCGAGTCTGCCTCCGGACAGCAAGCAGTCCTTCACGCCAAAGCAATTATTCTCGCCGCTGGTGGCTTCGAAGCTAATCCGCGCATGAGGGCACAGTATCTGGGCCCGGGTTGGGATCTGGCGCATGTGCGTGGGACGCCGTACAATACCGGGGAGGTCCTGGAGATGGCCATTCGTGACCTGTCAGCTAAGCAGGCCGGCAACTGGTCCGGGTGCCATTCCGTGGCGTGGGATGCGAACTCGCCTGCCCACAGTGGGGATCGGAAGACGTCGAATGAGTTCACAAAGTCGGGCTATCCGCTTGGTATCACGGTTAACTCCACTGGGGAGAGATTCTTCGATGAAGGTAGTGACCTGAGGAATTATACGTATGCCAAGTTTGGAAGAGCAATACTAGCTCAGCCAGGCGGCATTGCGTTCCAGGTTTGGGATGCTCGAGGGGCGAGCTGGCTGAGAGACGAAGAATACAGGGACGAGGTGGTCCAGAAGATCCGCGGAGACACGATTGAGGAGCTAGCGTTGAAGCTCAAGGAGCATGGTCTGGAGAACAGCGATCAGTTCCTGCACACAGTGAGGGAGTATAACCATGGGGTGGCAATGCACAGGGAGGAGAATCCTGAGACTGTATGGAATCCTGCCGTGAGGGATGGCTTGTCGACGCAGTCATCGCGCAAGAAGCTCAAGATACCCAAGTCTAACTGGGCACTACCCCTGGAAGACGGTCCGTATGTGGCGGTCAAGGTTACCTGCGGGGTTACATTCACATTTGGAAGGATTGCTATCGATCCGGACACTGCTGGAGTTATCTCCAGTCTCACGGGACAAGCGATTCCTGGGGTATACTGCTGTGGTGAGATGGTGGGAGGGCTGTTCTTTGAGAACTATCCTGGTGGAAGTGGTCTCATGGCTGGGGCAACATTTGGCCGAAAGGCTGGACTGCATGCCGCTGGAAGAGTTCGTAATATCATTCAAAGTTGAGGATATAGGCACATCACTAAATATTGTTTGAACCCCATTCGTTATTCACTTAGGTTCCTGGTATGCGATGCATAATGCTCGAAACAGCGGATCTAACCAATGAGCAAACTGAGTACCAACCGAACGCGTCGCAATCAGCTCCTTCATCAATTCACGTACTTCGCACTGTTGGGGTCCTTCCGTCCAAACTCAAAGCGAATCGCGCAGGATTTCACTTCCGGTTTATTTTGTTGATGCAGCGCATATCAATCCAATCCATGCGTGTCGAAGTCTTTGTGGCTTCGTCTTCCTTCTCCACCTTCTGAACGTTACCAACAAAAGGTAAGTTATCCAACACCCCGCGTCCATACAGCGCTTTCTTCTTGTATGTACGTTTGCTCACCAAACGACTGCAATCTCAACATGAATGCATTGTAGGATTTCCCGTCTACGCTTCGTTACCTTGCCGCCAGCACCATACTCGGCGACCCCGTTGTGCAGATGTCGTTGTCGGCGACGAAACTCAGGGATATAGGTGACGCCGTCATCCGTGTCCTGACCTACCATCGGCGTGACAAGGACGATAAGGTCATCACCTTCCGCTCAACAGAGCACGCCGAGGTCAAGGATCTCATCGGGAAACCATTCCCGCCTGTGATCAAGGTTCGTTTCCCAACGTCGGCATGTCTGGGACGTGTCAAAGTCCTGCCTCCAGAGCTCCTCCTCAGCATCGTCGACCATCTCGACATCGAGTCTCTCTTCAAGCTCACAGACGTCAACTGCCGTGCTCGTATGCTGGTAACGGGCTTGTTCAAGTGGCGCGCCATCGCCAAACACGCCCTGGACGCCTTACTCGCCCTCTTCCGCGCCGGCATGGCCAAGCACACTACCCTTTCCCAGCTATATGGGCCGCTCACCGAGAAATGGTGCACCTCGTGCGGCGAGTACGTCGGGTACCTGTTCATCCTCACGGCGACGCGTGCGTCCCACTGACACCCTTCCTGCCGAGATTGAGAGGATCTACTCCCGTGAAGATTTCTTAGACTACTTCAAGATTTGCAAGAAGGCGCGGGAGATGTGGGAGGCTAATCGGGGAAGCAGGAATAGCATCTCGCATCTGGAGTCGAGGTTCAGCACCAATGGCGGCTTCAACCCGTCGCGCATGGTCCCGCATAGAGCTTGGGCTTACTGACGCCTGGATGCGGATGGAAACAAACGGGGGGGATGAGGCTGCCCGGCATGTATCGCGGTAGATGGTGAGCGCAAGGGGCTCCGAAACATGAATGCTTGATCGGAATGATCATGGATTGAACTGGAGGGATTGCGGCGTCATAACAGGACAAATACCCTAGTAGCTTTGCATTGTATCTGTCTGCAACTCTGTGTTCCCGAGGGAACCCCTTGGCCCAATGCCCATTCCACATGTTATCGATGTGGCCCGGACAATGCGGTGTATCTTGTGTAGGTCGCTATTTTAAAACCTTTTTGAAGCTTACCTTAGATCACCATTTGATATCGGAAGACAACCGCCCGAAAACCAACCCAGTTGCATCTGAGGTTCACTTACACCCACCATGGCAATGGACAGCCTGTTTAGTCTGTCGGCGGGGCAGGTACTAGAAACACACGTGGCCCACTCTTTGCCACCAATGACATCACCTTGCATCTCGTCACCTCTGTGGCCGTCAATCCTTGGCGGGACGTTTCTTGTGTCACCGACACCGCCTCTGACAGCCTCGACAAATCTCTCCCACCTGAGTCTAGATCTTCATCCAACACGACCTCCATACCTACTGCATGGGCCTGGCCCCCCTCCGCCAGTCAAAGGATCCAAAATGCCACTCCTAACACAAGACATACCGACCATCTCGGAGATCGAGCCAGGCCTCTTCATCGGCGACTTCGCCAGCTCCTCGGAAGTCTCCACGCTAGAGGACAACAACATCACCGCCATCGTGTCCCTCGCCAACAACGAATCCGAGGTCTGGAGCCGCGCCGCCAACCGCGAGCTCGTCCCGGAGGACAGCCACATGTTCGTCTGCTGCGCCGACTCGCCCACCCAGGACATCCTCGCGCGGCTGGGCGACATCTGCGACTTCATCGACAAGCACAGCGCCGGGCAAGACAGCAACGTCCTCGTGCACTGCACGGCGGGCAAGTCGCGGTCGGCCACTATCGTCGTCGCCTACCTGATGCGGAAGCACGGGGAGGGGCTAGACGCGGTGCTGAAGCGCGTGAAGGACAAGCGGAGGATCGCGCCGAGCGGGAACTTCATCGACCAGCTGGAGATCTGGGAGAAGGCCGGGTACGACGTGTGGGAGGATCCCGAGAAAACGAGGCCGAAGGAGGCATACCGCGAGTTCATGGAGCGCCAGAGCGTCAAGGCCGAGTACAAGGCCAAGGCGAAGCACCACCGGGATTGCTACTTTCGCAGCTTGGATTATGGGTCCCGGTGACGACCGGGAGGCATTCATCACCCCTTACCCGTCGGGACATCAAACCATCATATCACCCACCCTCCGGTTCCGTCCGGCTGCAGTGCACTTGAGGTTAGTCGAGCGTCGTAGGAGTCTGGCTTTGCATTGATGTTGGTACTCACCTCAGGCCGCATAAAATTCCAGTCCAACGACAAAGCGCCTAGTCTTGTATTAGGGCGCCGTCATAGCATCGTTTCTTCCCCCGACTTCTATGTCTATTGATATATTCCAAGTCCGATCCCTGGTCCCTCTGTTTAGACCCCCGGCGGATTTTCTCGTTAAGGCGCATTGTGCCCAGCAGAAATGTGTGGCTTCTCCCCCGAGGCCATGTTCAGAATAGCAGCAACCACGTCCGGACTCTCGATCGGCACAGGATTCGTCCGAATCCATGCGTCCTCCATCGAGTTATCAGCAAGTTTCTCGAACCTATCCCTGCCCACACCCACCTCCCTCAGGCTCCCCGGCAGCCCCAGCTCCCTCACGTACGCCTCGACCACATCCCCGAGGGACGACATCTCCTTATCCAGCCCCCTAGTCCTCATCGCGCCGGCCACCGACTCATCGCCCCAGAACGCGTCCCGAACGAGATCCTGCCTCTCCTTCACCCAGCTTTCCTCCTGCTGGGCGCCGTGCGCGTTCCACCGCAGCACGGACGGCAGCATGACGCAGCTCGTCTCGCCGTGTCCAACCCCCAGCGGGCCCAGCTGGTGCCCGATGGCGTGGCTCGCGCCCATGGCCACGCCGACCTTCAGCCCCCTCATAGCCGCCACGGCGCCGAGCTGGCTCTGCTTCCGGGCCTCGACGTCGGCGTGGTCCCGCTTAGTGGTCAGGAGACCCTGTAGCAAGAGCCTTAGACCCTCGAGGAAGGCCTCCTCCGCCTCCCGGCGCTGGTCCGCTGGTGTCCGCGACTTCGGGGAGAAGAAGCTGGACGTCAACCCCTCGACGCAGTGATCCACGCTGCGCATACCGGAAGCCAGCCATACTCTGACAGGAGTAGTCGTGCACAGTTCCGGGTCAAGGATGACGAGGTCCGGTCCGATAGAAGGGTGCTGGAACGAGCACTTCCGATGGGTGCGAAAGTCCGTCGCGCCGCCGAAGGGGGTGTACTCGCCGCCCGAAAGCGAGGTGGGGATACACACGATGGGCACCCGGTTAGCCTCCACGCTTTCCTGGGCAGGCTCCGCCCCGGCGTGCAGCCTCGACAGCGCGTCCTCGTCGAACGCGCCGTTGGCGGCGGCGAGGGCGGCGACTTTTGCGCCGTCGGTGAGGGACCCGGCCCCCAGGGTCACCAACAGGTCGGCCCTAGCGGAATGTAGTTCCTTGGCTATCTCGAGGACGTCGGTCCAGGGGACGTGCTGCTTGATGCCGTAGCGGATGCCGACGAGGTTGGCGCCCAGGGCGGCCCGGAGCTTGGCGAAGTTGTCGGTCTTGCTGATGGAGTTGGAGACGATTAGGTAGATCCTCTTGGCGGCGTAGGTGTCGCGGGCGTGCTTGAGGATGGCTTGGTCGAAGGGGAGGCCGAGGGAGATGAGTGGCGTGGAGTATCCCTCGAAAGGGGTAT
>Ga0209127_100573_pt1 | contig 12748 bp, 18 predicted proteins | sample LakSupMetagenome_FD_187469 | JGI IMG/M metagenome (GOLD analysis project Ga0209127, IMG submission 187469) | Freshwater microbial communities from Lake Superior, Canada - Sta WM archaea (SPAdes) (version 2) | ecosystem: Environmental > Aquatic > Freshwater > Lake | place: Lake Superior, Canada...
CTCTACCCCCTCACTCCGCCCGTCGTTAGTCACCTTATCGTCGGTGCGGAGTTCTAGAGAAAGAGAGGCATAGTCAATATGTTTACCGTGAGTTGGCCTTTATCGAGGACAGCTTCGTCCCTGATATCAAAATTCGCGTCCTCCGGGTTCGGAATTCAAGAACCGGAACGCGTTGACGATGTGCGGACGAGCAGCAATGTCGCTAAGATATCCCGATTTAGCAACGTTTCCACTGCGCAATCATGGGGGTTAGGTCGAGGCTTTCCTCCTAGTGGTCCGCTTGTAACCGACCGAAACCCCCTGCCAACCAAGCTGCAGAGCTTCCACCAAATGCCCTCCTTATTCTGGTTTAGAACAATGCACTACAATGCCACTATCGATGGCTTCAAGGCTAGCATCACACAGCCCTGATGGCCCGGCCGCAAGGCCGCCAGAGCCTGACCGTAAAAGGACTCGCCGCCTCCTCCAAACCGCGTTGCGCTCGACTGTTGAGCCTCCTCTCCTCCTTCATCATTAACGCGGATCGTTCTTTTTTTTCAAGACCCAAGCGCTGTAAATACATGGTGAAAGTTCTCAATCTGAACTCACTTGACTATATCCAATACATCTAGCCATGGGAAAGAGGAGGCTATCTCTGTCCCTCGCTCTCCTCACTACTTTGCTATCCTCGCCAGCGGCAGGCCTCAAACCAAGGTTCAAAGCTGTCGAGGAGCATCAGCCCTCTGCAACATCCCCGAGCGAAGCAATAATAACCGAGGGACCGTCACAAGCAGCCGTCGACCTCCGACTGCGCTATGCCACCGAGGCTCTCGAGCGACGGGTGGACCTGAGCATAGATTCTTGCGCATCGGCCTGTATCAACGCGGCAGTGACCAAATCTACAAACTGCAAGGTGGGCGACTGGAGCTGCGAGTGCTCCCAGACGAACCAGGCTTACATCGAGGCTGGTGCGCTGAGCTGTGTATACCAGCGGTGCGGATATGCGAAAGGCGCGGGTGCGTATCTTCCGTTAGCCAGCTTCTCTGATGGTGCTGACCATTGACTCCCATACACAGCTGTCTTCTCCGAAGCCGCAGACTTCTGCCTAAGCTTCAACAACGGAGAGTACTCAACCGAGGCCACAGACTCGCCTACAACGTCAGCCGAAACGTCGCAAACAACTGCCGATGCCTCGGATTCCAAGAGCGCCGTTACGGGCTCCAAGACTACCGGAACAGAAACCAAAAGCACGGCCATCGGCTCACTCTCCTTATCGATTCCAGGCGTGAGTGTACCAACAGGCAGCTCGGACGGTACCCACGCCGGTTCCTCCTCATCGACCTCATCAAACTCTTCCCTCTCCAAGGGTGCAATAGCGGGCATCGCGATTGGCGCAGCAGCCGGTGGCATCATCCTCTGCGTTGCCCTCTTCTTCATCTGGCGGTCTTGCCGCCGCATGCCTCAAAGACAGCCAATCTCATACGCCCCGGTCTCGCACACACCCGATGATGCGGCAGCGGCATACCCGCCCCCTCCAGGAGGCAGAGCTGAGGTTGACGGTACATCGACATTAGTGTACAATACGAGCTCGCCGTCTCCGGGCCTAGGCCAGAATAACATATCCAAATTGCCGAGCGTGACCTCCACACCGAGTCCGGCACCCCCACCGCATCTGTCGACTGTCCCGAATGGAGCTTCACAGAACCCCCCTGCGCCGAGCATGTCGGAATACCAAGGGTATGGCCAGAATGTGCCAGAGCTGCACGGGCAGGTGTGGCAGCAGCAGGCGAGTCAGGCCCAGGCCCAGGCCCAGGCCCAGGCGGGAGTGTACACGACGGGCGAATATAAGCCGCCTGCGGGCTATCCGGAAATGGAAGGGGCGCGACCACCGGAGATGCAAGGCGATACTTATGTCACGCAGGAGCTGCACGGGCAACACGTCACGCCGGAACTATATGGTGTACCGTACGGCCCGGGAACGCATGAGGTGGCCAATGGACCAGCGCATTGATAGCCCAGGGTGCAAGGGGGAGCCAGCAAAAACCTGCATCCCTTTCTGCCTTATATAATACAGCAGCAACGCACGATGGTCTATCTGATTCTATCTGATGTGATGAAAGATGACAATTCCACTCTATCCAACAACCCGCCGTGACAGAAACAAGGCAGAGGGTATGATGTGTCACAAGGTGACAAAAAAGTGTATCAACATGGCGGACTCTCCCGCCGGGAATTGAACCCGGGTCCCGAGCGATGTCGAATGACAAGCTCATATACTAACCACTATACTACGGAAGATTAGTGGGTGTTGGAGCACCCACCGCAGATGTGGAGTTCGTGTGTTGATGCAAGGATACGCTGCTAATCAAATATATAAAGCTGATTGTCCATTATGCCAAAAACGACCAAATGCGAACGTCACCCCAGTTCTGAGACGAAGCACCATTGATAGAAGGAGTTATATCTCGAATAGATGCAGCAGAGATCATAGACTAAAGTCCAGCAGAAGACCATACGACAAGTAGAGAGTGCCATGCTATAGCCATCACTGTCGTGTTGTGTCCCCAGGTTTCGAGCCTAATAGAGTGGGCCCCTTAGCCGAGGCTAGGAGTTCTGATTGGAGAAATTGCCCAGAACTGCTTGGGAGCTCCAACAGCACCTCGTCTCAGAACGAGACACTGAGCTCATCATCCGAAGCGACACTTTGCCTCTACCTTTAAACGACTGGTCCCGCACCACGAGAAGACGATCAGCACTGATGGACAACCTACGATAACCCCTCCCCCAATCGAAACACCGAAACACATACCCTCTCCAATCCCCCATTCGACAACAACAAATCTCCCAACAATGTCCTCCCTCCCAGACCTATCCACCCTCTCCTCCTCCTCCGAGATCTTCTCGAACCCCTCCAACACCCTCCCCCAGATCCGCGCGATCCACAAGGCCCTCCACGCGGCGGTGGACGACAAGCGCAGCCGCCTGCGCGTGCAGGTCGGGTCGTCGTACCGCGACCTGCTGGGCACGGCCGACGCCATCGTCGCGATGAGGGGGGACATGGACGCCGTGCTCGCGACGATGGGGAGGATGGGGTCGCGGTGCGGGCGCGGGGCGGTCGGCAGGAAGGTTGCGAGTTTGGCGGAGTTTGCGGGGGAGGAGGAGGAGGAGAAGAAGAAGAACATGGGGGCCGTCGGGAGGGCGAGGCTGGTGGAGGGGGCGGCGCTGGCGGTCGAGGGGCTGCTGAGGGGGAGGAAGAACGGCGATGCCAGCGGCTCGCGGGGGGGCGAGAGGTTGCTTGCTGCGGCGAAGTTGCTGGTGCTGAGCCGGTTGTTGGTCAAGAGCCTGGGAGAACACGACGTCGATGGCAGCGTGCGGAGCGCGGTGAAGGCGGCGAGGAAGAGTTTGGAGAGCTCGAGACGGAGATTGTTGAGGATTGTTGACAAGATGTTGCAGAGTGTTGGCGAGAAAGAGGAGCAGCGGGAGGATGTGCTCCAGGCCCTGGCGGCGTACAGTTTGGCGACTAGCTCCGGTGCGCGGGATACCCTCTACCATTTCATCCGCGTCAGGGGGGAGGCTATGAAGCTTACTTTTGAGCTGGACACGGATGAGCGAACGACCACGGCGGATGATGTCCTCCGCGGCATGATGCTATACACCAAGACGTTGCTGGATGTCCCGGCGCTGGTGCCGCAGAAGCTGACCGAGGCGCTGGCGGCCCTGAAGAAGACTCCGCTTATCAAGGATGCGGCTCTGCGGAGTATTGAGGGGCTGAGGCTCGATATATATGAGCGCTGGTGCGGAGACGAAATCGAGTACTTCACGCCGTTTATCCGCCACGACGACTTGGACCGCAAGCAAGCGAACGAGATGCTGGCCGATTGGGCCAGAAAGGGAGCAGGTGTGCTGGAGCACGGACTCTCGAAGACTTTGGCAAGCATGACGGAGTTCAAGGCAATTGTTGATTTGCGGACGAACGTCCTCAGGCTCTGGATATCCGAGGGCGGTAGAGTCAAAGGCGTGGACACCTCCGACCTGTTGGATCGGTTAAGAAGTCTTATCAACAAACACATGCTGGAGGTTGTGGAGGCTAAGGTCAACAAGCTGCGGCTTGTTGGGTCTGAGGTATCGGCCACGATACAGTCCTGGCGCGAGGTCACTTCAGACATGCCAGAGAACTTGTGGGACCTTGGCTCCTTGGACATGGAACTTACGAATGGAGCAGCTCATTTCACGCAGGAAGTCGTATCGCGGCTCTATGGCCGGAGCAACGTTGTGGCCAAGGCGGTGTCTTCGTACAAGTCGTGGTACAAGGTGATTGACGACGTCGGCCAAGTCGTCGAGCAGCTCAAGCGACAGCGTTGGGACAACGACGTGGATGAGATCGAAGACGAGGAGACCATCGAACAACGGCAGCAGCTCCTCAGTAAGGACGACCCGCAAGCGCTACATGATCATCTGAATGCGTCGCTTCTCAAGGCGTTCAAGAGCCTGGAAGAACAGTTGAGATCGTTACGGGATTCCAGCGAAGAGGCTGATGATCGCTTCGAGGTGGCTATGTACCTCCTACGGGTGATCCGCGATATCCGGACCAATCTGCCCGCTCTCGAGCCAACAAAGAGTTTTGGCTTGGACCTGCTACCGTTACTGCATGAGAGGGTGGCCTTCAATGTTGCGGACCGGGCATTGTCATTCTGGGAGGCTAAACACCGGTCGCGAGTGGTGGGCAGAGCCTTGTGGGAGGGTGAGCCCGAACTACCGACATCGCCATCGCCGGACTGCTTCCAATTCCTGCGGGAGTTATCCATGTCCATGGCGGACGCGGGCATAGATCTATGGTATCCGGCTTCGTTGACTGCCGTGAAAAAGGAAGTCAACAAACGCCTGCGCGATGCATGGTTGGATCGCGTTACAGCCCTGGAAGGAGGGAATCCCGCTACAACTCAGTCCAAAAAGCAGGATGTGGTACCCGATGGCGAAACGCCGGAGACGCCTGAAGCCGAGGAACTGAACGGAGATGGAGACAGTACTGCTACCGCTGTCCCGGAGACGAAATCTGGTGAGCACAAGGAGGTACTGATCCAGTGGCTGTTTGACGTGTCGTATTTGGGATGCGGCCTCGGTCTGCCAGCATCCACCCAGTCGGCGCCCCAAGGCTTGAAGGAACTGGAGGTCAGTCTCTTTGAGCGGACGAAACTTGACAGTCATGCCCGGCAGCGAATAAGCAAGGCCGCGGATGAGTATTGGAAGAGGACGAGCCTGCTATTTGGCTTATTGGCATGATACCCAAGCAATATCCAAGAGGTTAGCCACTGGAAATACAAGCATCCACCAACATCTGGTGACATCCTCAAAGTTTGTGCCTCTTCTCCCCCGAAGCGATCTTCCTGAATTCCTCCTGTGGCACTCCGCTCATAAACCTCGCATGGCCTGCGAACACTTCCGCCACATTCTGCGCATCAAGTATATCCCTCTCGGGCTTCCTGATCAGCGCCTTGATACCCGTCAAACTATCCCCGATCAGATGCTCCCCGAGCCTCTCATCGATCTCTTTCAACACCAAACCCCTGAACCTCTCATCCTCCCCCTTCCCGCAGTCAAAGACTTTGTTCACGAACCCAGTAGCCAGCAGCTCCTCAGCCGTGATCTTCTTGCTCATGATGAGCGCCTCGTTGGCCTTTGAAACGCCCAGCCGCGTGACCAAGCCCCGCGAGGCGCCGCCCTCGGCCACGAGCCCGAGGGAGCTGAAGGGCGTGAGCAGGAAGGTGGACGGCGTACAGTAGACAAAATCAGCGAAGCCGACGAGCGCAGCAGAGAGGCCCACGGCGGGGCCGTTGAGGCCGACGACGAGGATCTTGGGGTGGGTGTAGAAGGCGTTTGTGATGTTGAGATTGAAGGTGACGAAGCTGCGGAGCCAGTGCAGCCTCGGGTCCGAGTCTTGGGGCACCGTGCGGACAATGGAGACGTCAGCTCCTCTGTGATTGTGCAGGTGTAAGTAAGCCGGATTATGCTAGACTAGAATAGTGTGCGCTTGGGAAGGCTCACGCAGAAAAGTAGCGGCCTTTTGCGGTGAGGAGGGTGATGTACACCTCGTCGTGGGTTGCGACTTCGCGGAGCTTGGTGGCCAGCTCGTAGTACTGCATCTGGGTGAGGGCGTTGAGCTTCTTGGCGTTGTTGATTGTGATCACGGCCACTCGGCCGCGATACTCGACTTCGATCACCGAGGGGTCCGACATGGCTGGTTATATCACTTTGTGAGCAGACTTATAAGACTCAAGTCTACCGAGGACAAGACTTCAAGAGATTAAGGGGAGATAGAAGGGATATAAGATGGATGTTTGTCCTTTGTATATGCCATGCTAATGATTCAGTAGGGATTCAGGTTACCGTTAGCCATCCAACCCCACACTTTGGAGTTCCAGTTGCCTCGGCTCCCCATTTTACCCCGGACTTTGGTAACTTGGATCTAGCATAGACTCATAAACTACCTTAAGACGTCATCTATCGCGAGACGATTGGGAAGAAGAACTCGGTGTAGCGCATAGACATGCCCAAAAATGAGGTCAAAGTCTTGTTCTTGCATATACGTATCGTCTGATCTACATGCGGACCGACGAACGGCAAGAATTGTTTCTGCATTTCACAGCCAAATGCATGCGAACTGACGGGGATGCACAACAAAGGTAGGGGCTGTATCGTTTCCGCTGACATTTGCAGCATGAAATACTTCTTACCGCGTGCCAGCCTGATGTGTAGTGAAGGTATGTCCAACACAGCTTGAAGGCCGAGTCTCAAGGGGTTGTATTCTTGACCGAACATGTTGGCCGATGCTCTGCCGTCAGGTACATGCTGTACTCTACCTGGAGATGATGATGGCCCGATGGGGCCGGGACCAAAGCGGAGGCGGAGTCGGCGCCTGTCTGGCTCCAGATGACGGTGAAATCCGTGCTGCTACCGCTTCGTCCGATCTCCGGCGTTCGTTCGACATCCGTCAAGTCAAAGCATGAACGGATCCGCCAGCCAACTCATCCGTACTGCGGCCATATGACTTGGATTCACTTCCTAAAACGCTACTATGACACACGCAGCAGGTAAAGCGTGCTCATATTAAGCTCCAATCTCCGAGCTTAGCCACATATGACTCTTTGAACCTCGACATTGTCTCGACCGTCCGAACAGTTGGAATGTGGTACGGATATTCCCGGTGCGCTCGTCCTCCGTTCGCCGAGAGTATTGAGTTTCGCTTTTGCTTCTCGCAGCAAAGACGGAACCCGTTGCCTGGCGTGATGGGGTATTCCTGGTAGTATAAACGCCTCCCACATGCTCCAAACTTCAGTCGGTGGGTGGTGCAAAACTCCATGAGCTCCCTTGCCATTTCATAATCTGCTACTGCCATTCTGGCCAGGCCAACTTCCAAGACCACATCACGATCAAGCTAAACGTTAGGAATCCCGGACACAGATCGCAGCCTAAGTCCCGGTGTGCTTCGTTTGCTGCCTAGCAGAAAGTCTTGCAAGATGGATATTAAGACTAGATTCTACGTCGTTTCCGACACCCATGGCAAGGATCTCATCACTCCGACTTTTCCGGTCGACGTAGCCATTCACTGCGGAGATCTTACCGACGAATCCAAGATTGACGAATTTCGACTGTCAGTCGACATGCTTAAGAGCATCAACGCACCCCTGAAGCTCGTCATAGCCGGAAACCACGACTTCACACTCGACACTCCGCTCTACCAGAAGAAGGCGGCTCAGGCCATCTCTGCATCCTCCATCGAGCCCGAGCTGATCAAGAAGGAGTACGGTGACTTTGGCGAGGCCCGCCAGCTCTTCTCGGAATCTGATAATATCCTCTTCCTTGATGAGGGTGTCCATCACTGCCCTCTGCAGAACGGCGCCAACCTGACCGTTTATGCCAGTCCTTATACGCCGTCGTTGGGAGACGGGGGGTTCCAGTTCAACCGCGAAGACGGCCACAAGTATGCCATCAACAACAACGTCGACGTCGTTATCACCCACGGTCCGCCGAGGGGGGTTCTGGACCTCGCCCGATATAAGCGCGGGGGTTGCGAATACCTCTTTGCCGCCGTTGCCAGGGCTCGTTCGCGTCTTCACTGCTTCGGCCACATCCACGAAGGCTGGGGAGCCAAGCTCGTCGCTTGGCGTGGAGGAGAGGCGACGGAGTTCCCTTCGCACTTTACCGACATCGATAACGGCTCCTCGACCCTCGTGGAGAGCCTGGCGACTCTCCACCCTGGAAGATTGGACACAGGATGGACGGCTGGCGACAAAAAGAGAGAGTTCGAAAGGCTCGTCAGGCAGGGCTACACAGGCACAAGTCACTGTGCAGACGACCAGGCTCCCCTGATATCTGGCCGACACACCCTGTTTGTCAATGCTGCCGTCGAATCGTTGGAGAACGACGGTATACAACTGCCGTGGATCGTGGTTATCGACCTGCCAAGAGCTACTAACTAGCACTCAACCTGCTCACGACACATGGGCACCGCTTCCCCCGACGAATGCTTCGATACCGTTGACGTTCGGAAGCCAAACAGATACGGCAACGTATGTAGCCGGAGCAGGCAAACTAGCCGATCACGAGAAGAAAACTGAAGGAGTGACGTTCGCCTTGTGCACCACCCACGAACGAACAAGAACCACGGTTCCTGGACATTCAACAACACAAGATGGGGGACCAAGAGGCTGTGGGTGGATGGTGACAGCGGGACATGGGCGCCCAGTATATCCACCCGCTGCATCACTTACAAATGATGAGAGACGGACAGCAAATCTCTGCAAGTTCCCTACTCGACTAGTAGACCATCATCTTACGCTAAGTCGACATGTCTCCTGATATCGTGAGTCTCCATGACGAGCTGACAGACAGGGACATCTCTAGCAGTGCTCAGCAGATCTGCGACTTAGTCCAGCGTCGGCTGCCGGACCCCAAGCAGCAACAGCAGTACTGGGACTATGTCCAGCAGAAGGCCATACAGGACCTCGAGAGCTTCAGTAGGACGCACCCCACTATCGATCAGGCCGAGTTCCGTCGCATTATCAACACAGAGCGGCTGTCATCAGAGAGCCTTTACCCAGTCTTGACCTGACAAATGGAGAACAGCAGCTTGGACTTGCCCTTCGGAACCGACCCGACCGGCCGCTACTACTACAGAATGATCTGCGATGCGTTCGGCCTACTACCTCACTCAGCCGAGCCACCGACAACGACACACAAGGTCCTGCCCTCCTACTTTCTGGGCCTGAACGACGATGTCTACCCTGCCAATTCGCCTCCGCATCAGCGAGCTCGCCGGGCCACGAACTGGTCAACCGCGTCTGCCGAGTCAGATGATATCGATAAGAACGGCTAGGTCTTCTTCCAGCTAGGCCGCCTCGAGGCCCTAGACACATCCGATTCTTGCAGGATCCAGCGAGCGAAGCTGCACCTCAACGGAGAGCCGGCTCACGACATTGAGGAGGACTGGGAGGACACGGGATTCGTCGTTGTGGCCAGGATCAACAGCAAGGGTTATACGCAGGGCAATATATATTGTCGCCGACGTCATTCGCGGAGATCCCAAGCAAAGACGGACGCGAGCACGTGGCGGGGGACAACTGGAGCATGCCAACGCATTCAGACAACGAGCAGTTCTTCTGTGCCCGCGTCAGAAGGCGCCTCATCGATATGGGATACGGAAGCCAGCTGGCGTGGGAGGAGAAGATCGAGCACGAGGCCGAGCTTGTGCTGACAAAGAAGGCCGGACATGCTCATGATACCATCATCCGTGTCACAGTCTCTGGACTTGGTGGCCACGCCAAGGCAGGCAACTTATCGACAGAGAGGGCAATATTTTTGGCCCCCCCTTTGAAGCCATGTCAGCGATGCTCTGGTTGCAGGGTGTACCACTCTACGGACCCCTTTCTCATTGTTGAAAGTACTGAACAGGTTGAGTTTAGGCCTTTAAGTCATAGTCTCCACGGAGACTTCCACGGTCTTACGCTTTTGTGCTCAACTGCTAATGCTACGTTGATACTTAGCAAAGCTCTTGATATCGGTCCCTAATATTGAACGGTATGGTTACGAAACGCGGGGCCCGATTGACCTGTCGTTTGAACCACCAGAAGGACGTTAAGCAGGCTCAGGAAGGGAGTGTTAAGGCATCCAACTGCCTAGTACAGGCACAATGGGTTTGCTGTCAATACATAACAATGGTGTGCCTCCGAAGCAGAACAAATAGTAGAACAGTCAATCAAGCAAGCTATTCTGCCCATTCTCAACAAACAAGACCGTAGGCTGAAGAGAGAACATAAAGTAAACAGCGGCATGTGGCTAACCCAACCACAACACCATATCCTATGCAGAGCTACTCCAAAGTCAAGACTGCCCCGTGCTACCTACATAATCCCTCCCGTCCTTGATCAGCCGTACCTCGATTTCAGCGAAAGAGTACGAATAAAGGCCCCAAAGATCCTAACGAAAGGAGTCGATATTCTCCCTCTTCTCTGCCTCGGTCCAGTCATAGGCAGAGTGACAATCTAGCATGCCCTGGCGCAGGTAGCACGGCTGTTGAGGCTCCCAGCCGGGGGTTAGGAAGGCCAGTCCAGTCTCGCCGCCAGCCACTCCGAGGAAATGCGGATCCTTAGCCATGTCGTCGATTGCTGCCTGTCACCGCTTGTGCTTGTCCAAATCCTGCGGCTTCCTGTCCTCATGTCTATGAAGAGCTCTGAAGGCACGATGCGCAGGGCCGATAAAACCGCCAAGGCGGATATTACGCAACCGTCTCGTGATATCCTTGAAGTGGTGGCTGGTAGCCCACATCTTCCTGCCCGTTGGCCACTCGACGTCACTGGCGCCCATGACTAGCGCTCCATCGCTGACTGAAAGGTAGAGCGCCGCCGGCCGGCCGAACTTGTGCCGCTGCTGAGAAACATCCAGATATGCTCGAGTCGGTACGTCTCCTGGATACTGATGGTTAGCGACCCCTACTACTGTGTTGAGAAATGGAAACGGACGTCCTGAGATGGTCCACCTCCGTAAATAACATCGCTCCCGGGCGCTGAAAGCAAGATCGCAAGGTGACATAGGTGGTAAGGGGATGCTGTTGGAATCTGTGAACCCTGAGATGGTGGCTCGAGGATAGTAAGTAATCCCCAGTCGTTCTTAGCCTTTGCAAGCAAGCTCGCGAGACACTCCGTCATCCTTTTTAGGGACCTCTCCACAGTCTCCAGCAGCTCCTGGACCGTCACCGGTGGTACCATCCTGGTGACCTTGGTAGAGAGTTCTCCTACAAGCTCGGCTTTGGCCGTGGTGAAGGGGGGCAGGAGAAGGCCCTCCCGGAAATACTGGCAGCTCTCAATGAACTGTCGTGTTTCCAGAGTCTGTGGCAGGGCGTTCTGCCCGAAGCTCTGTTGGAGTGTAACGAGGTCTTCAGTCACCGCCCTACTGGTGTCCCGGAGGATGCAGAGGACCTTCGCCCATTCTCCGGGGCGCAGCGTGCTGTCGATATGCACGGCTTCCGCCGTGGTGTACTGGACTATAGGCATCTAATAGGTTAGAGGAACGTGATAGAATAGCATGCGAGTCTCAAGCTACCTGAGTAATAGACCTGAAGAGAGTAACATGGAGATGAAGAGGGGAGGAGGAGATGGAACGAGGGAGGGATTTCGTGGAAAGGACACAGGGAAAGGGAAAAAGAGAAACAGGTGAACGACTGTCATATGTTTGTAGTGGTCAAGCTCTCTTTAAGAGACTGACGGTCCAAGGTAATCTGCTTGGAAGCGCGTCATGCAGGTTGCCGGGCTTTTTGACCGTAGCACGGTTCACCATTAGCAAGCGAGTTGCAGAGCTACGCTGAGAAACGTGTTTTGTATCACCATGCTCCCCTCCCCCCAAAGCACTGGTTGTTTGTGTACTGGTGCCGGCGAGCTTGTCGCTGGCACAATGACCGACCGTCAAAGGGCGCGTCCTGTTCGTGGTGCGTTTATTGGACGCCAAACATGGACACGGCGGGACGAGGGCTGCGCATTCCGACAATCTTTACCTCCAAGAAGTGTTGCATACCTTAATTCCTTGGTGGTCCCGTCGCCGGCCACGTCCTGCGATGCTTCCCCAACTAAGCCAGACCTAGGAAGATGAAAGTCGGGGTCGGGCTGTTGGGGCTTACAAGCAGTCAAGCCGAACAGTCGAGGGACACCCGTCCTAAGAGTTGCTTCAGCGCTATCCTCGCCACCAACCCACGACGCTGCCAAGTCTCACTCGGCGTTGGGGATTGTCTGGGATGCAATGGCGTCGGTCCTGATCTCGGTGCTTGGGTTGATGGTTGGTTAGTCCAGCTACCCTCGGCGCCGCGACGCACAGGCCACGGGAAGAAAGCTTATGCACCACCCGCGAACGAACAAGAGCCATAGTTCTGACGAGACGACGGCGACGCTAGATGGGGGATCAAGAGGCTGTGGGCGGATGTTGGACAGCGGGACAGGTAGTATATCCACCCGGGCTATGTCACTTGCGGATGATGAGAGACGGACGACAGCCTACCAATGGGCAACAACACTTGCAGGGAAGACGAAGATGGAAAAGAAGAACGGTTAAGGAACGGGATGAGAGGATACAAAGCCGCAGGAAAGACCAAAGTGACGACTAGTGCTGAGTCTCGAGCGAGAACTGCAAGAGTTGATAACCTAAGCCGACGCTGGCCGCTCTACGTATTCCATTCCTCTATGTAGTTCAGTTAGTGACACCATGGGTCTTCTATCTCGAGAATCAC
>Ga0209127_100574_pt1 | contig 12737 bp, 15 predicted proteins | sample LakSupMetagenome_FD_187469 | JGI IMG/M metagenome (GOLD analysis project Ga0209127, IMG submission 187469) | Freshwater microbial communities from Lake Superior, Canada - Sta WM archaea (SPAdes) (version 2) | ecosystem: Environmental > Aquatic > Freshwater > Lake | place: Lake Superior, Canada...
GGCAGACACTCGCTCAGCCCGCAAAAATAATGATCATCATCAGAACTAACCGGCTAACGGACATCGATATGACATGGGGAAAATCAGTGAACTGTCATTGAAGTGGAACTCTCGCCGGAACTTTCGCCGTGTTTCGCCCCGCTCAGCTCGTCGTATCGAAATATTACCACATCACATCATAAAGGAGGAGGGCTCTCAAACGCATCATTTGCTACCTTGCTCAAAGGCCTTTTCTCACACAGACGGTCAACAACTCGAATCCTGAAAGAGCCCGCACACGGCCAACATGTCCCCCAAAGTCTACAGCGCCCGCCACCATCAGGGGGCCGTCGTCCCCTCAGACGTGGTCGCTACAGGCCCCATCCCCTCACCCCCATCTGACGTAAGTCGTGTCCCCTCACCTCACTCTAACCGGTCTAACACGCCCAACCCAGCTCGAAGCCCTCAAAGCAGAAGGCGGCGACTACCTAACCTTCGACCAGTTCACCGTCGACGACGCCTGGACCCTCGGCCTCCTCCTGCGCCAGCGCCTCTCCCAGTTCGCTTCCGAGGGCAAGCCGACCCTCATCTCCATCGCCCTCGCCAACTCGCGCCAGGTGGTCTTCCAGTGCGCCGTCGGCTCCGGCACGGCGCCCGACAACGAGGTGTGGGTCGCGCGCAAGCGCAGCGCGGTCCTGAGGTGGGGGTGCAGCACTTGGATGCTGCACTGCAAGTTCCGCGGCGACGAGGAGCTGTTCCGCGCCAAGTACGGGATGGACGCCGCGACGGCGGCGGGGTACGCGATTCACGGCGGCGGGGTGCCGGTCCGAGTGAACGGGGTGGAGGGGGTGGTTGCGGTGGTGGTCGTCAGTGGGCTGAAGCAGCATGAGGATCATGGGGTTATTTATGAGGCTGTTAGGGGGTATTGGAGGGAGGTTTAAGGGGGGAGTGTTGAAAGATGATCTACCCCGACCGGAGCAGTGATGTTGAAACTGTCCTCCATTACTACCTTGTCAATGGCGAAATAGGTTACATGCCGTCGCCTTCTTTTTGAGGGATATCAACCTCGACGTAAATATGCTCAGCCCCCTCGGACAGGTAGTCGGCAGCAGAAATGGCAGGCAAGTCCTGCCCTTCTGTCCCAACTCCGGCTTTCCGATCCCGCCCCAGCGTCCCATCGCTCTCCAGTCGAGTGTACACCGCTGCCGCCGCCTTCCACCGCTGCCAGTCTCCGTACGTCAGGTATAGCCTATTGGCCCAGCCGAGCCAGGCCCGGTGAAGAGGTCCGGGTACGGGCTCAGACGCACGAACACGGCACCTCCGTCCATGGCGGCGAGCTGGCTGTCCCGGGGCGCGTTGCTGCGCGGGTCGTCGCTGTGCCGTCCGTGGTTTCGCCAGAAACGGAGGAAAGACGAGGCGGCAGCTGTGCCCGGGACGGCGGCGAGCGGGAGGCAGTCGGCCAGTGAATGGGCGATGAAGGGGGGGTGTATCGGGGTGTCGACTTCACCGGCGGCGCTCGGCACGAGGCAGAGGGTGCATGCGATGACTTCGAGAGCCGCGAATGCGGAGGTCCAGAGTAGGGTCGTCTGGGCTAGGGTCGCCCAGAAAATGGCCAGGAAACTCGGGAGGTTCTGGATCTTGTGCCACTCGTCGGTGGCGCGGTACAGAGACCAGGAGCCGAGCATTGCGGCCAAGGCGAGGAGCCACTCTACGTTGCATGCCACGCATGTCTTGTTCTCTGGTTCCGGGGAGCTTGGCCTCGTCTTCGGTGGTGTCACGCTTTGCTTGCCTGAGCTGAAGATGATGAGGTCGTCCTGTAGGAAAAGGGACTGGGTGTCTTTGGGTATGTGCTGTCTATCGATGCCACGGAGGGAACAGGCATCCGAGGACTTCGGAGGCCGAGTAGATCCCGTAGGAGGCTGGGGAGCAGGATCTTGAGCATGGCTAGTCCAGTGGATGCCGTCTTCGCGCTTTGCCAGGAGTTCGCGGAGATGTGCCTGGGCGGCAGGGGTGAGTATTTGTGCAGTTTTGTGTTGCTCTGGAGATGGAGCCGCATTACCCGTTCTCCAGTTGGATTGGTGTGGCGCGGAGACGAAGTCATCTTCCCACCTCGGGGGTTGATAATAGGCCATGAGGAGTGCCTTGTAGCCTTATCCCGGGGTGTAGGAGCAGAACGGGCCTCGGATGTTTGAAAGAAAGTAAGTGTTGGTGACAGAGGGTAGAATAAAGGTGGGAGCAGTTCGGAAGGTTTAGGGCGATGGCGTTTGCTTCAGGTATTAGAAGGGAGAGCTGAATGTTGGAGTTGAGAATGGGCAGGTTGTCCTTTATATCGTGCTCTGCGGGACACCCAACCTCTCCGTCAATGCCAGTTTAAGTTGGTTCGGACCTGTTGGAAGAGCCAGAAACCCTCACGGGCATCACCGAGCCGATCTATTCAGACGAACGCAAAAAGTGCGCCATGTCTGCCCCGTGACACTGCCACAAATGGCTCACATGTCGGATGTCTATGCTTGGGACGACACCCTTGCCTTCTTTGCCCAACAGACGACTGACTTAGTGGATTCTGGAAGCCTGCTTTCCCGTCGAGCAAGTGTGACAGGAAGTAAGGTCATTAAGTTTTTCATTGCAGTGCTAGATCGGCTACATCCGATTATCGTCGTGGTACATGGCAACGTGTCGCGGCCAGGCGCCATGGGCTTGCTGCGCCGATCTCTCCGCCACCCACGTCCTATTTGGGCCTAACTCGCTGGACAACGGACTGCGCGGTGGCTGCTGTGGCATGCTAGGCGTAGGCGGCACCGGCCACGCCATCATCACCGGGCAGAGCACGCCGCTGCTGGCGACGCTCTCGTTTCCCGCACTAAAGGTGCTGTACGGACGGCTTGTCTCGTGCTCCCTCGTCGTGTGTATGCTGCTTATACTGCTGACGGAGTTCCTCTGCGACGCCGGCGTGGAGGGCGGTATGGGAAACCCGGCTTCGAGCGAGGACGGGTCGACTCGTTGGTCGCCGAGCGGGACGAGCCGTTGCTCCCGTGGTATGGCCACGCGTCGTCGTCCGTCTTCTCTGGATGCTCTTTTCGGTTGGTATGTCGACCGCGGCAGGATCATAGGCGGGGATTGGCTCTCCGCCAGCCACTGCTCGGTCGGACTGGCGGGTGAATATGGTGGGGCAACTGAAGAGGTTGGGCTCTGCCGGGTGGCCCCGACGACTCCAGTGCCCAAGAGGTTTTCACGTGAGGTCTTCTCACGTATTGTGATTTGGGGGACCTGGGCATCCGTAGGTGGTGAAGAACCATCACTGTTCTCCCTTCTCTTCGCACAAGAGAAAGGCAGTAGGACTGGCTGAACAAAACGCGATCGGCGATATCTGTATATGAGGGCGGCGATGATGGCCACGAGCACAATCGCAACTAGGACGTTGTTAGTATGCCTCCAAACTCACCGGCCTAGGAGAGGTTGACAGGAGCAACGCACCTATTGCCCCGACAATAGCTGGGGTCTTATTCGTCGTTGCTCCACTACCCTGATCCAACTTTCCCCCATCGCCATTGACAGCAGTGCCAGGGACACTGCTCGAAACTGGATATTTCTGTTCCCCGTTCCCGGTAGCAGCAGGGATATTGGAGGAAGTAGTCGATACTACTCCACGGTCAGCCGAGGACTGACTCGTTGCGCCCGGATCAGCAGTCGGTGTTGACGCCGTTTCTGCTCCTGCGGCAACTGCTGTATTTGCTTCAGAGGAGACCGAGGGCGAAACGTCGGTTGGGGCAATAGTGACCGCGGCTTGACTGGCAGCTACCTGTGGTATCGTGCTGGATTCTGGCGCGCTCTGTTGTTGGGGCGTGGTCGTCGGAGGTGGTGCCGCAACGATGTCCGGGGTGCTTTGGACCACCGGCGCAGCTGCTGCTGTCGTGGCAGGTGCTGCCTGAGGAGTGGTTGTCGTTGCTGCGACATACCTTACAGACGTCGTGGTCTGACTGCTCTGCTTGATGCTACTGCTAGTCGTCTTGCTGCTGGTGGGAGTTGCCTTGGCCGTGGATTTTGATGTGGTGGACTTGTTGTTGCCGCCTCCCGACGATCCGCCATTACCACCCCAACCACTGCCATTGCTGCTCTTATCCGAGGCATCGCATCCCGGACTCTTGGGAAAGATCTTGCACCACGAGCTCGACACCTCCCTCTTCAGCCTAGCCCCGAGGCCGTCCATAGCAGATGTTTAAGGGCTCCCCAGAAGTCCTGCCGGGGGACAGATGACGATTCTACACACGCATCAAGCAAAAACGAGTGAACGACAGACGCAGGCCGGCTCGAGAGAAGCGCCCATCCGAGCGCATCCAGCCCATACCTTATCTAGGAAGCGTTCCTCCTTCTGTTTATCACTATCACATGGGTACCTGTGGGTTCGCCGGGCTTGGCCTGGGAAGATCCCCCACAAAGTGGGCAAACATAGCTCGACTCAGCTGAGACATCAATAACAAATGGCCTAACAACCGCTCGAGAGTATCACGCCGAGTCTAGATAGTAGGGAAATTGCGTTTACTGCAAGTTGTGGACCGCAGTCGGATCTGACTGGGATAGCGCACACATGGACTCCATGCGGACCGAGCTCTCGCCCGTCAAAGCGCCTGTTGTTCCTGGCGCTAGCCCAGATAGGGTTGGGCTGATGCTGCAAGGGTTCAGAATTGGCATGTCGTTGAATGTTTCTGCTCGTCTTGTGCTGCAAGGGAGGTTACACCGGCTACACTGGCCTCGGACCGTCAAAGCGATGATCATTGGACCCCCTGCATCGAGGATTTCGGGATGGACGGAGGACCACAGTAGAAATGCGATTGCTTTGTCATTTTGGACGATGGCAAGCGACTACGCGATGTGCGAGTGCAAATCTGCAGAGAATTGCACTGGCTGACAGTTTCTTCCCTTCTTAACGGTGGAATCTCTGTCCTGCCGCCGGCGGCGCGTTTCAAACTCGACGTCACTGGAATGCAGAATGATGACAGTCTAGGTCCGAAACATGGCTCCGGATTACAATGCTCATAAGCCGAGCCAACCCTGACTGTCGCGGCGAACAATACTCGGCACGGCGCGCTCCCTCGTGTTTATCCTAGCCACTGGACCTATTCTCAAGCATCCGCTACCGGACCTGGCGTGAAAGGTTCTCGGTCCGACGGAACACAATCCCAACAGCCATGATCGTCCATCACATTGTTGCGCCAGAGGGCTCCCGCGGGAGCTTCGTCGCCGAGCGCATCCCAGGCCTCAACACCGAACGTCTTGCACAGACGCGCGCTGGGATCCCAAATCTGGCTGGCGCAGTTGGTCGCATTGTCGGCCGCCACCCAGTGGCAGAACGAGCTGCACTCGTCCTGCGTGCTGGCCGGACTGACCCACAAGGCTTCGGCCGGCAGGGCGAATCCGCGGATGTTGCAAGATAGGGAAGGGTCTGGGTTCTCGACGCGGGTGCAGCTCGGCGGCGCGTGAGTTGCTGTCGGGTTGGCTGTGTTGCTGCTGGTGTATGTGTATGATGGAGTGATCGTGCCTGTGGGAGTGCTTGACGAGGTCGGGACTGCGACTGACGCAGTAGTAGTTGGCGGGCGATAACAGTTGAAGCAGCCTTTGTCGTACCACAGAATCGGGTCGTACTGCTGACCCATCTGGGCACCCCGGAGATATGTATCGACGTTCACGTCGTACAGGTAGCAGGTCCAAGGGTCCCGCTCAGGGTAGGAGCCTCTGTCAAGGGCAAATCCTGTGCAGTTCTGTGTGTCCAGGCAGACCAGCTCGCATGATATTACCTGCTCCACTGGATTGTAGATACCTGGGCTTGGGACAGGGATCCCAGTAACCACGGCCACGAGGCTCGTTGTCGCAGTGGGAAAGCCAGAGATCGAACAGGCAGCTAGGTTGGGACCGCCACACAGACTCCAAGAAGTCTCATACGGCGGGGCTGAGATCGTAGGGACAGGTGGTGCAGTCATGCTGGGTGTTGCGGTCGCGGTACTCGACAGAGGGGTAACTGTTGCTGACTGGCTCGGCTGGCAGTCGTAACAGCGCGAATCCATCCATATGACGGTATCGCCAAAGACGGGCGGCTGATCATGCGGTCCGTTTAGAAAGGCGCGAACGTCGATGGAGTAAAGGTAGCACGTCCAGTCCGATAGATCCCTAGGCCACTGTCCCAGATCTATGGCGTAGCCCGTACAGCCTTGCGTATCCGAGCAGGCGGCCGCACAGGCTTGGGTTTCGGGTTCAAAGTTGTAGTTACCGGACGGCGGAGGCACCACTGCCGTAACCACAGCTATCAAGCCAGCCGTGGCTGTCGGGAAACCAGTCACTGAACATGGATTGGTCCAAGCATTGTTTGGATGAGAACATGTGCGTTCGCCCACTGCTGGCGCTAACAATGTCGGGACGGGAGAGGACGTGGCAGTTGCGAGGCCCGTCGCGGTGCCCGTGGTGAACGAAGCAGTTGTTGATGTGACCGCAAGTAAGGAAGTCGAGGACGAAAGCTCAGCAGAGACAACATCGCAGGTGAAGCATGAGCTTTCCATCCAGATATACCGGTCCCATTCGGCAAGGCTATCCAACGGCAGGAGGTAAAGCTCCGCAGGGAAGTCGTAGAAAAGACAAGTCCAGTTATGCAAGACGACATCGCCATTGACCCAAGGGTAGCCACCAGTATCAACGACGTAACTCAGGCAGCCTTCAGTGTTTGCGCATCCGCCCGCACAAGTCTCGTACTCTGGCTGGTAATGGTGCGCCGCGTTTGCCGGGGGAGGGGCAACCCCAGTCATGACCGCCAGGAGCCCTCCCGCTGTGCCGATGGCGTGTTATATCCCGATATGGTGCATGCCATGTAAGGAATGTCATTGTCGCTGCATGTGCTTGCGGTATACTGGGCGGCCGCAACTGTAGGGACAGATGGAGGGGTCGTGATTGGCGGTGCTGTCATTGAAAGGGAAATCACTGTCGTGAAGCTCGAAGGTGAGGCGGTGCCTGTACCGGTAGGACCAGTTGTAGATGTAGCCTCTGTCGACGACGATGGCGCCGAGGTTGCAGCATCGCACCCGAAGCATCGACTGTCCATCCATATATACCGGTCCGCGTCTTGGGAACTGTGGACTGAGTCGAGATAAGGTTGCAAGGAAAGGTTGTAGAAAAGACATGTCCAGTTGTGCAAAACGACGTTATTAGTGATCCAAGGCCAGTCACCAGTGTCGATCACGTAGCTCACACATCCTTCCGTGTTCGCACAGCCACCTGCACAAGTCTCGTATTGAGCTTGGTAGTTATGGCCTGCATCGGCCGGAGGAGGGGGAACTGCTGTCACAACGCCGAGGAGCCCTGATGCTGTCGCTGACGGTATAGGGTAGCCTGAGATAGTGCACTCTACCCCCTGATGGTAGGGGTAAATGTCAGAGCATGTGCTCGCAGTGTATGGTGCAGCTGCAACAGTAGAGACAGGTGGACTAGTTGCAACTGGGGGCGCTGTCGTCTCGGCATCCGTGGTCGGTCGTGTCTGGGCGTCGGTTGACGAAGGACCGTAGGCGGTAGACTACTCCACCGTCGGTTGTCCAGATGACAGTTTCACTAGCGAAGTGGGCGGCGTTGTGGCCTCTACCGCAGGAGTATCTGTCGGCGCAACAAAGGTCGTCTCCGCTGACGTCGAGCTCGGGAAAGCAGAGGCACCATGACAGTCATAGCAACCCCTTCCGTTCCAAACAACTTGCCTGAAAGAAAAGTCGTAGCTGACTGCGTATTGTCGGACATTCCCAGAGTATATGTAGCACCACCAGTCATGGCCGTCATCATCCGGCCAGTTATACCCACGATCAAGGGCCCAACTGTGGCAGTCATCAAACGACGCGCAGAAGCTGGCGCACATTTCGTCTGACATCGACTCGTCACCATTGTTCGAGTAAGACTTTACGTTGGGGATGCCTGAGGCCATGGCGAGAAGTCCTGTGGGTGCCAGAGGTGCGCCTGACAAAGTGCAACCAGCGGTATAAAACGACATAGGCCGTGTACAGAAGCCAGATGTATACGGAGGCGCGTTATAAAAGTCGCTGATGGCTCTTGTAGTGCTGGTGCCCTGAGCAGTGACAGTCGCAGGTGCTTGAGTAGCCGTCGAAGATAGCAGTTGGATTGGCGTGGTGAAGGGTGCGGTAGTGGCTGTTTTGTTGTATGGAAAACTGGAAGCCGGAAGAGGAGGAGGCGAGGATGGACCAGCTGCAGTCTCGATTGGTATTATAGGCGTTGAGGGTCCAACTGAAGTACTATCCAGCGCGCTAGTCGACTGGGCAGCTGTGCTGGGAGGAAAGGAATAGCTCGACGAGCTAGAGCCTCCGAGCCCAACTGTGACGCCCCCAACTGTGATGCCTGTTGCAGAGGGACCAGGGCAATTCTCTGTGATGATCAGTGTCGTTGCGCCGGTGGGATAGTTGGTCAGGACGGTGACGGTGGTGTAGTTGCCGTCTGTTGTGGTGATGATCTGGTTGTAAATAATGACACCGCCGAGGGCGATGACGAGGGAACACTGAGCTAATTCGGCGCGCTTGACGGCTTTCATGGTCGCATAGCTGACTTGGACAGCAATCTGGTCACCTGGGTTTGCTGGTGGTAATGTGTCGTGAGGCACCTTTATCGACGCTTGTCCAGGGGCGACTGGTGTCAGGTTCCTATGTAGATCAAATGTCAGCTCAAAAGGGATCCGAGATACTAGGATGGAGTAAAAAAAGGGCAAAAGGAGAAAAAGAAAACCGAAAACCTACACCACAGGCTTCCCATCCGCACCGGTTCCAAGAGCTGCGTTATCCGAAAGCAGGACTTTGGTGAAGTCAACGGGGGTAGCTGTGCCTGAGGGGCTTCCGGCTGAGGTAGCGGGCGCAGCAGAAGTGGAAGAACTGGAGGCGGTGAAAGCTCCGGTGAAATACGTGGCTGTAGGGCTTGTACTCACTGAAGAGGCTGAGCCTGTTGAGGAAGTCGAGGCCGCGGGCAGGAAGCTATAGAGGTTTATCCGCGCACGTCCGCCGCATAGCTGGGAAGCATTCCCGGGGCAAGCGGTGGTGCAGCCCGGATTGTCTGGGGGTAGAGAACGTTGAGCAAGAGGGTTGATGACGTTAGCCATCCAGCATTCCTTCCCTGCCAGACTGTCAGAGAGTGTTCCTTGAACGAAAGCATCCTTGCTCGTTAGAATGACCTACCGTACTCTAAGCCGAAGTACTGGTACTTCAGAGCCTTGGCGTACGAAGCACACATCTCGATTGCCATGGCATCATTGGCGTACTTCTTGTCGGGGAGTGTGCGCCCGTTCTTACTAGCATCGTCCTGATAACTGGAAGCAACCTTGTTAACATTGAGAATCGGCGGCACGAAGGGCAGAACGTACCATCCCATGGACATGTAAGAGGTTACCGCAGCAGAGGACGAAGAAGCTGCTGACGACACAACGGAGCCGAGAGTGATGGCGATTTGGCGAGCGCCCGTCCGGAGCTGGGTTCTTCATGACTGTTCCGTGTCAGTTGAGCACGCGCAGCCTCAACAAGCATGCCGTGGAAGAGTGACGCTCACCAGCCTTGGTATACGTATCCGGCCACCGGCTTGACAACTGCCGCGGCTCGTGCTTGGAACAAATCAGATGGAGCGGCAGCAACAGAGCCAGCGATGCCCGAAGGACAGAAATCGAACCGCCAGCCATTGTGTACACCAAACTCAGAGATCGGATGCGACCCGATATCAACGAACAGAGCCAGCAAACTCCAGTCTAAGCTCTGGCAGCAGAACAAGGATCGCAAGCAGCGAGACACGAGCAGGAAGGAGAGGGCACGGGTCCATTGCTTTTAGCTACCTACGTACACGGACGACCCCTCGACGTCTGGTCTTGTTAGCCATGACGGCCTCACCATGACGGCCTCAAGCTGCGTATGGGACTCTGGCAATGTCCGGCTGCTGTGGCAGCTTTCCCATCCATAGGCAGTTCGTGCATGCCGTGAATGCCCCATTTTGAAAAAGGTCAGCTCAATATAGAATTCGATAGCTGCACTAGGTCCAGCATTCTCGAACCAGCACCGGCGGTCCAGAACTTGTATGGCGCACAAAGACGGCCCTGAGCCGCACGCTGGACGGGCCGGCTCGGTGGCTGCTAGCCGCGACGGGTAGTCCAGCGGACGCCTCATTCGATAGACCGTGCGGTAGGCAAGGCTCGATGTCTAGAGTGCTAGCCAGCGCCTCCATGCAGCTCTAGACTAGTGGGACGCAATTGTCGATACCTTGCATTGATACACACGACGAAGTAGTTCCAGGCTTGACCGCCTCACTTTCAAGGGTGAACTGAGCCGGCTGAAGTGCAACATGGGGGAAGTTACCATGTCACCGTCTCACTTGAAGGTGATTGTGATTTCCAGCACTCTGACTGCGCACATTGTGACATGGCTTGGAGTTTGTGACCGCTTGGTCTATTGACCAAAGCCGAGTGCCTTCGGCAGCTGACATAAGTCAGATACCCCTTATCGATCAGGATCTCGGGTCACGGAACCTGTCGCGTCTCCCCGGAGTCCCCGCAGGTCTGAGGCCAACAGGTGCCAAGTCAGCAAATCTGGGTTGATCGTTGCATTGACGTACGGCAGCCAATGGGAGGGAGCTCCTGGCCAGCGGAGCAAACAGCGAGCAGCGCTAGCATGGTCGTGCAACGGGATCAAAAGCCTCGGAAGGAGATTCAGCTCGGCATCTCGCCTCGAACTGAAGAGAGGCCAGACTGACTAAAATGAGGGGAAGAAGCTCGTCCTGCTGGTCGAGGCTTCATCCAGTCGTCGCTTGGCTGCTTTTTTGTGTCCGTTTCTCCAATTGTTGTGTGTGCTGTTTGGCACCTGACGACGGCTTTCAACGAGGGGGTACCTACTGATAGACCCTCAGGAGCCTTTCTGCTGTGGATGGGGCGACCCGGAGTCCACTCCCCTACGTCCTGATTCGTGCCTGCCGGTGCTTCCTGGCGTCCGTCGGGGCCCATCTCCCGTCCACTGACGCACGATCCCGCGAATTCCCCGGGCCACACCTTGGACTAAACTTCCTCCCTCCTTCCTGTCACGCTCTTTGCTCCCTAGCAACGAATCCTGGACAGCCGGGCGGGCCGTAGTGCACCGCATGAAGGTGTATTTCCGCACGTGCGACTCCCTGATTGAGCTCCGAACACAGATCGGGCGAATTACCTTGCGCCTGTTTACGATCCCTCCAAAGCCAGAAGGAGCACAGAGAGAGCGAGCTGGAGCTGTCTCCGGACCGCCTCCGGTTTTCTGTCTTTCATACTGTCGACTGTGGCGAACAGTAACCGCATCACCATGCTCTCGAAATCATCGTAACGTGTCACCCTGTACGAAATTACACGAAATTACAGACTAGTGACCTACCTGTCATGATGGAGACGGGTTCCAGCAGCTTGACGCCTGGTTCTGGGACGTTGACGCCCGGTTCCGGGACATACTCCGACGGTACGTGTGCTCTCTTGTTTCTTGTCGTCTCTGGTCTTGCAATAACGTGCTAATACCCCCCGAACTGGCAGGCAAGGTGGAATCTCGCCTCTCAATCCTAGCGCTCCTGGCTCCAACATCTCCCGGTAGCAGCCCGCCGCAGACGCTCGGCTACACGTCGCAGACCGCAAGCCCTCACTCCGACCACACGCTCGTTGCCCAGCACCAAGATGATGTCGCTGGCAGCAAGTCAGCCAGACTCCAAGCGCTGCTGCCTCGGCCCTCGGATCGACACCCGCCGCCTCTGCGGTTACCGACCTCGAGTAGCAGGCAGCCCTCCGTCGCGTCGCTGCCCCGGCGAATAGCAACCGTCGTGGCATGCGAAAACTGCCGGGCAAAGAGGACAAAGTGCGACGGGGCGCGGCCCAAGTGCAGCCGCTGCGTGCGGCTGGGCACCGAGTGCGAGTACGACGCCGGCCCGGACGAGACGCGGTCCCTCGCGCGCAAGAGGAAATTCGACGAGATGAAGAGCGACCTCGGCGACCTGCAGGAGCTCTACGAATACCTGCGGACCAGGCCGCTGGTGGAGGTGGCCGAGGTCATACGCCGGATCCGGTCCAATGCCGACCCGTGCAAGGTGCTCAGCCTCGTGCGGGACGGCGACCTTTTGCTGCAGGCCTCGGCCATGGGACGGAAAGGCCTGGAAGCCGGGGGGGACGACGTCGTGCAGAGACTAGACGACGCGGCGTACCAGCAGAGCGCGATCAAGGTCTCGGCGAAGCAGTGGACAGATGTGGCTGGCAATGGGCTCGTCTCGGAACTCGTCTCGATATTCTTCGACATGGAGCAGCCGTTTGTTACGACTTACGTAGACAAGCACTGCTTCCTAGAAGACATGGCCTCGGAAAGGAGGGACGATGTCAAGTTCTGCAGCCCGGCCCTGGTCAACGCCATCTGCGCGATAGGAGCGTTTACTTCGAAGACGGCAAAGGAAATAGACCGGACCCGCGGCGGCTGTCTGAGAGAAAGGTTCTACGATGAAGCGAAGAGGCAGCTGGACCTCGAGCACGGCAAGGTGTCGCTCCCCACGGTGATGGCCCTCCACAGCCTGTTCCTGTATTCGTCGGAAGCGGGGATAGACAGGGCCGGCGCGTTCTACAGGGTATCGTGCTCCGAGATGTACAAGAAGACGAGGCTGGGATCCGAGTTCCCGTCCTGGGTGGGCAAGTCGGGTCCCAAGAGCGAGCAGTATCGGAGGGCCGTTTCGCGGGCCGCATGGGGACTGTTCTGCATCGAAAG
>Ga0209127_100575_pt1 | contig 12733 bp, 17 predicted proteins | sample LakSupMetagenome_FD_187469 | JGI IMG/M metagenome (GOLD analysis project Ga0209127, IMG submission 187469) | Freshwater microbial communities from Lake Superior, Canada - Sta WM archaea (SPAdes) (version 2) | ecosystem: Environmental > Aquatic > Freshwater > Lake | place: Lake Superior, Canada...
TACATTTAATCCCGCGCCGCCTTTAATTCATTACTATCTTCTTGCTGAAAAAGCAAAGCCTGGAAACCAGGACCGCCCATATCGATTCCACAGTCGATAACATGGAGGGCTTCTGGGATCGACTCCACAAGGAGATGGCCGAGTTCAACGCGAACATGGAGATAGCTGAGTATGCCGAGCAGATAGCCCGGTTGGAGGCAGAAAAACAGGTAGCTAAAACATAGCTACTGTTCCTATTGTCATCTTACTTGTACTAACACTATCGTAGCAGTTGATTTCGGAGAAGGACAAGCTCGAGAACAAAAAGCTCAAGCTCGAGCTCGAAATTACAGCGTCTGGGTCGGAGTCGCGGAACAAGGAGGCCGGGCTAAGAAGTTTGATGGCCGACATGGAGCGCGAGGAACTTGAGAAGCCGCAATCTCGGCAAACGCACAAGCGGAAAGCCTCGGGCGACCTACCAGAACCTTCCAAGCCACCCAAGATCCCCGCCCCCAGCCTGTCACTGGACGAACCGGACACAGATATATCCTCCTCCATCTCAGCCAAGACGCCGGATTCTCAACAGACCAAGGCGGCCAACATGTCATCGTTTGGTTATGCAATGGTACGCGCGCAAGAAGAGAGTCTAAGCCTTCCCCCCCTTCCTCCCTCCCCCAATAAGAAAAGACCTTGCGAACTGATATCGTCAAGCGTAGGTTCTGCCTGCCATATCATATTACGGGAACGTGTTACGCCAGCCTCACGGGCCCGAAATGCGATTACACTCACGGGACGCGGTTCGGCAAGGCTATCGTCAAGGCACTGGCTGCCGAGGCACGCCAGGTTCCTTGCCCTAGCGGGCTTCTCTGCGTTCGCGAGGCGTGCGTGTACGCCCATCCGGGACGACAGGATGGCGAGTCCGAGGCAGTTGATGAGACTCCTGATCCTAGGCAGGATGGCGACTCCCAGGCAGTTACCAAGTCCCCTGATCCTTGAGGATAGAATGCGTTTCTAATTCTTGCCCACCTTATCTGGCTTTGAGAATACGCGGTCTGTGTAAGCATCACACTCTCATTGACCAAGTTTAATGCCGCATTGTACGAGATCATCCCCTGGTCATGCATAATAAGGGACGACGGAAGGCCATAAGTTATCTGTCACTCAAAGGATGGATACGTTGCAAGGAAGATATTCTTGCCTGGTGGGTTGGGGAGCACGTGGGAATGAGGATGAGCTGGACGCAGCAAATTGTAAGGGCTCGAGGATCCCTGAGTACCATCCTATGTTGACATGAAAAGTTGGCGGGCGTTAATTGATTCAGAATTATCGTACCTCGCGCGCCAGTTCTGGCTGTGAGTTGATTGCTGACATCTGATGCCAACGGCGCAAAGTTACCCTCATAGATCGAGCCATTGACTTATTGGGGCCGTGCCGTCGTAGTTGCTGACTTGCTGTTCATCTTGAGCGGCCCGGCTGCCCTCAGGTGGATGTAAGGTCTCCAACACCTTTTGTCTGGTGTCTCAAGCTACTCTTCCACGTCAATTATTCTCAGATTACGGAGGAATCCACTTATGAAGGCGTTGGTCGAATCACGATTATTTCTTGGTCGTGTGCCATCTGATTGGTATGCGAGAGGGTATACTGCACGGTATAATCGAGGTCCTTCGCAGGGAAGACCAGCCCCTCTGGGAAGACCAGGCTCCGCGTCTCCCGCGTTGTAGCCGAGCGATCGGTAATAAGCAGCCCTAATGTATTCCGGCCCGGGCCGCTGCCACCATCGCTAACAATGAGTTGGGACGGCAGGTTCATCAAAGCCATCACCGAAGTCGACGCGGTCACGGCCTGTTTCTCAAGGTTTTCGATACGATCCGCGTCACCTGTGGCTGCTAGGTGCAGTTATTAGTGGCCTATCTGCAAACTATCACGCATTCAACGTGTGAGTCCGAATGGGCTTGTACAGAGATGCCACTATCACCAGCGAAGTGTTTGTTGTTGTCGTTCAACCTCCGACGTCACATCGGAGGTGACGTTTGCCGCACTTATAGATCTCGCGGATAGTGACCTCTTTCGGCCTAGCGGCCCGCCGAAGTACAGCAATGTCGAGGTCTGATTGGCTCACACCTTTGCTGTGCAATGCCTGTCGGAAGCCCAATCTAAGTCTAGACCGATCGGTGAGGCGGAAACCCGTCCGGACTTAGGACGACCTCCTCACAGCGTCCATCGCGTCTTGTGCCCTGAACCATCATAAGGAATGTCTCCCATGGCGTCCCAAAGTCAAGCCATGAGATGCGAGCTCGCTTCGGGTGGTCAACGAGAGTGATAATCCGCGATATGTTTCCGAGAGACCTTGGTTAGCGCCCAGCAGACAACTCGAGACAACCTACAAATAGCGAGCGATCGTCACGGCCATTAAGACGACCGGTTACGCTGTCTTTGAAAGTCGTGCTACGGCTATCGGCACGCCGAGATGGTTGGGGTCCCTGGGAGGTCGAAAGGGTGTGGAAACTGTCGGCAGCGGAAAGTAAAGGTGTGTTTGCGGACCCTATACCACGGTCTAGCAAGTGTGGGAAGCTTTCATACAGCCAGCCGTACTACTCGTGCCGCTGTATCCGGCTGACCGCGTGTGACAGTGCGATGGAGAGCGCCCTCATTGCAGGAACTGCGAGAGGTCGAACCGTATCTGCACGGGCTACCAGAAGCAGCATGCTTTCATTCTGTCCAGGTTGGCGACATCATCACATGATGAACATGTCCTGCAGGACGCCGGCTCGGATTCCGGCATGGTTATGGTCTCCCGATGGCGAAAGAACGCTACGAAGACTTCGGGCAAAGGTCACCAGGCCGCATTGTCAGCGCCGTCCGCGTCAAAAGTCGCAACCGCATGTTCGAGACACAGTCTGAGCACCTTGAGCGAGCACACTCCCGTCCCTAGCGAGATGCCGGTGCGCAATGTGTTCAGGGACAGGCTCCTAGCTCTGACCCTCGACGAACCCCACACAGACGTGAGTGTTCGGCTTCCGTACGGCAACCGTGGTTCCTGGATCCATCAGGCTCTCGATCTTCCTGAGTTACGGCCCGCCCTCGAGAACATCTTGCTTGCCGTATCGACCGCCCAGCTGGGCCAACGCACGTCACGGCCGGAGCTCCTTCATGAGAGCTTGAAACTCTACACGAAGGGCATATCGGGGCTACGTGGCGACATTCTCGACCCTGCCAAGCGAACCAACGACCAGAATCTCGCAGCATGCTTGGGTGCACTCGTCTACGAGGTCACGGCAACGCCAGGCGCCTCGTACAACGGTTACAAGGCTCACTACCAAGGCACCCTAGAACTCCTACGTCTGCGCGGTCCCAGCTCCCATGGAGCCGGCCTTGCACATAGCGTACTCTCGTTCGTCCGAGTACAGGCGGTATGTGTATCAGTTCCTTTTCCTGGCGAACTATGGCTCGAGGCTGACCGGGCGTTAAGATCTTCAACAGCATCTTACAACATGAGAAGAGCTTCTTCACCGATGCCGAGTGGCTCGACAACCCATGGCTCCAACCTGAGAGGAAGACCCCTTTCGACCGTCTCGTTGACATCATGCTCAGTCTTTCCGAGCTTTCAGCCCAACGATATGCCCTGGAGGCGGCTCACGAGGATACACAAGATCCTCTGAGGCCTCTGTCGATCGCCTTGACAAGCGTTCAATCTGCACTCGCGATAGAACTGCGACTCGATTCGTGGTTCGAAGGATTCAAAGCGAGCGTTCCAGGGGCTTTGTATCGTCCGGAGCTGTCCAGGACGCAAAGTGCTCTGGACAACGAGGATACCGGGAAAATATTCCCCGTCGCCTTCCAGTTCCCGGCCATCAGCATCGCGATCAGTACTGTGTATTACTGGTTCGCTTTGATGGCAACACAGGCCCATCTATGCTTTACATACGCCGATATATCCCGCCTAGTGGCTGGGCTTGACGCTGCGGGAAGGGAGAGCTTCTCGTGCACCTGTGAGGATGAATCTCAGCAGCCGTGCCTCCGACACTTCTCGACGCATCAGCTGCCGCCGCTTGGTCCCAGAGAATCGTGGCCGGGCACCACGGCTTACAACCTCGCCCAGTCGGTCGAATACTTCATGGAGCACGGGATGAATCAGATGGCGCACCGAGAGATCATCCCCGCCCTCGTCATGGTCCAAGCCTTCTGGACGTGCGCGCCGGGTGACTGGAGCCGCGAGGTGGCCTGGGTCGAGGAACGGATGTCTTCGATAGGACACGGGCACGGACATACCAAGCCGTGCCCGTCGGGATGCGTCCGCAGGCCTATCAACAAGGACTTGCAAGCGTATGTATGTGCTCTATACTCTGAGCGTTCATCCCGTCGGGGAAGGAACTGACTAGGGACAGGCTACCAAGGATTTTTTGCGGCAAGGAGCGGCTATGAGCGTACCCCAACACGCGAGAATAACTGCATACTACAGCAGCGTCATGCGAAAACTGGGTCCTGTGCGAATTGCCAGGAGAAGACGAGGAGAACAAGAAGAGGAGAGATATCAACAGCGGGCAATCTGAGAAGATCGTACAGCTATCGCAGCCAGTCTTGGTGTATGCTGGTGGCGTACGGCATATCGCGCAAGAACACGGAAATGGCAAACCCCATATCCCAGTACGTCGTATCGTCTTTCCACGGCCTGGGAATGATTGGTGTCTCCAATGAATGTTCTTCCATGTGACCATGTGAGGATCAGACAACCTTCTTTGGAATTGCAGTGCCACTGCACAGGGTAGCCCCCGGAAACCCAAGAACCAGCTCAGGTCAAGGGACCAAAAGAAATGGTTGACTCATGGCCTTCCGCGAAGATTCCAATCACCACGCCACATTATCAGCAATGGCTTGCAGCTCGACCAATGTCCGCCGACGCCAGGAATGCCACGCAATTTCCAACGTCCCCGAAAACGGTGTCGGCGTTCCAGATCCGGTTTAGATGCCACGGCCCTAACCTTCAGCCGCACTCGTCCACCACAAGACCCTGCCTGCGCTGTCACCCTAGCATGCGCGCAGGGTCTTGCCCGATTGCAGGCAGTACGAGGCTTGGCGGGCTTGCTGTGCGATTGGTGCCACGGCTATCAGGAGATTGCGATGTGAATGAAAGGGCGAGCCCAGCCTCAGCCCACGGGCTGGATAAAGAGTGTCGGTGCGCTGACTTTCCCCTCGTTGGAGGCCGCTCTTCTTCCCTTTCTTGCCATATCATCCTGCGACACCGTAGCACCTGGGCTCGACTGCTATTGCTCTTCCACCAATCACATATTGACGGAAGGAAACTCCGAAAACCGTGTGATACAACAGCAATGTCCGCTCCAGTCCAAGCGCCCGCGCCGGCGCCGGCCCCGGCCCCGGCCCAACCGGCTTCGGGCCCTATCAGCGACAACGACGTCAACGAGTGGAAGGCGCGGCTCAACGAGGTCCTCGCCGACCCGGGCGGCGTCGTCAAGTCCAAGTCCCCCGCCACCGCGCGGCCGTGGCACGAGTCCTTCTTCGGCTGCTTCAGCCCGATCGACCTCTGCCTGGTCACGTACTGCTGCCCCTGCGTGACGTTCGGCAAGACGCACCACCGCCTCCGCAAGGACCCCAACCTCGCGGGGTATGAGCCCATCAATACTTCGGTACGTCCTTATCCCCCCACCCTCGCATGCGTGTCTGGACTAACGCTGGATCACGAATAGTGCCTCGGTATCTGGGCCGCGGGGTGTCTCTGCCTCTACTGGGTAAGCTAGCTGACCTGTCTCTACCCAATTACGTGGAGCTAATACCCGCCGTTAGGTGCCCCTCGCCATGCAGCGCGCCGACGTTAGGGCCAAGTACAACCTCCAGGGCGACTGCATCACCGACATCGCGGCCGCGTGCTGCTGCGGTCTTTGCAGTCTGGTGCAGCAGGAGAAGGAGGCCGAGTATCAGGGCTTGCAGGGCGATGCCAACAAGCAGCCGTACCAGGCGCCCGGTGGGATGACGTATCCCGCCGCGCCGCAGCAGTGAGCAGGGGGGCTGCCTGTTGTGAGCCTCGGGTGTGAGTGTGGTGAGATGGGAGTTCCGTTACCAACCGTTCGTTAACTGTCGGAACTGGTTCATTCTCTATTTTCCTTTGTTTTACTTGATATACCCGAGAACTTCATGGGAAGAGGCGGTTGTGCAAGGACACAATGTAATTCGGTGGACGAGACTGTTGTCTAATTTACTCGATCAGATTTTAGCGGTTGGTGAGCCGCCGACCCACGATGGATCTGTAGTACAGTGACACGTGTAGTTGCCGGCAGGGGGCTTGGCTTGAAGGATGTGTGGTGCCTGTCGTTCAGCGCGATGCTTCACGAGAGCCGAGCATCCGCGGGCGCGACGGATGCAGGACCAACAACAAGCTAATGTTAGGCAGACTGGTCGATCGGCAGTCGCTTCCATCACAGCCGTGGTCTCGGCCTCAGAGCTTGGCGGTGCGTCCCTATCCTCTACCTGCGACTCGATGCTCCATGTCTTCAGTACCTTACACCTTCCTTGGCGTCAGATAAACATTCAAAGGCGGCTTCACCCACAGCGTCGTCGCCTTCTGGTCCAGCCAGTCCACGTCCGGGTCGGCTAGCTCCATGTCGAAGTTGTACACCATCTTGGCGAGGATCAGACGCATTTCCGCGTACGCCAGGCTATCGAGGACCAAACACCGTCAGTCAGGGTCAGACGTATCTGGGAAGCTAAGCGATGGAGACTCACTTCTTGCCCACACAGTCCCTGGTTCCGACAGAGAAGGGCTTCACGGCTTCCAGGTTATCGCCCGCGTACCGCGGATCGTGCATCCACCGCTCCGGCCGGAAAGCAAAGGGCTCCTTAAACGAGGCGGAGCGGTGGAAGGTCGCCCACTGGAAGACACTTAGGATGGTCTAAGACCCGAACGATTAGCTTGTTGTCGCTCATCACTCAATACTTTTGGGGAGAGACCAGACTTACATCCTTCGGCACCAGATATCCATCGACCATGGCGGCACCATTAGGCGTGCTCCGCGGCATACCGCCCGCGACGGGGGGGTATATGCGCAGCGCCTCGTTGAGACAGGCGAGCATATACGTCAGCTGGCCCACGGAGAGAAGCGTGATCTCCCTGTCCGACCGGAAGGACGAGCGGACCTCCTCCGTCACCCTGCGTAGGCAGTCCGGGTTCGAGAGGAGCAGGTACGTGACCCCGGACAGGAGCGTGGCCGTGGTCTCGGAGCCGGCGATGATCAGGACGCTCGCGTTGGTGCGCAGGCGCTCGTTGCCGAGCTGGTCCTTGATCGTTAGGAGCGGGGCTATGAGGTCGTGCCGCTCGGCCTTCATCTCTATCCGCCGGTTGAGCTTCTCCTGCGTCCGGTTGTTGTGCTCTTCCCGCCCCTTCAGGATTATCCTGAGGATCGGGAGGACGAGCTTTTCCAGACTGAGATACTTCGCTGCTTGGATGAATGCGAATGCGTGGACGGTCTGTCCGACTGCTGCCACCCACGGGTGGTACTCGGCGCGGTCGAGGCAGCCGAACGGTTCGCCGAAGGCCAGGTCGCTTGCGGGATTGTTAGCCAGTGCTCTCGGCAGGGGTGTCATGGTGTCACCGTGCGCCCTCATCGAAACCGCAGCAGAAGACGACGAGAAGGGGAGACGCACCCGATGATATCAAAAGTGGCCCAGTTATACCAAGCAGTCATATCCAACCTCCTCTTCCTCTCCAACCCGGTCCTCTCGTCCTTCCCATCCGGATCCACACAATGCTCCCTCAACCGCCTGATCAACAAATCCACGTATCCCCCGATAATCGGCTCCTGCTCGCGCATGCTCCTCTCGCTAAACCCGCCCTTCAGCAACCCGCGCAGCATCGCGTGGTTGTCCTTGTCCTCGGCGGTGATGCTCGGCGGTACGCCGGCGGTGCGGTAGAACAGCCTCGCCTTGGGCAGCTCCTCGCGGCCGGGGTGGTGGCCATAGATGTCCCGCCACGCCTGCGCCGACGAAAAGGCCAGCTCGTTGGGCGCGATGCGCACCACGTTGCCGTAGCGCTCGTGGAGGGCAAGGACGTCGCGGGAGAGGTTCCCGCGGATGTTCCGGTAGATGAAGGGCAAGCGGGAGGCGCGGTGGAGGAAGGGGCCCGGGAACTTGGAGAGAGGGTGGAAGTAGAGGTTGTAGATTGTGTGGGTTACGATGTAGAGGACCACTGCGAGGGCGGCTAGCCCGGTGTAGGAGAGGGAGGGCATCGTCGCTTCAGATGTGATGGGGAGGACTGTGATGCAGAAGAAGGCAGATGCGATACCGACACCCACGACACAATATATATTTTATATACGAAGGCTGGGGCCAAAGGTGATCCCCCGCTCCAAATCCAATAAGGGTATTGTACAGTGCGCATTCTAGAGGTCAATGCTAGGTTAGGGTTGGTTCACTGAAGCCTGGCCCCTGTAGACGCTGTAACCGCTGAAAGACGATGTTAATACAGTGCGTATCTTCCAATTTGTAAGTCACCACACTGTCCACAGGCCCTTGTCTATGTTGGAGAGGGTCATTACCTTTGGTATACCATGGCGGTGTGCATAGCTCTATTCGTACGAATATACGAGGATCCTCCGAATGCAAGGCCCGTGCCTGGCTTCCTAAATACGCTTAGCGCTTACACCTGGATGAGGGCTCCCCACTCGGTCGCTGTTCCTTCCCGTCGTATCGTACATCTCGATTTTGATTGCGGCACTGCACGTTGTGTTCCATCAGCGATAGTAACCGGCCGGTAAATGCTTGTCCGTGCCGATTCACAAGCCTCGTTTTAGCGAGACGAGGGGTTGCTTTACCGCCTCATCCACTCGCTCAGGGGAGCTCCACAGCCTAGACATAGAAGACCGTTCTGATTCCGACCTGCTTGGGCAAAGATCCTTCCAACGTCATCGCTTCGACGCTTCCCCAAAAAGCGACGTGGCGGGCAATTTTTTTTTTTTTTTTTTTTTTTTTTTTTTTGGAGAAATGTTGTTTCAGGATTTTCGAAAAAGCACCGGGGTCGAGTAGATAAGGGTATTGTACAGCTCTTGAAGGTTCTGTTGGATGCAAGCTCCTGGTTTGAGACCTCCGCTGCTTGGTGGCTGCGCGGGAATTGTACGGTTTATTAGCCTGATACGATAGACAAGTGATGCGACGAACGGTATACCAATCAAGCCATGATCATCGAAGATATGACCAGCATGACAGGAGTCACGGAAGCCGGAGCCGGGTAGTCGTGTTACGAGAAATCCCACGATGTTTGTATCCACTCCTTCGTCATGTCACAGACTCAGAAGACCACTCACACCAAGCGACGACTGAAGGGATACTGTAGCTAACGATATTGTCCTACCCTACTAGACGCCGATCCCTGTGCCTAGGAGAATACCCCAACCGTGAAAGACACTGAAAGATCAACCAACCCTTGATAGGCTGTTCTCTCCCTCAGAATCACCAATGTCTGAAATATCTGCACGCTCCTCTCCTCCATATGCCGAGGAGGGCATGCAACCTTAAGTGACCCTGAAAGAAAACATTGTCGCCTTTGCCTCCCTCACAATCACCGTTGTCTGTACCGAAACCTTGCCGTCGTATAGCGTCAACCAGCTTTGTCACTCACAAGAGTCCCAAGCGACGGGGCAGGTTTCCCTAGAAGTACTGCACCACCCTGGGAGTCGTTGTGTGCTCGTCTCTGCCAGCAGTTTGCTGCTCCTGCTCAGCTTGTTGAACCTCGGAACCCCCAAGTGTGGCTGCGGACCAGAGATAGTGCAGGCCCTTGCCGATCTGTTGGAAGAGCTTGATTCCCATGCTCAGGCCTCCAAACAGCATGAAGGGCAGGAGGGTGTACGTCGTGAAGACTAGAGCAGGTCCTTTTCAGTTTGTGTGTTAAGAGAATGACGGGGCGAGAAAGACTTACAGAATAAGCCGCCAGTGCGCTTCACGACACCAAAGAGCTCTTCCTGCATGATCGGGATTGCGACATCTGGCTGAGCCCAGGGCCCGACAAGGCGGAACTTGGTGTTGAAGTTGGGACCCATGGCCCAGGTGTACAAGCAGCGGAAGTTGGTCTTGCGGACCATGTGCATGAATGTGGGAGTGGCACCCATGTCGAGGGCAAGCTGGTAGGCGTAGCTCTCGTGATCTACGCCGTGCTTGGTCTGAAAGAGGTTGTAGGTGCCACGGGCGTGGAGAGCGTAATCGAGCTCGTATGGCTCAATCACGGACTCGTCGGGGTGCTGGTCCAGGGGTGGCTCGCCGTCCTCCTCTGAGGTTCGGTTGGATGGGTTACGGCGGATGAGGTTGCCGCCGTGATGATGCTTGAGGAAGCGGTAAACCCAGAGTTGGGCCTGGAGCTCGGCTAGGGGCGGGATGGCACCTGGGTTGTCAGCATTTGTAGAGAGTTCCTGTGAATTAAATGAACTTGGCTCACCAATGCTCGGACGCACAAAGCCAATATAGGCAAAGCCCTCCTCGATAAAGCGGTAGATACCTCGCACACGTGCCTCGGCAAGGGTGGGATATTGGCCTTTCTTAAGGAAACGGAACTCGGTAGTGTATCCAGTTGCGAAGACCATGCGATCAGGCTTAACACGATAGGCCTTGTCGGAACCATGCTCAGGGATGTTGAGGCTGCCATCAGGATCGGCGTGAGTAGGCCAGGCCTTTACCTCAATCACACGATCGCCAGTGTCCTTAATCGGGACGTTGATAAAGAACCCCCGGACGGCATTCCAGAAACCTTTGCGTTGTTTGGCAGACATGTACGGGACAGCCTTATCGGACTTGACGAGAAACACTGAGAGTGTCAGCAATAATGAAGAAGGATGATCTTATATCAATGGTAAACTCACGCGCATCTGCATACCGCCTCCTAGGCGGCACGCCGCCGACCCACTGGTCAATCCCCTGGCTGGTCCCAGCAATGAGAAAGAAGATGTACTTCAGCCAGCGATCGTAGTAGAGCCATAGCAGCGGGCCCCTCTGGATGCTGGGCGGTACATACATAGTATCAAAGAGACTCGCAATCGTTGTGTCGATGGGCTTGTTGGGGCGCTTGCCCGGGTAAGGCTTCCCAAAGACACTGAGGATGATCGGTTCCGGCGTGATCTTTGGTGCAATGAGGAAGCCATCCCGATTGCACATGACAACCTTCTCGACATCTGGATGATTGACAGCTTGGAAGCCAACGTCCATCGCAGTCTCTCCGGCACCCAGGATAGCCACTGTCTTGGCGCCGTCAAAGAACTCGGCACCCTTGTATTCATGAGAGTGAATGGTCTTGCAGCTAGGTCAGCGATGTAGCGGCATGTCAGGGCAAGAAACGCACCTGCTTTGGGTAGTGCTTTATGGACTCCTCCCGAAAGTGAAATCCAGGAATCTCTGGAATGTTAGGGGTGACGTTGAGACCAGAGCACACAACAACGGCATCGCAATGCCAGTCTTCGTACGCCGGGCCAGCGATCCTCGAGTAGCAGAATCGGCCACTGGGGGAGACAACCTCTTCATACTCGATTGTGGTGATTTCCACGATGTGACCGCCATCGGACGCCTTGCGAACGTTGTCCACTGTACTCCGCAACTCAATGTGCTTCTCGAGGCCGAAGCGGGCGGCATAGCCCCAAAGGTACGAGACATAGGCCTCTGGCGTAGCGAAGTCAGGAGCCTCTAGAGGGAATCGGTAGTCCGAGAAGGTTGTCAGGTACTTTGAAGATACGAGCTGCAGAGGATAAGAGTTAATTTCGTTTGCAGGACCCATATCTCAGCTGCCGTAGGTGTCACTTACCTCGGAGTCCTTGTAGGTTCGATATCGAAAGGTGCCGCCAAGTTCTGCCTCCCGCTCGAAGAGGCGAACCTCGATAGGCTCAAAGCCATCGAAGTACTCGTGAGCAGTGACGAGATGCTTGAGGGTGGTCAGCCCCGAGGGCCCGGCACCAATGATGGCAACCCTCATGATGTTTGTTGTCGTGAGGGCTAAGGTCGCATGAGAACAAGGTCGGAAAGGGTTACAGAAGAACAGAAAAGGTACACAAGGTCGAGGAAGGTTCAAGGTAAAGAGAAAAGTGTGCAAGGGGTGGTCCGTGTCCTGGGGATAGGCGAAGGTGGACCGCTGGTACGAAGAAGGTGAGCGAGGAGTGCGAGACGAAGACCAGGGTCGTAAGAATCAAGGAAGAGATGGGAGTTACAACCTTCAGAAAGGAGAGGGCTATGCTTAAATACTGCAACACAGCGCTCCTTCCCGATGCAGTGAAAGCTGAGTGACGATAATCACTTGTCGCCATTGGGCAGTTCTCGGTTTCCACCATGTGGGAGCACCACCTGCCCGCAGTTGGACTTTGGGTCGAGGTGCGAATAGAGTTATTCGCTTTCCGTTATACACGCCTTTGCCACCCACGAGCTCTTTCAGCTGGAATTGGGGTCGTGCGGCCCGGGATTCTACCCTATGTCGTACGGTACCAAGATCGGATATCCATGCTTGAAGAGTCCCGGATCCTGGTCACTGGTGCCTTTGGGGACGCCACAAAGCTAGTCTAGCCTGCAGGCCAGTCAAATGTTTGCACATAGGTGCATTTGTTATTCAGGATTATGGTAGGCACTAGAAATCGCCGACTCGCCATTGGCCTCCTTGTCAAAGATTCGAAGAGTATCAACCCGTAAGATCGGAAACTCGAGGAATGCGGCTCAAGTCATTGGTTGCTTGGTCGGCCTGATGACAAGATCTCATGCTGTGCTACTATTCGGTGGACCTCGCTCA
>Ga0209127_100576_pt1 | contig 12724 bp, 8 predicted proteins | sample LakSupMetagenome_FD_187469 | JGI IMG/M metagenome (GOLD analysis project Ga0209127, IMG submission 187469) | Freshwater microbial communities from Lake Superior, Canada - Sta WM archaea (SPAdes) (version 2) | ecosystem: Environmental > Aquatic > Freshwater > Lake | place: Lake Superior, Canada...
GGGGGGGGGGGGGGAGGGCGGCGTCCGGTAGTGGGCGGCTGGCTCGGGCTGACTGGGACGGCACATTGCTGGGTTGGTTCAAGGCGGTGGAAATGCCGGAGGAAAAGGGCGGACGCGAAGAGAAGGGAAGAGAAAGGATCGCGACGAGGGCGGCTGAGCTACCCGGGCCAGGCTGCGCGGGAACAATTGGAAATGAAGCGTGACTGGCCATGGCGCCGCATGGCACCCGCGCAGCCGGGGCGGAGGGAAGGGCGGTGATCATCCTGACGGCCAGACCTTCGACGAGAGTATGATGCCAGGGTTCCCTATCGGGGGTCAAGAGCCGGAGCCATCGAGAGCGCCCATCAAATTTGAACTCAAGCTAACCTACGTCTTTCTCCCTCACAGCGCAACCTCCCAGCCCGCGGCTTCCGCCCGGCCACCCTCCTCGGCGCCGCCGGTGTCATCATGCTCTACGGCTGGTACAAGCTGACGCTCGGTATCCGGGAGCAGAAGTACGTCCCGCCTTTGCATTCGTCACCCTTTCCCCACTTCCCAGCTCCAACCAATCTCTACATAAGAATTTTTCGCTGACGCAATGATTGTCTGGCAGCGAGTACGCCCGCGAGAAGATGTGGTCGCGCATCCACCTCATCCCCGTGCTGCAGGCCGAGGAGGACCGCGACCAGGTCCGGAGGCACCTGGCCGACCAGGCGAGGGAGAAGGAGCTCATGGGTGAGAACTTCAAGGTCTACCACGGGGACAGGTATGTCCGGCCTACCTATGCCGTTACGCCGGGCGAGGTGTCGAAGTAGGGGCGTTTTTGAATGGGTGTGGATGATGAAGGGATGGATGGATGGACGGCAAGGATGAGAGTGGGTGGTATGCGAGAGTGGTGTTGAGGATGCCACTGGAGAAAGACTTGAGGTTGGGGCGGGAGGAGACATGGATGTCTCCGTTGTACCGTACATAGTACCGCATCAAATTAAAGGGCTGACTGTTACCGGTTTGACGGACAAGTGCGTCGGGTGGCTTTGCTTTGATGTGACCGAACCTGGGCGAGAGCCATGATACACAAGCACTGTTCTTCCGGTTGCCAGAACTACAGGCAGACACGATACTTCCTGCTGGTACGCACGTTGGCGATGCCGCTCGGTATGCACCTCCAGTCAAGGGAATACCTCAGGTCGAAGAAGTGCAAACAAATGGTATTATCACCCATCAACACTCAGTAACCGTATCCTGTAGAACATAGTGGCGACGTAACCCTGCAAAAACAATCCTGGTATCCATCCATCCTCAAGCCAAGAGACCAAAACTCCCCAACGCCACCACTCACACCCAGGTCAACATCCCACAGAGCGGACTCACGCAACCGGACCCTGCACCAGCTTGAACCCCTCGGAGACAAGCTTGGTGATGTCTTCGTTCTTGTGCTGCAGCTGCCCCAGTGCAAAAGCGACATCGTTCCACTGCCTCTCGGTATCGCACCGGCCCAGCCGGGCGGCAAGCTTGTCGGCCAGCTGCTTGGCGTGTTTATCCTGTAGTCCCCATTAGCATCAATCCATTCACAACTCTCCCGCACCGGGAAGAAGGCGTGCACATACCTTCTCGACAAACCCAAGCAAGAACTTGACCACCCTCCTGAAGCTCTCCTCCTCCATGCCCCTGTCGGCGCTGAGCAGGCTGAACATGTCGACAAAGTGGTTGTACACGGCGTTGTCCTTGGTGCTGAGCTCGGTGAAGAACATCCGCGCGAGGTCGGCGATGCGCTTGTCGCCGTCCTCGAGGCACTTGGCCATCTCGCCGAGCTGGCCCTTGACCTTGACCTGGCCCGCGAGGATGAGGAAGGTCAGCGTCATGAGGCAGGTGCGCTTGACGCTGGGGTCCGGGTCGGCCAGGCGGCGGTACAGGAAGTCGGTGTTCTCGTCGATCAGGTGGTTGAAGCACACAGCCATGTCGCCCAGCGCGATGACGGCGTTGGAGCGCACCGTGGCGTCGGCGCTGCGCTCCATGATGGTGATGAGCAGCGGGAGGTTGGCCTCGCAGTACTCGGAGCTGACGCACATGAGCTTGGCGAGGCAGAGCGTGGCGGCCTGCTGGAGGCCGCGGTCCTTGTAGGATGTGTTGTTGGCGCAGATCTCCGAGACGAGGGGCCCGAAGAGGGCCAGCAGTGACTGCGGGCCGAAGAGCAGCTCGCGCTCGCGGATGTGCGCCATCGCTTCGGTGAAGTCGTCTTCGGTTGTGCCGCCGATCAGGTCGAGCTCGTCGCCTTCTTCTTCTTCTTCTTTGCGGGGTTCGCTGGGCTTGTCTTTGGTGTTGGACTTGCGGCGGGAAGAGGAGAGGGAGGCGGTGGACTTGTCGGCCTTGGCAGCCGCGGCGCTCTTCTCCTTTTCCTGCTTACGGCGCTTGAAGTCGAGTTCGCATAGCTCCAGGTGGACAATCTGCTTGATGGCGACGTGGCCGACGATGAAGAGCAGCTGGGACAGGGCGATAGCGTTGTCTTTCTTTTGCTTCTTGGGGCTGGATGCTGCCGCCGGGTCATGCTCAGAGGGGCCGAGAACAGTCGTCTCTGCGCCGTCGTCGCCAGCTACGTTGGCCTGCGTCTGGTTCTCGTCGCGTGAGCTGGGCCGAGAAGTCTGCGGGGAGAAGACTCTCTTCGTCTTGCGCCGGATCATCTCCGAGCACAAGACGTCCGGGTGACGGGCAATAGAGTAGATGGCATTGATGGCCTGCTCCGCGACGCCATACCAATCCTTGCTGTCCGAAGGCACCTCGGTGATAGCTGCTAGCCTGGCAAGCACAGCATGGTCGTTCTGGAGCCGCGAGAACTTGACCGCCGAGTCCTTAGCCTGCCGACCGGTCGGATTGATGCGGCGGAGAGCGATGCAGGTGTACTTGGCTAGCTGGAGGTCAGCCCTGCCGTGCGGTCCCAGTCCCGTCCGAAGCATCGTCTCCATCTCGCCGACCACAATCTCCGGGCTCGCAGTGGCAAGCATGCCGAGGACCATGATGGCGCCCCGGCGCTGGGTCCGGGAGATCTCCCGCTTCTGCACGCCGTACACCTGCCACAGCTTGGCAATCACGGTGTCGGGAATCATGCCGCCCTTCATCATGGTGCTGAGCAGTTGTTCGAGCGATGTCAGCTCGGCGGGCGTGGCGCCAAAGGTCAAGCTGATCATATTGCGGGCAATGTAGTTGGCGGCGTCGTTCGGGCTGAAGGTGTCGGGCGCCTCGAAGAAGAGACGCTTGTAGCACTCGATGAGATGCGTCTGGACGCCCTTGCCCTCGTCGCTGTTGCCCTTGGTCCAGATGAGTCGGAGCATGCGGCGGATGCCCAGCTTGTTCTGCTCGATGTTGTAGGCATCGCCAATCTCGAAGAAGTCCATGGCTTCGATGACCTCGCTCTTGTTCTTGGAGCCGAGGAGCTGGCAGACCGTGGTAGTAGCTTCGTGAAGCACATCGATGAACTTCAGCGCCTCGCTGTAGTATCGCTTGGTCAGGGTCAGCTTCTCAATCGCCTCGGACGTCGCAGCCTCTTCCTGAGCCTTCCGGATTGCCTCGAGCTTCTCTTCGTCAGTCATCTGCGCGGGTTGCTTTTTTGGTGACTCGAGCTGCGTGGCCTCGTCAAGCAGGTCGGCGTCGACGGTCGTGTTCGCCTTATCCTCGCCCAGGCCAGGGGCGCCGGCTGGAGGCTTGAGGGCGTCCAGTTCGGACTCGACCTTCTCGAGGCGTGCCTGCCAGTCCTTCCTTGACAGCTGAGCACCGTGCAGAGCCGTAAAGGGGTGGGTTCTTATCAGAGTCCCCAACAGCTTGATCGCGTTTCTCCGGACATTGCTGCTCTTGTCTTCGAGGCTGCGGCAAGCCAGCTCGGCGGCCTTCTGTCGTCGCTTGGGAAACTTCTGCTCCAACTCGCACAGCTTGATGTAGACCTGGATAGTGCGGCACCGACAGTAAGGATTGAGATCGAGGAAGCGCTCTTCCAGGACATCGAAAAATGCGTTCATCTGGGTCTTGTGGTTCTCTCCCCGCTCGTCAGACTTGCTGAGGTGCGCAAGCATGTTGCCGAATACCTCGATCAGGGCGCTTCTGAGGGTGTAGGACTGGGACGTGTCAGCCACCAAGCAGACACAAGGAGTAGAGATTGTCGACATACCTCGCTGTCAAGCTGTTTCGCCATAAGGGTAACCTGCTTGATGACGAGCCTCGGAGCCAGCTCTGAGAGCTTGATCATGAAAGCCGACACGGATTTGGGACCCTTCGTGTCGTTGCTGTTGAACTCCTTGTTACTGAGTTCTCGCAGCACCACGTCTGCCAACTGCGGATAGTCGTATTGCTCGGCCAGGATGTGTAGCAGCTCCGCCATGGGTTCCGCCAGATGTTCGAAGTAGGTGAGGTTCTGGACCACTGATATCTGGGCAGCTGATGCAGCGTTAGCAGGGGACTCTCCGTCTGACAGGCGAACTAGACGCACCATATCCATGTCCGTGGTGCTTCACGGCGATACACAGAACTTTGAAGACGTGCATCCGAATGCTGGTGTTCTTGACCCTCTGCTCGCTCTCCAGGACCATGTAGGCCGGTCGCGTCAACAGGCCGATAAACGTGTCCCTCTCAGACGTGGTCAAGAAGATCTTGCCCAGCTTCAGCTTCAGGACCTTGCACATCGTGTTGAGAGCAGTCTCGAGCTGCGACGACGAGTCCCAACTGCTATCCTTGCCCGCGGCATCCTTCTTGCTCTTGGGTTTGCCCCTGCCCCTGGCTGGTATGGTCGCCGAAGACTTCTCGGCAGCCTTGGTCTCGACAGCTGCAATGGTCCATTGCAGGAGGAAGCCGTAGATCTCGAGGAGCTGCTTGTGGTGGGCTATGAGCTCCTGTTCGTCGGACTCGAGGTCGTGGTGGATGACGTCGGCTTCGGCGGCGAGGCCGGAGGTGATGAGGTCGAAGATCTTGCTCAGCGCATGAGGGGAGAGAAACGAAGTGTACCTGGATCGAGAAAAGAGTTTAGACTGGTGCGGTCTGTGACGGGCATTGGCGCAAGCGCGCTGAAGTAGAGGAGACCGAGGGTCTTCAGGAGTCCCAGACGTCGACGACGACAAACGTCGAAGAGTCTCTGGCGCAGAAGAAGAAGACGGAGGGAACGACAATAGAACAGGGGAAGAGGAGATCGGTGCGCACTTTAGGAGGAACTGCAGCGAGTCGAAGTGGGCGCTGCGCGTGATCGCATCTGGGTTCTCGGCGACGGCGTCGACGATGGGGTTGAGCACAGCGTTAATGGTGCCATTGTCGCCCAGCGACTCCGGGTCGTTCTCGCAGTCCACCAGGATGCTGTCTGCTTCTGGCGTGTGTATAGCGGCGGGGTCGCTCATGTAATGCTTGAGCGCATCGTTGATGTCGAAGTCGACCGACATGGTCGCGATTCGCGGGTTGCGCCGAGGAGGATAAGGATGGTAGTTTTACAAAATAAGCAGTTGAAGAATTGGTTGCAGAATCAAAGTACAATCATGCCCGTCGGCGGCAATGCAGTCGCAAACGTCAAGACCTGTAGTTAGTAGTCGCAAGTGCTGTCGTGATGGTGTTGTTGTTGAGGGAAGGGCACCACACACTGCAGTTGGCACTTTCCCCGCCCCTTAGCAACGGCGGTTTGTTTGTTTTCTTTTCTCCAATTTTGACGCGAGAAGTGCTTCCCCGCAATCCGTCGCGTCCCAGGGATTTTGACTGCCCCTGCCCCCACGCCACAGCAAGTACCCAAGAGATGCATTACCATGTTGACATCTGACGAATAATACGACACGCCTGTTATACCTCTGTACTCCGATACGAATTACCTACCTATACAAGTCTGCGACACCCTAGATTCGCCAATTGCTTTTCCCGGTGTGACTCTTTGCTCAATTGATTGCTTGGAGTTTGCATATCCCCAGTGACCTTGGTCGGTATCCCGCGCCGAGAAGCTTGGAAGGGTGGGCGCAGTCAGTGGTTCGATTCGGACGATGGCAAGCGCAGTGCGGAGGCGGAGGGCTGAAGAGAAATTTCGGATACACGAAGATGTGCCGTCAACAGAGGATACTCAGGTCAACGACGAATCCATGGCCGACGAGCAAGAAGAGTACGAGGACGACGAGGAAGATCACCACGGCGAAGGAGACGACCAACAGTCAGAGGCGTCGGAAGGCTCAGCAGATGAAGCGGTAGATACGAATGTGCAGATCGACATGGAGAAGCTCCAGGACAGTTTTCCCGGGTTCAGGCACAAGTACCGTCTGATCAAGAGGATCGGTGAAGGTACAGCCTCTTCTCCCCCTATGACCATGACCGTTCTGGCAACAAGGCTAACATTGGAGCACCCCCCCAGGCACATTCTCAACTGTCTACAAAGCCGAAGACTTACAGTACGACCACTACGACAACACATGGGACGTGGAGAAGGAGAACGAAAAGTGGTCGACGCCGCCCCTAACATTCCCGCCGACCTCGTTTAGAACCATGGAAGAGGCGGCAGTAGAACAGGGCAGGCGGCGTGCCCTTCGAGCGGAGCACCAGCGCCGCCGCAAGCCCAAGTTCGTCGCCATCAAGAAGATCTATGTCACCTCGTCCCCCCACCGCATCCTAAACGAGCTCGAGCTCCTCCACGACCTGCGCAACTGTCCCTCGGTCTGCCCCCTCATCACCGCCTTCCGCTCCACCGACCAGGTGATCGCCATCCTCCCCTACTTCCGCCACGCCGACTTCAGGGAATACTACCGCAACATGTCCCCGACCGACACGGCCATCTACCTGCGGTCCCTCTTCACCGCCCTCTCCGCCGTCCACGCCCAGGGCATCCTCCACCGCGACATCAAACCCACAAACTTCCTCTACGACCCCCCCACCCGCCGAGGAGTCCTGGTCGACTTCGGCCTCGCCGAGCGGGAGGGTGTCGACTCCAAGCCCTGCCTCTGTCACGACGACCCGTCGGTCCGCAAGACCCGGCTCCGCAACTCCCTGCACAACTCGGCCGCACCCAAAGCCGGCTACCCCAAGAACGACACGCGGCCCTCGCGCCGCGCCAACCGCGCCGGCACCCGCGGCTTCCGGGCGCCCGAGGTCCTCTTCAAGTGCACGGAGCAGACGACCAAGATCGACATCTGGTCCGTCGGCGTCATACTCTTGACGATCATGAGCCGCCGCTTCCCCTTCTTCAACTCGGCCGACGACGTCGAGGCCATGATCGAGATCGCCACCATCTTCGGCCAGAAGCGCATGCGCGCCGCGGGCCAGCTGCACGGGTGCATGTTCGAGACCAACATCCCCACCATCGGCGCCGCGGGCTTCTCGCTCGAGAGGATCATACTGTGGAGCACGTGCCGCGTCGAGACCGGGGAGCGGCTGTCGGACGACGAGAGGGTGGCGCTGGATTTCTTGAATAGGTGTCTAGAGTTGGATCCCAGCCGGAGGATCAGCGCCGACGAGGCGTTGGACCACGAGTTCCTCCGCATGGGCATGGATGTGCACGAGAGTATGGAGTTGGGGGAGGAGGACGAGATGGATATCTTGAAGGTGTAGGGGTGCCAGCATGGTTAATGGGTGGATGCGTGGTTGCTGGCACTGTATACTAGAACTGTATCAAACAAGGCGTTTTGTGTTATGTTGTGCGCGGCGCATTGGACTGGCGTTGGAGGTCTGTTATGGGAGCAATCTGCCATTGAAATAATCACTCAGTTCTCTGCCACCATCTTTGATGACTTCCAAGGGCGATGCCAATAAAATCACATAGGGAGAAAACAACTGAGCACGGTAAAGTAACGTGGTGGAAGGGTTTCGTCTTTTCATTCATCAGAACTCCGTGTAGAAATCCCTATCATGCAATGCCAACAACCCCGATCCGTGGTGCCTTTCCAGCCAATTCCTTCCAAACAAGCTAGCCCGCAACGGGAACGGTGGCTCTTGTGCGGCAACCTCCAGTCAAGACGGGACAGCCTTTTTCTGCCTGCCTCCTCTGACCGAAGCAAAAGCATATTCCTTCCACCACCTGGTATCAATCATCCCAACTCCTTCAACCCCCGCTTAAGCGACCAGCTCAACAACGCCGCCGGCGGCAACGATCTTCTCCTCGGCGAGCTTGCTGACCCACCGGGCGCGAACGACGAGGGGAACCTCCGGGAGACGGCCCTTGCCGAGAACCTTGGAGTAGCCGAGGGGGAGGAGGTCGAGGACGGGGACGGTGTCGGTCTTCTTGCCAGCCAGGTAGGCCTCGCGCTCCTCGGCGGGGACGAGCGACCACAGCTTCTCGATGTTGACGGTGGGCTTCCAGAAGTGGTTCTGCTGCTTGTGGAAGTAGCGCATACCGACTTTACCGAAGTAACCGGGATCTGTTGTGCGCAGCTAGTTAGTATGCCGTCCATAGTGGCCATCCGTCCACCCAGTCTTGGGAGTGTTGTTGAGGACATACGGTACTTGTCCATGTTGGTGCGGTGGCTGTGGCATTCGGTCAGTATATCCCTCCCCTTGATCAACTAGGGATACTGATGAGAACTCACTGGTGCTGACCACCGGCGAGACCACGACCACCCGGGTGCTTCCTGTGCTTGCCGACACGACCCTTACCGGCCGAGACGTGGCCACGGCTGTTCAAGAGAGAAACGAAGTCAGTACAAACATCGTCGCAGATTTACGGCCGCTTCGCGCCACTGCTGCCATCGTCGGTCAAGACGGATGGTATCTCATTTTCCCGTCCCCAACTAATCCATTGCCTCTCTGCCGTCTTGCGTTGGCTGTGCGAGGATTGTTTTCCCTCCTCTTTTTTGGAAATCTTTTTTTTTTTTCAGCCATCAATCGGTGCAGTGGACCGATTCTGGAGCAGCGGCGCGAAGTCGTCGCTTGGACAGGTGACACGGGTCAAACATACTGCTTCCGTGTCTTGCTGAAACGGGTGGGCATCTTGTCGTCGTCGGGATCGAAAGATGCGGCTGTGGTGTGGTGGTTAGTTGGGCGATGTCGAGAAGTGGGAAGCACGACTTATTTTTCAGGTGTGATTTCTTTTCGCTGGTGCGGGCCTACCACAGTTCCGGATCCACAGAAAACGGCGCTAACGGCTTGAGGGTTGAGAAACCCTCAGACGAATGAAGGCCCGTGGGGTCAAGTCAGGTGACGATTAGTGCACAGCCATAGTACTAAGCCACATGTGGCGATCAGTAAGAGTACCGAGCTGGACTCTCCTGGCTTCGGGTGAAGGTGCAACGTCAGGTTCGCTGCAATGCACCAGGACGGAATCAGAATGATTTTAATGATATTTCCATAGATACCTTATGTAGACTGCGACGGAATCTCTGGTCAAGACTGCTCTTCTTCTGTGGTGCGAGACTCGTTCCATCATCTCAGCCCGCGAGCATCGAGAACAGTTCGCACGTCCATCGTCAAGATAGACCCATCCGTCAATCCCTGGTCTTGATGCCGCAGTGATGCATCCTTACTCACCTGAAAGCACAATACTGGCGGCACGATGGCATTCAAATTGGCCGATGGTGCTGTGTCTCCAGAACGTGCCGTGAGCGAGACTTTTCACCATCCTTACAAACCCTACGATGTCCAGCTGCAGTTTATGCGCGTGGCTTACGATGTCCTCTCTCGCGGAGAGGGCCAAGTTGGCATTCTAGAGAGTCCAACTGGTACGGTATGCACATTTTCTCGTCGATCTTTTGGTATTCCCAGTCGATCTTCCTGTCGGCATGTGCTGTGGCGGTGGCTGCTCGCTGCCCTTGGCAACAGGTCGTCAACATCCGTTGCCATCTGCAGATTGATCCCCTGCACCTTTACTATCGCTGAGCCCCTTTCTAGGCCATGTCCATCTTCTAACTTCTTATAGGGCAAATCTCTGTCCCTGATCTGCTCAGCACTGTCGTGGCTGAGGACCTACAAGAAGCAGCAACACGAAGGCGCCATCGCTTCGATCGAAGCCGGGATGAGGGATGAGCCGGATTGGATGGTCGAGCAGATGCTTCGGAGGAGACGCGAAGAGCTGGTTCAGCGCTGGCAGGAGCGAGAGGATCGTCATGCGAAGATCCGGGCTAACGAGATAGAGCTGGAAGGTCGGGGCAGCAAAAGGCGGCGCATCGAGGACTCGGCTTCCAAGAGAGGAACCAAGGATGTGGATGAGGATGCTGAGTTTCTGTTGGACGACTGGAAGGATGATGTGGATTCTGACGATCCAATGTCCATGTATAGCAAGGAGACTCGGGCGTTGATGGAGAGCATGGGACTTGGAGCTCCGAAGAAGCAGGAGGAGGAGGCTTGCGAGCAAGACGAGGAGATCAAGGTATGCATTAACGTTCTTACCTGCCATGGCAAGCATTCCTAACTCACTGATGCTAGATATACTACACTTCGAGGACGCATTCCCAGCTCTCGCAATTCATCTCCGAGCTCCGCAGACCCTCCTTTCCCTCCTCTGTACCAGACATCAACACTGACACAGGAGGAGCGAACGAAACCCAGGAAGCGGTTAAGCATGTCCCGCTCTCTTCCCGACAGAGGCTCTGCATTAACCCTTCAGTATCACGGCTGGGGGCATTGTCAGCCATCAACGACCGGTGTGCGGAGTTGCAACAGAGCAAATCCAAGGAAAAGTGCCCCTTCGTCCCCAACGCAGATAATCTCCCCAACACCCACAAGTTCCGCGACGCGACGCTGGCCACAGTCCCAGACATCGAGGACATGTTCCGGCTGGGCAAGACACTGCAAGTCTGCCCGTACTACGCCTCAAGGACCGCTATCCCCGGTGCTGAGATCGTCACGCTTCCGTACCCGCTGCTCCTCCAGAAGAGCGCCAGGGATGCGCTGGGCATCAAGCTGGAGGGCAACGTGGTCATCATCGACGAGGCGCACAACATCATGGACGCAGTGTCAAACGTTTATGCAGCCGAGATCCGCCTGGCTGAGCTGCGCAAGGCGCGGCAGTTACTGGGTATCTATGTCAAGCGATTCGGGAAGAAGCTCAAGGGCGAGAACAGGGTCCTGGTTGCCCAGGTTGCGAGAGTAGTCGACTCGCTGAGCGAGTGGATGGATGGTGCTCTCAAGGCGAAGGCAGAGCAGGGCATCGTCGATCCGAACCTCCTGCTCAAAGCCAAAGGGGCCGATCAGCTGAATCTGTTCCAGCTGATCAAGTACGTCCAGCAGTCCAAGCTGGCGTTCAAGGTGGAGAGCTATGCCACCCACATCGAGACGGACGCTGCACCTGACGTACAGAAAGCGTCTTCAGTGCCCAAGGCCGTCTCGAGCCCAGTTCTGCACACATTGGTGGCCTTCCTCACAGCCCTCACCAACCTCTCGTCGGAAGGCCGGGTCTTCTTCGAGAAACTCCCCGGTACACCGCCAGACATCAAACTGGCATATCTCCTGCTCTCACCCACACATGCCTTCTCGTCGATAGCTTCGAGTGCGCGGGCAGTCATTCTAGCGGGAGGCACCATGTCCCCATTCGACGACTACAAAGCCCATCTCTTCCCCTCGCTGCCGCCGGAGAAGATCACAACCCTCAGCTGCGGACACGTCATACCGCCCTCCAACCTCTGCGTGTGGACACTCGCCTCCACGAAACCAACTCCCATAGCTGGAAGAGCCGGACCCCCTGCTGCGGCTACAAGCGACGCCTTCGAGTTCAGCTTCCAGCGCCGCGGCGACAAGGCCATGATAAGGCAGCTCGGCCTGGCGATCCTCAACATCTGCACTGTCGTCCCGGACGGGGTCGTCGTATTCTTCCCGAGCTACGGCTACCTCGACCAGGTCGTCGCGGCGTGGCAGACTGCCTCGTCAGACGGCGGGTCGTCGGTATGGGACCGGCTGCAGGGCAAGAAGGCGCTGTTCCGCGACGCCAAGGGCGCTTCTAGCGAGGAGGTGCTGCAGAGTTACACCTCCGCCATCCTCGGCGACGAGGCACCGCCGGAGGGCAGGAAGGGATCTACCCCGTCCGCCAGTCGCGGGGCGCTCCTCCTCAGCGTCGTCGGTGGGCGGATGAGCGAGGGCATCAACTTCTCCGATCGCCTGGGTCGCTGCGTCGTGGTCGTCGGGCTGCCGTACCCGAACATCCACTCGCCCGAGTGGAAGGCTAGGATCGAGTACATCGAGTCGTCGACGCTTGAGCGGCTGACTGCTGAAGACGGCCCTGTCAGGTCTCGGGAAGAGGCTGTTGCGCAGTCGAAACAGGCGGCCAGGGACTTCTACGAGAACGCGTGCATGAGGGCTGTGAATCAGAGTATTGGGCGGGCGATACGGCATCAGAAGGATTATGCTGCTATTGTGCTGGTTGACAGACGGTTTGGCACGGAGAGGATTCGGGGGAAGCTGCCGGGTTGGATTAGAGGGGGGATGCGGGCTGGGAGCGAGGAGAAGGGGCTGCATGGGTTGATGGGGGCTCTGGGGGCGTTTTTTAGAGGGAAGAAGCAGGGGATGGATGTCTAGATCATTGGATTGAAGAAATATGTACAGCTCAAATACATTGGCATCCTTTTGGAACCATTCAATTGATACAGAGTCGCACCTTAAGCCATGTCCACGGCTTTCGCGTCAGCGTGGTCAACATGTCCGGCTATCCTCTCGGCCTCGGAGATGATACCACCAGTAGTGCTCGGCCCCTCGTACCCATGTCTCGCCTTGAGGAACCACCACAGCCCGACAAAGATCGTCAACCCGCCCCAGATCAGACAAGCGTAGTTCATCGACGCCGCGTTGACGGGCAGCGCGTAGGGGAAGCAGTAGATGACGAACCACA
>Ga0209127_100577_pt1 | contig 12722 bp, 12 predicted proteins | sample LakSupMetagenome_FD_187469 | JGI IMG/M metagenome (GOLD analysis project Ga0209127, IMG submission 187469) | Freshwater microbial communities from Lake Superior, Canada - Sta WM archaea (SPAdes) (version 2) | ecosystem: Environmental > Aquatic > Freshwater > Lake | place: Lake Superior, Canada...
AATGTCATCGAAGTTTACCAGGGGCGGCTGGTAATACGATCAGGTGACGGAACAGCATCTGGAGATTGGAAGCATACACGGTTGCATTCTGTCTCAGTCTCAGTAGATACCGGCATTGGTGCTCTTCAATACCGACATCAATGGAAGACGAGGCAGACGAGGCTTGCACCATTCGAAGACCGTATGGCAAGCCGTGACCCAGCGGTATGGGGGCAAAATACTCTTATCACACAGCAATTACTTCGGACAAGTCTCTTCAACAGACAACCGACACCACAGTTCTATTCGTACGAGACCCGACGTTCAGGTTGGTAAGTCTAGCAGTGCGCTGGACATGCGTTTGCGGTAATGAGCCGCCATTGCAACCGCCATTTCTGCGCTAGTCCGATTCCGGTTAAATCTAGGATGACCGGGAGTTCGTGGTCATTGAAAGATTGGCCAATGAGAGAGCTCTGATTTCTTGCGCTCCAATTGCGGCGGACTTGCGGTTCGTTCAGACTGGACCCGAGACTTCAGCGTCACAACCCCAGAAGGTTTGCTGTCTTCCGTCCAGTCCTCGTTGTTTGAAGAGAGCTCGTGAAGAAGGATTGCTTTTCATCCTTCACAACCACATCGTACAATTCTTGCTTTGGGCGCCCATCTTATGTTGACCCCGTAGCTGTCGCGAAGAAGTTCAAGTACCTCATTGTCGTACAATCCCATCAACTGCTCTTTTACCTCTAATATCAACCTTGTGATTCCCCGTCTTTCCTTCTTTAAAAAGCCCTTGCGTCATCGTTTCTCGGTACTACTTCCCCCAAAACAACCACTGGAAGAAGTGGTAGAAACAAATTCCAATCTTATACTGACTGTGACACATTGTCATCGCAAACGATTCACCGGCCCGTGCGTCGCAATCTTGCATAGCGATACCTATCATTACACACTTCCGCGAGCGCATGCGCCCCCCACCTGCACCTCCCTGCAATCCGAGACCACGAACCAAGGAAAGCAACACATCAGTCCACGACATTGACGCCGCATTTGCTGTCCAATCCTGTTCGAGATCCTTCTTCCACGACCGACGGCGGGGGGCTCACCGACACTTCCAGGGTCTGACCCGATCGTAGTCGGTGCGGGCATTCCCTGGTGCGGAAGGAGCGAAAGTTGTCAAGCCACCCGCCCTAGCTAGCTGCTGGGGTGCCAGCAACCCAGCAAGGCTTTGACGACAGGGAATACGCCAGGAGCACGCCATCCAAGTCTCCTGCGCGGGACGAAAGCTGATCGACTACCTGTCGGAGATATAATAAGCCATTAAGCTGCCAACGAATCGCAACCATGGCGAACGGAGACGGCGACCAATCAAAACGGCCTCCCCTGAACCAGCATGACAGCGACTCGCAGGTGAGCGACAAAGGCCAGCATGGCGGCCAGCATCACCGCCAAAAGACGGCTAAGCACCATGTTGGCGGTCGCCTCCATGCTCGAGTCGCCTCGAGCAAGAATCTTCACAAGGGCCACGGTTCGACGGCGTCAGTTGTAAAAGCCAGGCGACAACCGTCGCCCTCGCCAGACCACGCCTTTGCCTTCCCTCCCACCGCTCCGCTGTCCCACGGTGGCAGCCACCGTCGCGCAACATCGGATCTCAACCTTTCGCGCGAGCCCTCTGCGACCAACCTACTGCTCAAGAAGAACTCGTCGCACACGAGCCTAAAGCGCAACAGGTCCAAGGTCGAGGTCCTCGGCAAGAAGAGCAAATCCTCTACGAACCTGAAGGGCCACACCACCGCCGGCCTCCACCACCACCAAAAGAACGGCAAGCCCGTCAACCAAGTACACTTCAACCTCGGCGACGACGAAGACGAGGAGGATAACCCGGAAGACGAGTGGGTAGATGCTAGCACCTCCGCCTCACCTCTTCTATCACGGCGCGCATCCGTCGTCAGCGGCGGGCAGCAGTCCCTAGCATCTAGCGCGGGCAACTCGCGGCCCCCTACAGCAGCATCTGAACAGCCGCAACAAACGCCCTCACCCGGACCCCAGAACACGCCCAGTAGCACGAACGGCAACGACAGCCCCCGCGCTTCCTCAACCTCGCAACACAACCAATACCTCACCTCCCGCATCCTCGAGCGCACCCCCGCGCAAGGCGCACCGCCCATGATGTCCACCGAGACCGCCTCGGGGCGACCGACCTCTTCCCGCGCCCACTCACCCGACTCCGACGCCGCGCCGTCACCGCGCATGCGGCCCGGCAGCAGCGGTAACAAGCCGGAACTCACCTCCCGCTTCATAAACAGCAACAGTGCCGAGTCCTCCGGCCCCGGGACGGGCCCAGACTCGTTCACCGGCGCGCTAGCACGAGCAGCAAACGGGCGCATCCAAGTGCCCGGGCCGGAGGTGCGAAGGCCAAAGAGCACGGGGAACCTATCTGCCCGGGGGGTTGCGACCGAGGAAGTCCACTATCCCAAGCGGGGGAACGGTAGGGCGACAGAAGACGACGACGTCGCCGTCGGGGCAGACAGGAAGACGGCCGCGTACGTCATGAACAGGACGCAGCAGAAGATCGACCTGCAGCGCGCCTCGTCCAGCCTCGAGCCCAACATAGCGCCGCACCACCCCGCGCTGTCGATGGGGGTCGGGGGCATGTCCAGCCCCGCGGCGAGCCAGGTCTACGGTCGCGGGGAGACGGTGCTGCCCAGGCTGCTGGAGAGGACGGGGATGGAGTACCTTTGCGTCAGGCGGTACCAGAACCCGATCGCGCGGTCGCTGGCCAGGCTGGCGCAGATCCCCGGGGAGAACAGGAAGCTGCGCATCCCGAAGCAGAGGGGCACGCCGGCGCACTCGCGGCAGGGGAGCGAGCTGAGGGATAGCCGGGTGCAGAACCTGCGGGACCGGGAGGGCGGAGGGCATAGAGGGGATGTGGCGGGGCTGGGGCTGATTGGCGGCCGAGGCGAGAGGAGCAGGCCGGGGAGCAGGAGGGGATATGGAGCTGCTAATGGGGACGGCACGGACGGAGAGCAGGGCACCGGGTTGAGTGGCAGCAGTCTGGTTGACGGGGGCGAGGACGCGACTACCCTTGCGGTGTTGCGGAATCTTTGGGACAAGAATATGGATTTGAGCGCGAGCCAGGACTAGGACGCTGGGTTCCGCGCTGGGGTTGATGTTCTACGCGCGGTCGATATTGAGAGGGACGCGTGGTTGGAGATTGCGGTTGACAAGGCATCCTGGTGAGACGATGGAATTGAAGTCTAAAGGATGGGTTGACGATGGTTCGACGGATATTAAGCGCAGAGGAGGGCGATATGAAAGGCATTGAGCTTCAGGATGCTATGACCGGTGGCCGCCTGTCCTTGTGTTTGTCATTCGGATTGCGACAGGGGGTCGTTTATGGAGTTCTTCTCAACGTAGACTTCGGAACAGGACTTGACTAAAATAGTATGGCTGTCCTTGCTTATATCAGTACACGGGACATATCAAGGGCGTCCTAGGTGGTATGGGCTTGCTGTTAGCGGTCTGTCTATTTACGACATGTTTAGGGACGCATAAAGGGTTCTCGAGCTGTACATTCTGGTAACGGCTAGAGAAATACATCTTTCTGTAACATAAGGTCAAAATTTTACAGAAGAAAGCAAATCCTACTATAGATACGTGATTCCACATAATCAGGCACGCCTCGTGGTTGTGAGGGACTGTACGAGGTATATATACTGTACGCACCTTTTTGTCGACCCGGACCCACCTTCTCTCCGTCGCCAAAAGTCGCCGGGTCTAACATAGCCGTGCATCATCGTCCTTCTCGACCATCACGTTCGCCAACCAAACCACCACATACGACGGCCTACCACGAGCAACCATGGCGTCGCAACTAGAAGAGGAGAGACAGCAATATGCTGAGCAAGTCCGTGACCCAACCATCGTACACACAGGACGACCGCGAATACTAACCTTCCCCAGCTCGAAATCGTCGCCGCCTCCCTCAAAGACGACCCCGGCAACGCCGAGCTGCAAGCCCTAAAAGATGAGCTGGACCAGATGATACAGATGATAGACGAGTCTCTCGCTGAACTCAAGCCGAAGCAGCAGCAGCCCGCCAGCAGACCCGCGCCGAAACCAGTCGAGCCCACCAGTCCCCCGCCAGCACCAGCCGCCGCCGCCCCGGAGAAATGGTCCCGCGAGAACCACCCGGCCTTCAAGAAACCCGCTCCCACACCCGCGGCGGCGGCGCCGCCGGTCGAGGACGAGAAGGAGCAGGTGATCCACCACTACCAGGTCAACGACACGGTCATGGCGAAGTGGGTGTCGGGCGACAAGGCGTTCTACCCGGCGCGCATCACGGCCGTGACGGGCAGCAGCACGAAGCCCATGTACACGGTCAAGTTCAAGAGCTACGACACGATCGAGACACTGGGGGCGAGAGATATCCGGCCCGTGGGCGGTGCGGCGGCGGCGGCTGGGCAGAAGAGGAAGGCGGACGACACGGCGGCGGCGGCGACGGCTGGTGGTGGTGCGGGAGGACTGACGCCGACGCCGGCGACGGGGAGTAATGGCGTCGTGTCCGTTGCGCCGGCAACGGTGTACCCGCAGGAGAAGACGGATGGGGAGGAGAAGCCGGTCAAGAAGTTTAAGAAGATCAAGGCGAATAAGGAGCTGGAGAAGGGGAAGAATAAGTGGCAGGAGTTCAACGCCAAGGCAGCCGGGAAGATGGGGAAGCATAAGAAGGAGAGCATGTTTAGGACGCCGGAGGGGGTTGGTGGACGAGGTAAGTTTCTTGTTCTGAATCATGTGGAACGAAGGTGTGTTTTGCTAACGAATTTTAGTTGGCTTTGTCGGCTCCGGCCAGACTATGCGCAAGGACCCTACTCGCACGAGGCATATCTACCAGCCTGCTGAGGATCAGGACTAACTTGGCTTCTCGGCCTGCTTCTGTCTAGGGATCTTCGACGCGGTCTTCGAGACGCTGGGCTTACGGTCAGGACTTTGGACGGCGCCTAGTAGACCGACACTGCTGGGTGCTCTCATTGGCGTTATGGAGAAGTGGTCTCGGTTTTGTTCCCTCTGCTTTTTGCACCCCTACGGTACCTGTGTCATATAGAAGCTAACGTGGTCCTTGAGAATTCGACGCACTGCTTGAGCAGGTCTATATGGCGGGAGACTTGATTGTCTATAATGGACGTGGACTTCTTGCGGGTATCCCTTATAATAAAACTAGGTACCTGATATCACTATGGATAATGCAGTTGCTAAAGTATCGTGTGAACAGGACTGTGATCGTCGATTATCACACTCTTCATATCAACTCGGCACTCCCAACCCATTGTCCTAGTAAGAACTGAAGCAACTTGTCAAGCCACCTGACTTGATAGCTCGGATGCTTGTTGAGTTACTTACCCTTAACTTATACTTGTTATACGTAGAGAAACCCCCAAGTCCCTTCTTATGTGACGATTACAACTTTGAGAGCGGCGTATCCGAGGACTTACGTCACCAAGGCCTCCACTAATCAGACTCACATATACCCCTGATAAGCTTAGCGTACATGTCTCAACGACTACAAAGAAGCACGTCGCGCGACCTGACGCAGGAGCGTCGTCATGCTAAGTTTTCTGTAAGACGTGGACTGTTTCCATTTTATGTGCGGTAATCGAAGCGTTTCAATACCGGGATGAGGGATTCAGATCACATATCAACTCAATCCTTGGAGCTACTCATTACTATGACCTGTGACCTGTGAGGAAGCCAGCAATTCTTTGAGATCCACACAACGACGTATCACGTATCCCAGCCTTCCGACTTGGCCAATGCCCTTTTGGACTTCCTAACCCGCGGGTCGCCGCCAGAGCTCCGCCCCTCTCCAACATCAGACGTCGTCGGCGGTCTTATTAGCCTCTTTCCTGCTTGCTGATTCACCGCATAGACAAAACTCGATTTGCATCTCCTGTGCTATCTCCTTGCTCTTGCTAGCCTCTTGTTTTCTGCCTGTTTCTCTGATTTGATACCATTTCGCGCGCCTTACCTTACTCCCTAAGAATCGAGGTCCTGCTGCAGTCGTCATCGCCGCTTCTGAACCGGAACCACCTGCACCTTCTGCCGAAAACGTCGTTGCGACGAGCCGGTTGTTTTTATTCCGCTATCCGACGTCCTGATTCTCCATCCACACGCACTTGAACGCCACGATGTCCAAGGTCATCAGAAGCGTCAAGAATGTCACCAAGGGCTACTCCAGCGTCCAGGTCAAAGTTCGCGAAGGTGCGTTGGGCGCAAACATGCCAGCAGCACACTGGCACTGTCGCTGCACTGATCGCATGGCTAACAGTCACATCCAGCGACCAGTAACGACCCATGGGGCCCGACAGGTACTCAGATGAGCGAGATTGCTCAGCTCACATATAACTCGTACGTATCGTCGCCGCCAGCCGTTCTAGTCACCGGTCGCTAACGCCATCTTGCGCGCAGCTCGACCGAGTTCTACGAGATCATGGACATGCTCGACAAGCGCCTCAACGATAAGGGCAAGAACTGGCGGCATGTGCTGAAGGCGCTGAAGGTGCTGGACTACTGCCTGCACGAGGGATCCGAGCTGGTCGTCACATGGGCAAAACAGAACCTATTCGTCATCAAGACGCTGCGCGAGTTTCAGTACATCGACGAGGATGGCAGGGATGTCGGCCAAAATGGTAGGTTCTGTCAAGAACGCACACACCACGGGATAGTCGCTAACGGCTCTGGGCAGTCCGGGTTGCTTCGAAAGAGCTTACATCACTCCTCCTAGACGAGGAGAGGCTTCGTGCCGAGCGCAGCGACAGAAAGACGTGGAAGTCGCGCGTGACAGGCCTTGAAGAGTACGAATCGCGACATTCGGAGCCGAGCCAACCACGACGACCGCGACAGATGCGACCGCAGCACACGGACGAGGAGGATGCCGAGTACAAGCTGGCAATCGAGGCGAGCAAGTATCAAGAGGAGGAAGACCGCCGGAAGCGCGAGAGTCGCCACGGCAACGGGGTCGAGGACGATGACGATGACCTCGCCAAGGCCATCAAGTTGAGCAAGGAGGAGGAGGAGCGCCGGCGTCAGGAGTTGGAGGAGAGTAACGCTACCTCGCTCTTTGACCTCGACGAACCGGCGCAGCAGCCTCAGCCAACCGGCTACAACCAGGGATACCAGCAAGGCAGCGCTGTGGACTTCTTTGCCAACCCCATCGACCAACAACCCCAGCCTACGGGCTACAACACGGCCGCTTACACGGGATACCAGACGCAACCCACTGGGTACCAGAACGGGTTCTCCAACGGCTTCGGCAGCCAGCCTGCAGGATTCGGTCAGCAACCGACCGGGTTCGACATGTACGGACAGCAGCAGATGCAGCAGCAGTCTTTCCAACCGCAGCCGACAGGCTACAACCCGTACGCTCAGCAGCAGATCCAGTCTCCCATGCAGCAAGAACCTGTTGCGCAGGCGGGCAGCAACAATCCGTGGGCAACCGGCAATCTCCAAAGCGCTGCTCTGTCGGCGATGAAGCCGATGCCTACCGGCTCCAACAACCCCTTTGCGCAGCAACAGCGACCACAAACCTTCAAGACGCCTTCGATGCCCACTCTGGGCAGCCTACCGGAGCAAAAGACGCTCTCCACCTTCAACCAGCAGCCCTCGTTTGGGCAGTCCTCGTCACCCTTCGCCCAGCAGCCTACAGCCACACCGCAACAACCACAGAAGGAGGTCAGCGAGCACGAGGCAAGGCTGAATGCCCTGCTCTCCAGCGGAGACGGCATGGACACGTTTGGCAATACGGGTAACTTGCGTATTCCGGCGCAGCATACCGCTCCCGGAACCTTCGTCAACAGTGCCGGTTCCGGCCTGAACAGACTGACCGCTGAGCAAACGGGCAACAACCCTTTCCTCAGGCAGCAGTTCACAGGCATGCCTCAGGTGTCATATCAGCAGATGCCGGCCGCTACCGGGCCGGCAAATATGGGCATGGGAGGGTTCGGAGGTGCTCAGGGCTCGAGCAATCCCTTTGGGGCCCGGCCACAGCAGCAGCAGGGTGGACAGGGTGACTTGATTCAGTTCTAGGCTTAGCTAGAGCTGGGAGATGTCTATGAGAGAAGAAAATGGGAGAATGGGCCCATGTCTTTTCATGTTGCCTTCCGCTTCTTCGGGATGCCCAGCATGAGTGGTCGAGAGTCTGGAAGATGTCTGTCTCTTGGTCTTGGTGATCGGTGGTTGCTGGCACTTTACTCTTCTCCACTCGGCGGTTCCTACAAACCTTGTACTGGACCGTCCATATCCCCAACACACTTCCCGGATCATGGAGTTGGTGCTTCACAACGAGGAGAGACGAGGGCCGGGAGGAGATCAGGGACTGGCGAATCTATAGCTTGTCGCGCGTCCTTACCTGGCCGATACTTTGGATCCTTATCTACATCGTAGTCGAAGATGACTCGTACTGAACAATAGAACTTTACCAGTGTCGCACTTCCGCCCAGTTGAAGCCAATGACCGTGGATTCAAGAAGGTCGCCTCTTAATGTGACTCATTGACTGTTGACCTGCCTGCACATCATGGCTTTGCTATTCGCTGTATCCGGCAAGGCAGACTGTGGAGTTAGTAAGGGTAAACTTCACCAATGACAGACAAGACGGCCCCGCCAGGCAGGCAGCCCACGTGACTGAAAATGCGTCGAGCGCGTCATAAGATTACCTTGCACAGTAGGTTGGCAGCCCACAGAAGCTAAGCTCGCTTTTCTGGCCTGAGGCACACTGCACAGCGAGGTTGGGCCGCAGCTGGGAAGCTTTGCTACCATTTTGCCAGCTCGCTTCCACATTCTTCTGCTAGCGACATACCTTCAACCATCAACTTACAGCTTCCTCCCCTGTTCGCCGGAGGAAGGAGAAAGGCTTAAAGCAAAGCTCGACCTTTCTCGCTCTGAACAACCTGACCTTTCTTTGTTCTCCGTTTCCCCCTTCCTTCATTGTATCTCACCAATCCTTCGCAGTCGCACTCAACCCCGTCGCGCTTGCTGCCGACGTAATCGTGACTGCTGCCCTTCCGTTTTACCTGTCTCTTTATTCACATGGACCGACTCGGGAAGTGAAACCAGGATTAGCCTTCAGGTCCTTCGCGCAGCTACGTCGAGCTTTCCTCGTCGTCGTGATATTCCAACCTCGAGACACTCCTCCTCATTTCTTCGCGTCGCGATACGAAATACAGCTTCGGTGGCGAGCAATTTTCGACGCGTGAGGCGCGTATCCGACCACCTCCGGTTTTGGGGACATCACCTTTGCTCTTCACCCCTCGCCGCGACGATAACCGCATCGCTACCGACATTGATAGATAGACATCATGTCTTTCGGCGGAAGCGGCTTTGGCGGCTTCGGCCAGCAGCAGAACACCACGCAGCCTAGCGCCTTCGGTGGCTTTGGCTCGTCCACCACCAACACCGGCAGCGGTAAGTACACCCTCATCCCCACCCTTCCAGGTCCATGTCTGGCTCTGGGACTCACCTGTGAGAAGAAGGCTAACGACTATCGGTAGGATTTGGAGCAGCAGCAAACACCAACACCTTTGGAGCGAGCAACACCAATACTGGCGGCGGCCTGTTCGGCAGTGGAGGCGGTGGCTCCTTTGGTGCTGGCTCGACTGGCGGCTTCGGTCAGACCAACAGTGCCTTTGGCGCAGCAAAGCCAGCATTTGGCGCTGCGACGAGCACCCCAGGCGGCGGTCTGTTCGGTGCATCTACCACATCGACAGCCGGAAACACGGGCGGGTTCGGTGGATTCGGCCAGACCAACACCGCAAGCACCTCGACTCCCTTTGGCGGTGGTGGCTCGTCGCTCTTCGGCGGGGCCAACAAGCCAGCGACCACTTTCGGTGCCACAACCACACCTGCCGCCGGCACCTCGCTCTTCGGCGGCGGCGGCGCCACCAATACCGGTGGCTTCGGTAGCACTGGTACCACATTCGGTGCCACCAACAACCCGGGCCTTGGTGCTGTTGGCGATCCACCGGGCACTGCCCAAGTGGCCTTCGCCCCGACGAACGAAAAGGAAACCAGCAACCCGACTCAGACCAACTCGTACCAGAGTATCCTTTTCCAAGAACCCTACAGGAAGTGGTCTGCTGAGGAGTTACGGCTGGCAGATTACAACCAAGGTCGCCGTCATGGCAACGCGACAGGTACCGGTGCTTTCGGCGTGAGCTCCGGCTTCGGAAGCACTGGTTTTGGCACGGGCACCAGTACCGGGACGACAGGCTTCGGCGCCACGAACACAGGCACGGGTCTGTTCGGCCAGAGCCAGCCTGCTACTGGTGGTTTTGGTCAGACCGCGACGAACACGACTGGTGGATTTGGTTCGACTGCCGGCGGTGGCCTCTTTGGCGCGGCCAAGCCAGCAGGCACCGGCCTCTTCGGCAGTACTGCTACTCAACCAACGCAGACAACTGGTCTGTTTGGCAGCAGTGGAACAACGGGCTTCGGCAACACCGCTAACACTGGTACAGGTTTTGGATCTACGACGACCAGCACTCCCGGCGGCGGCCTGTTCGGTAGTGCCGCGAACCAGCCCAAGCCGACCGGCTTCAGCTTCGGCAACACTGGCACTACCACAGGCGGCTTCGGTTCAACGAACACCACGGGTGGATTCGGGTCCAACACCGGCGCTGCGACCACGGGTGGCGGACTGTTCGGCTCGACCAATACCCAGCCAGCAACCGGCGGTGGCCTGTTCGGAAACACCCAGCAGCAGAGCACAGGAACAGGCTTTGGCGCCTCAGGTGGCTTCGGCCAGCAGAACCAGCAAGGCGGAGGTTCCTTGTTCGGCCAGGCCAAACCTGTTGGTACCGGTCTATTCGGCAGCACCAACACTGCAACAGGCACAGGAGGCGGCGGCCTGTTCGGTAGTACCAACACGACGGCGAACGCCAACCCCTTTGGTGGCGCGACAAACACCGCCCAGACACAGCAAGGCGGCCTGTTCGGAAACAAGCCAGCTACGACAGGCACCGGCTTGTTTGGGAGCACCCCACAGCAAACCGGAACCACTGGCGGTGGCTTGTTCGGCGGATTAGGCTCGAGCACGCAGACCCAGCAGCAACCTGCTGCCGGTGGCGGGCTGTTTGGCGGCCTCGGTCAGAACCAGCAACAGAAGCCTTCACCCTTTGGATCGACGCTAGGACAGTCTACTGGCGGAGGTCTTTTCGGAGGGCAGGGCCAGCAATCGGGGGGCCTCTTTGGTAGCGCGAACCCACAGCAACAGCAACAGGGTGGCTTGGGTGGTTCGATGTTTGGCGGATCTCAGACGAGTCAACAGCCCCAGTCTCTGTCGACGAGCATCAACGACTTGTCGGCATATGGCTCGGCCTCCCTCTTCAGTGGGCTGGGAGCCAACGAAGCCCAGAACCCCGGTCCGCTTGCGACACCGCTGAGCGGCAACAAGACTAAAGTCAAGAGCCGGTCCATCCTGCCGATGTACAAACTGAGCCCAGCTAATGCCACTCGGTTTGTCACTCCGCAGAAGCGCGGTTTCGGCTTCTCGTACAGCACATACGGAACCCCATCGAGCGTGTCCAGCGTTTCGAGCACGCCGGGCGGTCTTGGTCAGAGTTTGCTGATGGGCAGCACCAATCGTGGCTTGAGCAAGAGCATCTCGACGAGCAGCTTGCGCCGTAGCTTCAATGTCGAGGACAGCATTCTCGCGCCTGGCTCGTTCTCGGCCAGCTCTGGACCGCGGTTCACTGGCGGCCACAAGAAGCTCACCATAAACAAGGATATGCGCAGCGACTTGTTCTCTTCACCCAACAAGAACCAGATCCAGGATGTCAACGGTGCGCGGAAGTTGACGAAGAGGGTCAGCTTCGACACGAGCACCAACAACCCAGCCATCGAAAACGGCACCCAGGCAGAGGGAACGTCCACGCCGGATGAGTCCAGCGATGCTCGTGACCTCGGCTACATGCGTCCATCGAGCCGCCAGACCAACGGCGCCAACGGAGCCAAGCCCGCTGCTCCCTCGGATACTCCCGAGATGGAGCAGGTCAAGGGTAAAGAGCTGGCCATCGTCCACGAGGAGGAGCCTGCCGCACCCGCTGTCCGCGTCGGCAATGCTACCGGAGACCACGAGCCAGGCGAATATTGGATGGACCCGCCCAAGGAGGAGATCCTCGCCATGAACCGCGTGCAGCGCCAGAAGGTGGAGAACTTTGCTGTCGGCCGCGAGAACGTGGGCTCTGTCAGCTTCAAGGTGCCCGTCGATCTCAGCAACATCGATCTGGACGAGCTGTACGGCAACATCGTCATTCTCGAACCCCGCTCAGCTACGGTCTACCCAGTTGCAGCAAAGAAGCCTCCTGTGGGCAAGGGTCTGAACGTCCCCGCCAAGATCTCCCTCGAGCAGTCATGGCCCCGTGCCCGCGACAAGCGCACCCCCGTCCAGGATAAGACCGGCAGCCGCATCACGAAGCACGTTGAACGTCTGAAGCGCATCGAGAACACGACCTTTGAGAGCTACGACCCCGAGCACGGTATATGGACCTTCTCCGTCGAGCACTTCACCACGTATGGGCTCGACGACGACGACGATGACGAGGAGGACGAGACCGAGGCTGAAGTTGCCCCCCCGGCCGCTTCCACTGCAAAGGAAGTCCACGTTCGGGAGAGCCCATATGCGTTTGTCGCCTCCCCAGACGTCGATCCCGATGACACGTTTGAGTTCAAGCGCAGCCGCCGCGCTGTTCCTGGCGCCTTT
>Ga0209127_100578_pt1 | contig 12718 bp, 18 predicted proteins | sample LakSupMetagenome_FD_187469 | JGI IMG/M metagenome (GOLD analysis project Ga0209127, IMG submission 187469) | Freshwater microbial communities from Lake Superior, Canada - Sta WM archaea (SPAdes) (version 2) | ecosystem: Environmental > Aquatic > Freshwater > Lake | place: Lake Superior, Canada...
CCCCCCGCTCCTCCCATCCCATGTTGAAGTCTCGCCCAACATCCTCCCTCTCCGTTTGGAGTCCCCGTCTCTCCAACGTCCGTGGCATACGGGGATAGTTGACACCGCACCTTGCCGTTACTACTGCTTGGCCAGTTGGGGGGTTTCGGGACATGGACAGCCTTAGGAGGCGGAGAGAACATGTTCGGCTAATCCGGCCGTGGTCGTGCCGTCGATGCGTCCCCTCCCTATTCACTACCGCCGGCACCTCCTTCCATACTCAAGCTCCGCTCCGCGAGTGTTCCGCCAACATACACCGTTATCTTGGGAGTCGCAGCCTTTAACGTCTCCAGGCGTGCGAGCCGCTCACGGCGTAGGACTCGGTCCAGAGCCACTTGTATTGGATGTTTAGGTTTCCAAGGGGATCTCGGCGTCAGGGAGAAGCGGAGGCGGGATGGGTGTCGTCCGCTGCTGGGCTGGCGGGAGGACCGGAGGGGATAGAGGTTTGTTGCCTGGTCTGGGCGCGAGACTTGGGGTGGTTGTTGGGTCTGAGGCTGGCCCGCCTGTGGTTTGTGGTTGCGGTCGCCTTCTTCGGAGTTTGCTGGTGGTACTGATATTGAGGGTGGATCGTCAACCAGCCCTGTGCCTGTGGCCGCGGCTCCTGCAAGTGCTGCTGGCTCTGCTCCGGCTGCTGCTGAGCTGGGAGTTGGATGAAGATGCTCGGCTGTGGGTGCTGGACGCCGGGCTCTCATTTTCCGGGTGCGTATACGGCGATCAGAAGCGGGAGACCAATAAGGCGGTCAAGGTGACTCCAACAGCATTGTCATCCCGGGTCCCCCCTAATAGACAGAACCCTGCGCGATTGCATCAGCGTCGCAGTAGATGTCTTCCTTGTAGCACCGCCTTCAACACCGGCCAACTACGTCTCCCAACAAACTTACTCCCTGTCATACTAACAGGCAGATTCACGAGCTCCTTCTTAATCCCCCAGGAGCGTACGTTGACACGGACGCGCGTGACGTAATCCCCACGAAAAACTTGGAGTCCAGCGTCGTGGGCATCGTGGGCGGGTGTGGCCGTACCCCCAGCGGCTCTTGGCAGTGCCCCTGAATGCGACAGTCGACCCATAGCATCGGCCCGCCACGGAGGCTGAGTGCGCCGCCGCCAAAAACCATGACCGTGGCCTGCCAAGCAGACCTCGCCGAGTGGGATAGGGATCTGGTCCGGACCATTTCTAGCTTGCACACAGCGTCCAGCACGTCGAAAACAGGGATGTGCACTGACAGTCCGCTCTGGTCACCTTTCGCTTTGTACTCCTGCTCGGCGTCTCGAATAGCTTCCCGATGTTCTCCTCCGACTAGGTGACAGACTCGTAGGGCACGTCGGGTCTGTTGATGGACTCGGGCTCTCGTGCGTCGAGCGATTTGCCGCGGGATCAGCGCCATGCCCTAAACAGGATGGCCGTCGAGCGGCATGCCCTGGAACCGGGGCCCTGAGCTATAAAAGCCGTACAGACACGATACGAAGAGCGAAATAAAGGAGCAGACTTCTCATCCTGTGGGTTTACCATTACCAAGTTGTTCACCCGTCCGCCCACTCCACCCCAGACGGCGATGCCGTTCTCCCCAAGCTCGCCCAAGCAGGACTATACAGACTCCATCCCATGACAAGTGACTCGTAGCCGCCCCACCACCGTTGCATATAGACTATGGCGGCAAAACCACACTCGCCGAGCTTCAGCTGGTGCACGCCAACATCGTGGACATACACCGGAACATGGGCTGAGGAGCAGTGACCCGCTGTACGGCGTCCAATCCCACGGCCCTACGTTCCAAATCGCCTCTCTTCCCAGCTTCCAGCCTACAGCCTCCCTCTGAGCTCAGAGCCGGAGGCATCCCAGCATTGCTCCCAAATCGGCAAAAGCATGGATTTTGGACGTGCTGATCAGGGAGGCGGTACGCGGGGCGAACACGTCGGGGGCGCGGAACACACCACTATCGCAGACAGAGCGCCGAGCCGAGATCGACCCGCGCAATCCACATCCGCATGCGCTCCGAGCAGCCCGGTGCGTGCCGGTAGCAGGGATAGCCTTCAGGTGCTCGCGGTCTTCCCTGGGGGCGGACGGGGTCCGACCCGGGCGTTTGCGCTGCGGTGAATTATCCGGCTGGTTGGAGACGTGATTGCGGATGAGAGGGCGCGCCATGGGCTCCGGAAATAGTTGAAGGGCACTTGATCTTGGTTTGAGAAGAGAGTCTCGGATATTGCCGGGGTCCTGGTGGTATTGTGACGGATGGTCTGTCCGTTCTCTGCTTTCAGAATGGGAGCAGAGTGTCAGAGTAGCGGCTCATAGCCCGCCTGCACTTGTCATCCATCACTGCTAACGCGGGATTGCGCTGACGGGCTTTCCTGACCTTGACTCTCAGAATGGACATGCGTGTCTTCTCTTTCTGTCTCGGATCTGAGTGATCTTTTTGCGGGGGACAGGGGTGTATATCCTAACGGAGGGGAGGTGAACGGGAGGTCCGACGACTGTTGAGTGCTTGGGTTGGGATTAAGTGTGTTTCCGTGTCTCGATCGGCAGGCTCTCGCAACAGACAATTGTCGTAGGAGCTGCACGAATCCCGTAGCTGGGCGACGTGATGACCAAAGCAAAGGCAGAGCAGGGGCCTGAGCAGTGCGTCCAAGAGGGTGCCAGGGACCTGGACCCTGCTGTCCTGAGTGCCGGCGCCGATGATTATTGCTGGAGTACAGGCTATCGGAAAAACGATCAGCAGCCATCCCAAGGGTCTCATTCGGGGCATCGCGAAGCTCTTCACCCACCTTAAGAAAGACACCTGGCCACAGCAATATGTTCTCCTCGTTACCAAGATCATCTCTGTCCCCAGCAGGTTCATGACCGTTTTATCGGACTGCGGCTCTCTCGAGCTCCCTTGCGCGCTTGAGTCGCGTTCCCTTCTCGTGCCACACGACGTATTCATATGCGGTTGTGGCCCGTTCGCCCAAGGAAACCGACCATGTGCTCGAAAGGCGGCAGTAGTCCACCCGCCGCAACGTCGGTACCGAGATGAAGCTCCGGCATGGGCTGCCTTGGACTGGGGGCGCATATCCGCGATGTCGAAGCCGCGAGTGAATACGAATTGCTCAAGGCGTCGCGCGGCGAGATGAAGACGCAGATGGAAGAGTGCGAGACTATGATTGAGAAACCAGGGGAGATGCGAGGCGGAACAGATGCGCATCCGCTTGTACTATCAGGCAAGATGACAGCATCGTATTCCAAGTGAAGAGGCTAAGCAGCTGGTAAATCTGGACTCCATCTGCTTCTTCAGTCCACCCGCAAGTTTGAACGTCCAGAAAGACACCGACGGGTTCGTTGACACGTCAGTGGGTCGATCTCGCTGTCTCCTGTCCTGCGCCGTTGTCGGCTCGGAACTGCTCGTGTAGACGGATGTGGTGCAAGGCATTGCAGCTGTGTTGCATCATCAATCTTCGGAATTGCTTCCCGACCGATATTTTGCAAAGTCTCATCAACCTTTGCATCTCCTCCTGTTTTTCAGAGGCACGAGGGAGTTTCCAATCGGCCTCGATGACATCCGTGAGGCGAGAGGAACTCTGTCTGCCCCAGCGCTGCAAGTGCAGGGGGCCACTTTCTGTGATCACATTCTGCGGCAGGTGGCCGGCCACTTTCTGTACGCAGTAAAGTGTTAGGGTGACCTACAAGGGCTGGGGTTCAGCCTGTGGAGCGCTGTAACCAAGTGGTGGGGTCACCTGGACGGACGTGTAAAGTGTCTCCCGTGGCATGGATGCGACCGGATAGGTAGAAGCCGCGGGTACGAGCTGCCCATGCAGTCGTAAACATGGTTCGCGATTAGCTGGCATACAAGCCTCCTCAACTACATCTGCCTTACACCCCGCAGCGATTCTCCAGCCGACTTTCCAGCCGAGTTTCTTAGCTTATCCCACTTAAACGCACTAGCACGCCGCCCAGCCTTTGATCTTCAGCGGCTGTCGATCACCCGCTGCCTTTCCGAAGCTGGGCCTAAGCCCACTGTAACGTCCACCACGACTGCCGGCCGTCGCGTTTCGGCAAGTCATGCCCAAGCTCGATGCAGCCCGGTATTTTGTCTTGGACTGACAATGCGACACACAATCCCGAGTTTCGGAGGATTTGAATCGCTTTTGGCGGAGTCCTTGTGGTATGGTGTTGATGTGAGGGTGGCAGTGGGCGCGCCAGAAAATTGATGGTGTCGAGCGGGCGAAGCGAGAGCACTCACATAACTGCTCGTCTCTCCAAACACCGCGCCCGACCCCCTCCCTCCTCCGCCACTGACTGGCCGAATGCCCCCTCGCAGATGGTCTGCACCACCATCACCAATGCCATGCGGCCCAGCACCAGCTCCATCGCCACCGCCGTGGCCCACGCAGGGTCCCGGCGCTGACCGCGTCAGGTTGGGGGTAGCGCATGCGTTGTAGGGGATGCTGGGGTGCAACCTGTCGATGAAGACTGAGCCGACACCGGTGAATGGTTGGCCCGTTGGCAGAGGCAGATGGCCGCGCTACCAGTCGCCTGTGCGGTTACGGCCAGGCCGGATGGCCCGCACCTTTGGCGAGGACAGGAGCACTCTCCGAGTCCCATGAGGTACGCGCATTCCCTGCCCCGGTGTCTTGTTTAACCAGAGCTAACCCGTGCGTTGACCAGCACGCAGCCGCTCCCAACCGAGCGCAGTCGCAAACAAGCACGGGAGCAATGGCAGCCGCGAGAGAAGTCCCGCTAGGCGAGGAAAGGATGCCTCCCCGGCGCCCTGGGCGGCGTCAGCCATGTCAGCATTGTCGTCTCCGCAGGAGGGGAAACGAGCCGCACCAGCCGACGCGCCTCTCGAGGCCAAAGATACGATCGACGCCACCGCCTCTCGTCCACCCTCGCTCGGCGGCCTATGCCAGTCCTCCGACTAACGGAGTCTGCCCCCATAGCACCACTCCACGAGGGAGGCCACGACCTCATGGGGTCACCCAGAGACCACGAGCCGCCCTCTCACGACGAGGCGACAAGCCCGCGAGACACTGCTTTTTCCGAAGAGGCCGCAAAAGGGACCAATGGCAGGTCGTACGCGACGTGTCGTCGGGTCCCCAGCCACATCTGCGCTTCGCTTTCACGGCGGTCCTGGCCTAGCGCCGGAACGTCGAGAAGGCGGGAGGGGGAAACCCAGGTGAGCACTGCCTTATCATATGTGTACACTTCGTCTGCTAATGTGTGGTTGCTCCAGGATTCCCCCAAGATCCCCCGAGCCGTCCGCATGCGAGTCCGAAACGCGACACATGGTCTGGGTCCGGCCACAAGCCACCTTGAGCTAGATATCATGGAGGTTATCTATCATTGTTCTGAAACGGCCTCTTTTCGTGCTTCTTTGCCACCACCGGCCCGTCCCGGCCGATAGCGATTCCGCCCCAGGGGAGTGAAGGGTAGTAGTCATGGGACGGACTGGACAACTCGGTGTTAGCACTCACGCAGGAAGGTAGGTATGCTCTTCCACCATTCACATTCAGATTTCCGTCCACTCGACTAATACTGACGACTGCTCGACTAATACTGCCGCCTGCAGTCGTCACACACATATGATGACGTACCTACACAGCCAAAGGCCCAAGGTGGCCTTAGACAAAGACGCCGCGCCACCTCTCATCTTGCGATGGCGCCTGCATACCCTGGCTATTCAGATGGGGGGGGGGAGAGGCTACTGCCAGCCGGCCCAGGAGTGCGCTAAGGTTTTCGGCGCTTGGTACGTCGAGACATCACACCCGAACTACTCTTCCTCGGCGCTGGTTGCCAGATAGGGGGAACGGTCGAGGCCTCAAAAGACGTCAAATACTCAAGTCCAGATCCAGGTGATTGGCTGCTTCTTCCTCCTCCTCGTCTGAGAGCCCGCTCCAGTGGCGCCGGCGCAAAGGACTGCGTCAGTCGTAGCTGGCCGCCCGCCAGCAAGGAGCCCAGCAGCAACCCAGGCCGTTCGCCTGGCATCACGACCACGGTGTCACCACATGAACCGGGCAGACCCAATCCAGGACGATATCGACCACGGGGCCACCTCGTCCTTCCAACTGCTCACGACAACAAGGACTTCGCCCACCACGACTTCCTCACCCCGATACTATGGGGAGGGAGCACGGTCAGCGGCGGCGGGCGGGGGAAGTGCAGACTGGGCGCAAAGAAGGCGCTGTTCGGCCACGCGAGTGTGCGTACTATGCGTGATAATGGACGGTGGATGGCCGGCCATGTCCAGCGACGAGGGTTAGCTGACGTAGAGAGATAGTGATACAGACGCATTGATTCTATCTTGACCGAGAGATCCTGCGCGGGCCAGTGTGCACACCCTCCTCGCGCGGTGGAACAACCGCCGCCCTTTCGGAATCCTGCCCTCTTCCCCCCTGGCCTCTCTACCCTCTATCACCTCGCCCTAGCCGTGTTCAATCAACAACCCCCCTCCCCCTAGCACCCTCACAACTACCCCGTGGACTTAACGATGACCTTCCTTCCCCCTTTACTACTGGCCCACTATCCTAGCCTTGACAAACCCGCGGTCCCAGCCCAAAGCAGGCGGAAGTAGAGCTGTGTCTGGGTTGCCGTAGACGCCGAGGGGTATCTGGATGGCGAGCGGGTGACGCTCTGCCGCGTTTGATGGCCGTGCTGGGCGGTCGGTGGGTTTGAGGTGGCCACTATTGAGTGGGGAAGGTGCGTGATGGGTTGTGGTAGTAGGGGTGGAGGGGTGGAAGGTAAGTTGTTGTGTCGATGGGGGGTTGAAAGAGCGCTGAGGCGAGCATGGGACGATAGCGGGGCGGAGTGTGCAGCTTTGGGCGATGGGTCAATTTTGGAGTGGGTGGAAGTTGTTGAGCTCATGTCGATAGTCAGCCATATGGACATACTCTTCATCTCTGCATATAGTCTGGTCCTTGTTCGCGAACAAGGCCGAGTCAAGGTCCCTTGCGTATGAGACCTCCTCCCGCCAGACACCAAGAAGCTCAGGTGTATCCAGGACGGTAGGAACTGCTAACGGAGGTGGCCGGCACAGGAGCTCAGATGCCGCCGGACGGTAACGAAGTCATGGGACGGGGCTAAGGTACTTGTCCCCTTTACCTTTGGGGTCTGGTGGTATCAAGTTCGCCATAGGACCTCTCTATATCGGTAGGGAGAGAAAGCCACTTCGACGACGTTGTTCTCCGTCTTGAAATACGCGAAAGGCGAATAGAGGAGGAGAGAGCCATTTGGTACACGAAGCAGGACAAGCTCTGCCGGTGGTTGAGCAGCCATGCTGTCTCAGTTTGGTAGACGAGAAAAGGCGGTGGCACTTCCTTCAACCTTTGTTTACTATTTTCTGGAATTGCCCACGGTGGCCTGATAGTTGCTGAGACATGAGTTCCGGGTTGTCTTACCACCGGGACTACACGTCACGGAGTTCAGACAGCGGTACGTTCTAGTGGACGACGGCCAACAAAGCCGTCCAACGGTATAAATCCGTTTCACAGGGACGCGGTCTCCTCCCACCAACTCAACAACTCTGTATCTCCATTGCCACCAGTACCTAGCATAGTAGCATCCGGCCCGCTAGCCAAGCCAGTCCAGCCACGCAATCCAGCTCACAGACAACCATCCCTCCACCCCTCTCGATGTGCCGCTCCAACACCCCAGAGGTAACCTCACCCCCACAGCCGATCCCGATCCACCCGCACTAACCCCCCTCTCCGCCCGCCAGCTCGTCTGCGGCAAGCGCATAGCAGCCATCATCACCGGCAAAGGCGCCGCCACGCGCATCCCGTGGTGCGACTTCAGCAGGCGCCGCATCCTGCAACTCATCTCGGCCTTCCGGCTGACACCCGACAACATCGAGACCCAAGTCTGTCCCTCGCCTCCCTCCTCAACGTCAGCCGGATCGTCCGAGTGCAACGTCCTCGACCTCATCATGGCGGAGCTCCACTGCCACCACCCCTCCAACCCGCAATACGCCCCCGCCGTGCGGCCCCGACTGGTGCGCAAGATCCGCAAGATGATGGGGGACCTGGACGAGGCGGGCGCGGTGGTGGCGTACAGGATGTCGCGCGGCGGCGAGAGGCGCGTGTACTGGCCGCCCTGGACGAAGCGCTGGTGCCGGCCCGACTGGGACGGCGATTACGGCGGGACGGTGGCGGCGGAGGCGAGGGAGCAGTTGGAGAGGGTTGCGGAGGGGTGGCCGGTGCCGGGGTTTGTGTCGGAGGAGGAGGACGTGGCGAGGGGGCCGGAGCCGCCGAGGATGGAGACACGGGCGATGCCGACGTTGACCGTGCCAGTGCCGCGGCCGTTCACCGGGACATCAGCCGAACCGCGGCCCGAGGCCGGCAGCGGCTGGGACGGCGTCTCGGCTTTCGGCACGGAGTCGACCGTCTCCACCTCGGCCAGCTCCGCAGCCAGACTCGCCGCGGACCTGTCGCAGTACCTGCCGCAACCACAGCAGCAGATGCAGCGCCAACCCCCCAACCGCCAGTTCACCACGCCTACCACGGCCTCTCCCAGCCCAAGCTACCCCCAACAGGCGCCGCCAGGCCAGGGAACATCCAAGTCGGCGAAGAGGAGGCTTAAGAGGCGGCTGAGGGAGGGACAACCCAATGAGGGCGGCGGAGATGCAGAAATGACGGGTTCAGGCTAGACTTGGGTGGGAGATATGACGTGACGGTCATAGATGCGGCGATGACATCAATGCAGCGGGTGTAGACAGTTCTTGTCGGTAATCTTAATCTTAAGAGAAGTGACCTGACCTGGAAGGGACTTCCCAGACTTACACCGCGCCGGGGTAGGGAATAGTGGTGGACGTCGCTATGTATGCTGTCGCGGATACAGACTGGTCGAGCAAGAGATGACATGACGAGGTCGTCTTCTTGCAGGTTTCAACAGCCTGTTAGACCGAGAACCGGGAGTCCAGTGCTATGTCAGCATGTCGACGGATCTCGAGTGCTGGCATTAACTTCCGGCGCCAGCATTCCAGTGCATGCCGTGGGGGGCTGTCATGTCTGACCGGCGCTGACTAGCGGGCTGGGAATCCACTGTAGCGGGGGCTGTCGTCTTGCACCACTGCTCTATGCTAGTGCGGCGCACAAGAGATTCAGTCACAGCATTACCGGTAGAGTCTTGTGCCATAACATCTCTCTCGGCCACGCCACAGAATTACCAGTGCACGGCACAAACTGTTCAGTACCCCGCAGTCTCCCGTCTCCACGTGCGGATGCCAGCACCCCTCACTCCTTCAGTTAGATGCGGCGGGTGGGTGTTGACAGTTCTTATTCGGTATCTTGCCACGGTCGAGAAGCGAATTGACCTGGAAGTGACTTCCCAAACCTGCGCCGCCACACCGGTCTAAGAGCGGCACGTCGGCCAATCTTAGCGGACCCCCAATTGAAGGAGCCTCGGCATTGCAAAGAACAAGCGTGCGCAACGGCGTCACCTCGCTAAACAGGCGGCGCAGTGTTCAGCCCTGCTGCCAGCTTTGCCCTTTTATTCGACCGCCTTGTCATCGTGTTTCTTTGCCGAAAGGGGCACGGCATGGAGCCAGCTTGTGACAGGTCGAGGTACGTAAGCAGTGACCCCCCACAGCGCAGTGGTGCTTGGCAGCAGCGAAGCTAACAGACGTCTCGAACAGCAGTTGACTGCCGCTCCGCCGCTCAACGAGCTCCCACACTGCGAACCACGCCAGCCATCCCCGCCTCGGGCCCTCCTGCTTCCACGACGGCCGTCGTCACACAGGGGTGGCACCGCGAGCAGCGACCAGCGACCAGCGGTCGGTGGGCCCCAGCTACACAGTTGCGTCGCGGTTGTCCCGGCCTGCCACTCCTGGCCGCGTCAGCCTCCCTGACTCGGTGCGGTCTGGACCCACGGCATAACCAGCCGTGCGCTTCGCGGCCTCGAGTATTGGGCCGCCGCCGTTTCTTTGCATGTTCGGGCTGGTACCGGGAGCCGACCACGGCGCGCTCGGGGCTTCTCGTGCGGCAGGCCGGTCCACACCCACAGCTGCCTCCATGCGGACCTTGGCTTGATCACGGCCGCGGCGGAGGTAGGCAGGAAGGAAGAGTGTCTATATCAAAGACAGGTCCCGCAGCGGTGCCGGTCCGGTGACTTGAAAGACGGACGGGGAGAGGACTGGAAAGTTGGGAGGCCCCGAGACCGCGCAACTCCGCCTTGTGACCTGACGTCAAGGCTGTCCCCGCCGAAAGATGGAGAGGCCGCTGGAAGAGACTGAGCGGTCTGAGGACTCTCTCCCGGGACGATGCAGGCGGCACACCCGTCACGGGCCCAGCTTGGAGCGCTTCGTCGACCACCCACGCCGCATCGGATGGGGCAGCGTGCCTGCGATCAACAGAGGCGAGGCGGGCTCCAGTCACCCCTGACCAGATTCCTCCTCCCCCCCCAACCGCCATCGACGCGTCCCTCCAGCCTCACTGGCCGCCGCCCCTGACACCCATCACTCACCATCACCACCACCACCCGCATCCGCATAATGATAACCAGCGCATCGCCGCCCAGCTTCACTTCCACCGCCAGTTGGATTCGGCCGACACTGGGCGGCGTCTCAAGCAGCGCCAGGTCCGTCCCAGAGGAGGGAGCTACAGCCACCGGCGGTACAAGGTGGAGGTGGACGGCAAGAGGGTTGTTTAGGGATCCCTGGGACGGTACGCGTAGGGTGTAGACTTCAGCATGATCATATAAATAATTCGGGCTCAGCGAGTACTCTGCGTGACCTAAGGCGCAGTTCCTCCGGACATCTTCGGGACAAGATCAAGGACGATGAACTCTACAGAAGACCCGGGCGTCACTGCCGGACATATTCGAGGCCAGGTATGTGCAGACGAGTCGTGATGGTGGAGGAGGGACTGTGGTGCGTGTGCAGGAGCCTTGGCGGCGAGTAACTTCGTACATGGTAACCACTGATGAGATTCAGCCCCTTGCATCGTGTTGTTGAGGGAGGTGGAGTGGATATTCTCTAATACATTTGACAGCTAAGTACCTGGTACCTCCTCAGTTGATCAAGCGATGCTAAAAAAGAAAGAGAGGAGAAAAGAAAAGGAAAAGCCGCACACATCCTGTGGCTCAGTTTATTTAGCATCGCTTTGTCAATGTAGCATTGCACTCGAACAAAGAAACGCGCGACTGTTCTTCCATCGCAACGGTCCCTCCACACCACCACCACTGGGCTATTTCCGTCACGACGCCGCATCCGGCTTCATACACGTCGAGCATGGTTCTTTGTTCAAATCATCATAAATCCAGTTCCCAGCCTTTTGGGTCAGGGCAGTCGGTCATGTCTCGTTCTATTGTATCGTTTCAATTGAGCTTAAGCTTGGGTTTGCCATACAAACGTAAACCCGTTTTCGCTGCTGAACCCTGGCTGCAGTTGGCCGAGGTAACTCGCTGCCGGCACCCGATCAGACGTCTCGTTTGCACGCCACAGGTGTTTTGTCCCGTCAGGTAGTGCCTGATCAGTCTCCTCTCGTCTTTTGCTACGTCAATCACCGAGATCTCACATTCGCGCCGTCCCGTAGGCAATGGTCCCTGCCAATCCGACCCCGGTCCGCCATCCGCCCCTCTGAGACATGTCCTCGCCCTGCCCCAGAGGCGCTACAGCCACAGCCATTCGGGACAGTCTTATCACACGCCTCCCCTTGGTCGTGCCACGGCAGGGAACACCGTCGGGCTCTAGCTCTGCCTCTTTCCACTCGTCCCGGTCCAGCCAGTCTCGGTCGTCCCGGGCATCCTCCCCAGAAGTAGCAGACGAGGACGAGGATGAGGATGCGGAGTCCACAAGCACCCTCGCCATCGCCTTCCACCAGTCTTTCCTAGACAACCCCGCGTCGCACGGCCTCCTCATCAGGCGCAATGCCCGGGGCGCCTTGTTGTGCCGCGCCAACGCAGGTGTGCTCGACGTTGGCGGGGACGACCACCCCGTGCTGGTGCTACCTAAGGTCCACCTCGACCCGGACGACTTCCGGTACGAGCAGGACGTGCAGGACCAGATCATTGGGGAAGACGAGGAAGCGTGGAGGAGAGAGCAGGAGGACGAGGACGAGGACGAGGAGGAAGACAGAGGGCGACACGTGCAACGACAAGGACAGGCAGATGAACGAGCGAGGGCGCGGAAGAGCAACACCCAGTGGCGGACCGCCATCGTCGTCGTACTCTTCGCGTCACTCTTCCTGACCAAGTATCCGCTGAGGATCCACATCTCCCCCGTCGTCGCCCCCCGGTCATCTACTCATTCCCCGCCCATCACCACCCACATCCCGGGGACAGACTCCCTCTCCGTCCCTGGCGTCCCCGTCGGCGTCGACATGGCGCGCCACGCCGTCGAGGGCGTCACGTCCATGATCCGCGTCTTCGTCAACGACCTCATCCAGCCGTACGACCCCCACCTGGACATTTACGGCAGCCACGCCTACGGCTCCACGAGCAAAGCCACTATCCTCGAGCAGTTCCAGCGCAGCCTCAGCGACAAGTGCGCCTACCTGACGACCGAGCACTATTACGGCCTGAAAGTTGAAGGGGAGAGCTGGGTGTCGGCCGAGGTACTCCTCTCCCCCCCCCCCCCCCCCTTCTCCTACCCACCCTGCCGTCTTCTTCTCTCACCGCTAACACTACCCCCTCCAGGTCGGCCCCGCCTGCACCTCCGCCCAGGCCCACAGCTCGACGGCCGCAGACGAGTACTGGCTCTTCTACGCCCTCATCACGGGC
>Ga0209127_100579_pt1 | contig 12685 bp, 12 predicted proteins | sample LakSupMetagenome_FD_187469 | JGI IMG/M metagenome (GOLD analysis project Ga0209127, IMG submission 187469) | Freshwater microbial communities from Lake Superior, Canada - Sta WM archaea (SPAdes) (version 2) | ecosystem: Environmental > Aquatic > Freshwater > Lake | place: Lake Superior, Canada...
GTACTGATGCAGCCGATCAAGTCACTCCATGACAAGGCAATGGCGGATGCTCAATGCTGCCTATGCCGATCGGGGCGGCATGGAGTCCTGGTTTCAGATCTTCTGGCACAGGCTTTCGAGAAGACAGGCATCGACCCGACCTGTGGGTCGAGCCGGACACATTCTGGGACAGTATCAACTACCTCTTCTATGAGGGCTTGGAGGATGTGGGCAGATATTTCGAAGAGTTGTGCACCTGTCTTGACATTTCTGAAGCCATGGCAGAAATTACCACGTTGTTCTACAACGATGGGCGGGAAGATCGAGTGCCAATTGTTCCTCTGACCGACTCGCAAAAGGCTCATCTCGAGCGCCAGAGGCAGAAGTCGAAGATCAGGGCAGAGTGGTAACCCCTTCAGAGTACGAATAGACGGGTCTTCTCTTGAAATACATGGACAGATGCAAGGGCAATGGGCTCCGGGAAGACTTGATTGCAGCTTATGCTATACCGTAGCGGTCGATTTGGTAGTTTCTTCATAGCCCTACCTACCTTGCCTGGTACCTTGCTCGCATGTGGTTTATAAGCTCACTGGTCACACCTGCTCTCTGTGACTTGGTTTCCACCGCAAATCTTCACCCGGCGCTAACATTAGCTAAAGTTTCTTGAAGAGACCCGTAGCTTCCCCTAGATAAGGTACGTTACCTTGGTTTTGCTTTTCGCCCGCTGTGGCTGGAAACAGAGCATACGGCGTAAGGTATCTCATTTCGCTCACTTTGGGGCACCAAGCTCAGTTACAGTTCACTTCCTCCTCCCCATCTCACTTTCTCTGTCTGCTGCCAACTTCCCCAACCACGACTCAACTTTCGCTTGTCAGGAAACTTGAACCTGGGCAAGCCATCTCTGCGCTTTTGAGTCTGAGCCAAAGACCAGCACTGTGGTCGTGTCCGGTCGTCCTCACGTCCTGCCTCAGCCTGTTCCTTCCTCATCTTCCTCTCATCTTGATAACCCGCCTATCACTCCCTAACGGCTTTCAAGACAGTCTTCTCCCTTCACCCAATCCCAACATCTTCCTCGTCTCAACCGCCAAGAGAATGTCGTCACGCAAACGCAAGAGGTCGGACTCCTTGAAGTTGATCTACGGCAAGATGCCGGATGAGGTCATCTTCGATAGCCGCGGGGATCTGCGACTCATTGTCGGCGGCACTTATTCATTCACCGTCTATTCCCGGGTCCTGGCACGGGCTTCGACTGTGTTTGACACCATGCTCTACGGCGGTGGTCCCGAAGCTAAGCCTGCTCAAGGAGATTGGGTTGTCCGGCTTCCAGGCGACAGGGCTTATGGCCTTCACATCCTTCTGGACATCATTCACGGCAATATCCACAGAATAGAGAACAACATCTTCAAACACACGGAGGACGAGCGTGATGACAACGCGGCCTTAGAGCTTCTATCGGCCGTAGCAATTATGGCCGACAAGTATGATATGCTCGTAGTCTTCTCTCCTTGGGCAGAGTCATGGCTGAAGAGCGGCAAATTCAGACATCGCGACATACTGGCCGACAAACACTGGCACAGCGACCTTCTTCGGGCTGCTTGGGTGTTTGGGGACGAAACAGTAACCCTCCACGAACTACACAGGCTCGTTGTCTCCATATCCATACGCGAGAGCTGGGCTGGCCGCGTACTACGGTTTGCTCATCCCCGGGGTCATCAGAGCCTTTTCAGCGATGATGACCGCCATATTCTGAGCGACATTGGTTTTGGTAAGTGTGATTTACAGTGCTGAATTACTAATGCATAAACAAGACATTATCTAACCGTCAGCCGAACAGAACAGCTCGACTTGGAGGGTAAACGACTGGAGCTGGTCAAGGCCATGATCAGGGTGTTTAAAGTGGCTCAGAACGCAGCTGTAGCTGGGAGATGGAAGTGCCGAGAGTCAAGGTTCTCGCATGATCATTCGGGAGACATAGCTAGTTTACAGAGCCATTTCTTCCAGGCCCTGGCCCATGTTGGTCTCAGCCCACTACCAGCGCCAGAGGCGTATAGGGGATCTGTTCTGGAACTCAATAACAACATTGAACAGATGGCGTCAGAATTTGTCAGGCTCTATCAACCGTGGAATTCTGGCTTCTCCTGGGACAGAGATCTACTTTGTTTCTTCAGCAGAGCTGAATGGAAGGGCCGGAAGATTATGCGCGAATACGACGTTCTGCAACTCAGCGACTCACAAAAAGCTCATCTCAGGCGCCAGAGGCGGAAGTCAGGGATCAATCCGCATAGGAAACAAGATTAAGGGGGCGACAGAAGACATTCCTAGTATGGCATAGTAGGTCTCTCTCTGTGCTTCAGAAGCCGTAACTGTGTGCTAATTCTTCACTCTCGCCAAGGCAGTCGCAAGTCCTGAAGCTCCACTCTTTTTTTTACTTCGTCTCCTCCAAGTCGTTCTGGAGAGGTCTCGCACAGTGATTTTCAGGGAAGCCGTTGGGAAGAGGGCATTGATGGACGTTGTTTACCTGACTTTGCTGCGTTATCGATGCTTTCCAGGGATCGAGGACATCCTCTGGCCTCTCCGTCATGGTAGTTTTATGCGGATAAGTTTGCAGGCAGCTGGACTTGGTCTGCCCTGACGAGCGTTCGACGGCTTCAATGAGCTAATTCACTTGGCTCAGATCCCGTTGGGCTTCCGTGTTCAATCGAATACAAGAAGTTATTCAGGGGCACACGGCAACGTGTATTGCATGCATAGTCTCTTGATTAGAAATGTTCGACACGTCCATCTTTCCTTCACGCAGATGGGTGCCATAGTATCTAACACCAGTTTCCATCATGGCTCCGCTGCGTGTAAGTGAGCTAGCTGCCTTGGTACCTGAACACAGCGTTGCTGTTGGAGATGTGCTTACTGGTCGCAGTCGCGTGTGTATCTCGGCTCAACTAGCTGTCAAATGGGATGCACTCCCAACCTGGAAGTCGGGAACGTGATGCATTAATCATCCAGCGTGGTCATGTTAGACCTGCCCCATCAAGGGGGCATCCTTTACAGGCAGTCTTCGCCGGTATCAGGTCCTATAACTTGAATGGGAAATTCCGCTGCCCGCAATAGTTCGACTGCACATCCACCGGAGGTCGTTACGGTCACCCAGACCTGTTGGCTCTTTCTGATATGAAGTAGTTTACGTCAACGGGGAAGGCGGAACAGAGACTTGACTCAGCACCGTAGTCCTCCAGCCTGTGTCGATCCCTCATCCCCCACCTCTTCCCAACCGACAACATTCACAGGTCTCTTCGATCAGTCAGAAAACATCTGTTCTCTCCATAGCTATTTGCTATAGTCCGTATCACCGGTGTCCCGGCCAAAGGCATATTCCCAAAGCTTGGGCATCACTGCATTTCTAACGGAACAACTAAAAACATCGATTCAACCATGGATCGGACAAGCGGTCCCAAGACGCCAGATCAAACAATTGTGTTTGACGATAACGGCGACCTACGACTCGACATCGGAACTGCCGATGAGGTGCATGGACAGATCTCATTCCTGGTCTGCTCCAGAGCACTGGTCAGAGCGTCGCCGGTCTTCAAGCCCATGCTGTCCGACACGTATGCAGAAGCCAGACCGGCCCACGGCGAGTGGGTTGTCAAGCTCCCCGAGGACTCGGATCACGTCGACGGTCTGAGGATCATCATGGACATTGTGCACGGCAGCTTCAACAAGATCCACAAAGACATCGAGAAGCATGCGGAGAAGTTGACGACGCACAGCCCCACCCCGGTTACCGATATACTATACCATGTTGCCGTCATGGCTGACAAGTACGACATGGTCCATGTTCTCAGTCCCTGGGCAGATGGTTGGCTCTCGAAGCTCTGGGCTCATGAGCAGAGGAGGCCGAAGGAGCCAGATCGTGTAGAACCCTGGCGATATGGGGGTAATACCAGGGCAATGTTAGATGATTTCTACACAAGATATCCACAAGACACACCAAGATGGCACGGCGGCCGCATTTGGGTGGCGTGGGTTTTCGGCGACGAGGAAAAATTGAAGGCGGAGTTGGACCTCGTCTTGCTGGCTGTGGAATCGCACGCCTATCCTGTGCTTGACAAATCCAGACACACCTTGTCGAGAATCCCCTACAATCCGCTGCAAGGGAGGTACCTCGACACATCTGATGACATCGACAATCCGCTGCAACACCAGTTTCACGACACACCCTATCCCAGCAACCACCACTTCGATATCCTTGGAAATGGGCCAAAGCCCGAGTACGCTCTCTGCATTCACGACCATACAGGCTCTCTAATGCCGTTGGATGACCCTCCGGGGGAGACGAACCAGTTGCTCTCATTTCTAGACTTGGGTATGTGTATCAAGAAATTGAGGAATCAGAGGCCAGCCAGCTCACCACTATGAATAGGAAACAGCTTTGCCAACAAGCGTGGAGAGGTCATCAAGTCCATCCGCTTCCAACTTGGACAGTTTGTCGATGCCATCAGCGACGGGACTACGCAGCGGCACTGCACGGGCCCACGTTTGGACATGGCGCCGGTGTGCAGGGAGCTGCAAGAGGCGTTCTCTCACGTCTCGTTGCTCCCAGCATCGGACCTGGTCACTGAAATGTCTCTTGTCCCATAGCGTGGCGACATCAGCGACCTCCATCGCCGGGTCCACAAAGCCCGTGTGCTCTTTGAGGTGTCGAGCCAACAGTGGTCTCACAAGTGCCCAGTGTGCACCCCCTTGGAGAAGCTGCTGGATATGGTCGACACTATCTTCTACCAAAGGCCATCCATCAAGCTGAAATTGTCACACATTTCGCACCTCAAGCGTCAGCGGGAGAAGTCCGGCATAAGAGTGGCTGTAAAGTAGCAGGACAAGGAGCAGGATGTGAGGGTATCAGTCGGCAGAAAAAGGAGGTAGACTCGGGAAGTCGAAGACTCCAACTGTGCCATGGAGCCAGAACTGACGGGATAGACATGGCGGTCAAGTGTCCACGGCCATGGACGCGACCTTCGGATATCCCGGAGGCCCAGGTACTCTGCTCAGGACTTGATGTCACACATTCATTACAGGCGATTGGACAGGTTAGGCTCCCTTATAAGATAGGTTTAGGCACGTTATGCGCTCTCGGATAGGTAGCCATCATGAGATCCGCCTTCGCCTAGCTCTGACCGTGACTTCTATTGCTCTTTTAATGACGCGGACTCCCTAAACATGACTTCGGAAGTAACCCAAGTCGGATTCCTCCAGCGCTTCTGAACACATGCCTTCCTTGGCTGACCGTTGAAGTCCGTCTTAGCCATGGAACAGACCTTGTGCGGGATCTCATCATATGAGAGTTTAAGAAAGAGGTCACCTTCGGGGTCGAGCATCGTCATTGGGCTCGTTTTGGTTGAATCTACTCACCGTCATTGTGCTGTGGTGTCGTTTGAGAACAGGGGACATGAAAAGTTGGAAGCGGCTAACGACCAGTTCAAGGTGAGAACAGGCTATGACCGCTATAGACTGGAATCTGGACTCATTGAGGTAACTCTGGGTAATTCACGATTCACAGCTCATTCACCATCCGACACCTTCACCTTAGAGGAGGCCCTTTGTTCCACCTCATATTTTCCGTTAAGTAAACTTGGGCAAGCGAAATGCTTGTGGTCCGTGCCAGACTCATGTCACGGCTACGGCTCTCCACGTATTTAGAAACCTCGCTCCAGAGAATTTTTCCTCTATCCCAAACGCAACATCCCAAGAATCAACAACCTTGACCGAACAGACACCAACCATGGCGCACGAGTCCATGGTTTTCGATGAAGACGGCGACCTACGACTCGAGGTAGGCACAGGCGACGACAAGACCTCGATGATCGTCTGCTCCAGAGCCCTAGCCAGGGGCTCGCGCGTCTTCAGGCGGATGCTGTACCGCGGATTATCCAAAACGTCGTGTTGAAGGGAACGGGTCTAACCTCGAGCAAGAAGATGAGCTTCATCTGTGCAACGTCTTTAGCCACAGAATGCCCTTGTACGACCCGAAGGGAGAGGGAAGCCAGATTCTGAGGCGCATTGGCCTGGGTACGTGTAATCATCTTTCCGAGTACATGACGTCTTCCTTGACTAACAACGGGTAGAGCAGTTCGAGACGTGGCGGGCGAAGCTCTCGAAGGCCGTCTGCGTCCTCTCGGGACATTCATCGAAGACATCACAACGGGCAAAAGCCAACAAAGCTGCCAAGAGCTCAAGTCTGACCTAGCCGCCGTCGTGGAGAGTTTCGTCACAGCCCTGACCGGAGCAAGAATCAACCCGCTACCCGCTGCGGGCCAATACCGTGGCACCATCAGGCACCTGGACTGCCATATCAATGAGGCCTTGCGTCTGTATCGTGCATCGACACGGGGTTGGCATGCCGTCTGCCGAGAGTGCGATCCCTATGACAGGATGCAACGAGACCTGTTTCGAGCCGGTTGCCCATGGTACCACTCAGGGAGAGATAGACTCATTCGAATCGACGACTCGATAAAAGCCCACTTCAGGCGTAAGGAGGAGATGCTGGAGGAACAACGTCGTATCGAGAAGCAATGCGAATCTGAGCGGAGAACCTGAGGCGCGGACGCGTTATGCAGTACCTAGTAGGACCGAATAGGGCATTGGGTGTGCCAAGGGGATTATGAATGGCTCAATCGACTTTGCCAAACATGTAGTTTCTGGACACAGACCGCAGCCTCCGGGCTATGGGAATCTGGCTGTCTTGAGGTAGTCTAGCACATCACAAGAGTACCGACTACTTGAGTTGCCAACAGTAGGCCACCTGCATTCCACAGCCCCAGACATACAACTCCTATACACCTCCACCCATCGCTCACTTCCCTGCTAACCCAACGGTCCCCAATCACTCCACAACCCACCCTTTCCCGGGCACCTTCCTCTGCCTCACCTTCCTAGCCGGCAGCGGCCACCCCATCCCCCCGACCCCCTCGGCCCTCAGATACGGCACGACCCACACCTCCCTCGTCCTGCCCCCCTCCCCCTCGCTCCCCTTCACCTCCTTGATCGGCTTCCCGTACCCGATCAGCGGCGTCCCCTTGGCCAGCGCCGCCAGCTGCCCGCCCGTCACGTCGGTGAGCGCGTGCATCCTCGTCTTGGGCCGCTTCTCATCGTCAGACAGAACGACGTTGCCGGCGCCGGCCCGCTGGAGGTACGAGTAGACCACGTAGTCCGGGCACTCGTCGACGCTCAGGTGCGCCAAGGGGGAGGAGGGGTGGATGTACACCAGCCCCTCGGAGGGGTCGGAGGCGCCCTCCAGCGGGACGAGGGGCAGGTAGGGCACGTCGATGGCGCGGCGGGGCTTGCGGAGGTCGGGGGGAGGGACGGGCGCTTTATCGGCGCGGATGGCGACCTGGTCTATAAACCCGGCGGCAACCATCTGCTTCAGGGCTTGCACCTGCTTCGGGCTAGGCGGGTCGAGCTTATCATCCGACTTGAGGTTGGCGAAACCGGGAATGTTGGTCCGCAGCAGGTCGACGAGCTGGCGCCGCAGTTGCTGGATCTCGCGCAGCGTCTTGAACCGCACGAAGTGGGCCTCGCACCAGGCCTCGGTCGGCTCGTGCGCGAACTCGCCCACGGCCTGCAGCAGCTTGATGGCGTCGGACCGGTCGTCGAGGAAGCAGAAGTTCTTGTGCGCCATGTTGTAGGCCTTGCGGACGTTGGCCTGGGCCGTCTCGGCGATGACGTCGGCGTTTGTGCGGAAGGAGAATTCCTCGCCCTCGGCCTTCTCGGCGAGTTTGGGGATGGCTTGGTGCTCCGGGATGAAGACCTCGGGCGCCGACAGGCCGGCGACGAGGGCGATGGTGTAGGGGAGGCAGTCGTGCAGGTGGCCGACGAGGAGGATCCGGGCGAAGCGCGGGGAGAGCGGGAAAATGGACATGGTCTGGCCGATCTGCGTCACCTGGCCGCCGGAGGACACTGCTTGGAGGTACGAGAGGAGTCTCTCGGCTTTGGCGAGGGCTTGTCGGTCTGGTGGTGTCGGGAAGGGGAAGTTGACCACGTGTTGTAGGTTCATGGCCTTGAGCTGGAGGACGACGCCTTCGATGGGCATGCGGAGGAGCTCGGGGTCCGCAAACTGGGGCAGGTCGCGCTCGTAGACGGCCGAGGAGTAGAGCCGGTAGCAGTGGCCTGGTCCTGTACGACCGGCACGACCCGACCGCTGGTTGGCGCTCGCCTTGCTGATCCAGCCGATCTCGAAGCTTTGCACGCCGCTGAGCGGGTCGTAACGGCGTTCCTTGGACCTGCCGCAGTCAAAGACGTACCGGATGCCGGGTATCGTCAGGCTCGTCTCGGCCACGTTAGTCGCTATGATGACTTGGCGATAGCCTTCTGGTGGCGGCTCAAACACTTTCATCTGGTCTTTTGTCGGGAGCAGCGAGTACAGGGGCAATATCTGCATCTTCAACGGCCCGGTCCCTCCCTCTTCTTCTATGTCGAACTCTGCCGGATCGTGCTCGTCACCCTCGGCGTCCCCATCAATCGACATAGCATCGTCATCATCCATGTCTGCGGCATTTCGATCATCGTAATCTCCAAAGTCGATGTCTTCAACCTCGACTGGAGCCTCGTTGGCCGATATCCGCACCTTGGGCCCGCCAGTAGCACTTGGGCCGCCGAACTGCGCCTTAAGCTTCTTGCTCAGCTCCACGATCTCGTTTTGTCCGGTGAGGAAGACCAGGAATCCTCCCGGCGGCAGCTTCTTGTGGCCACGGCTGATCTTGCGGAACGCCTCCTCGACATAGTCGTGCCGTGTCCTCCGGGCGAAGTGTATTGTGACGGGATGTTGCCGGCCTTCGACCTCGATGACTGGCGGTGGTGTCGAGAAAAGAACCGGGTTCTTCGTCATGTCGTCTATACGCAGAGTGGCCGACATGATGATCAGCTTCAGCGGTTTGACCGAAGCATGTTCCTTTGCAAGCTCAGCCCGGAGCTTGATCACGCGGCTGAGCATACCGATCAGGATGTCCGTGTTGACGCTCCTCTCGTGCGCTTCGTCGACAATGATGGCAGAGTACTTCTTCAAAGCGATGTCTTGAGCGACCTCACGGAGAAGCACACCATCCGTCATGAACTTGACAGCCGTCTGCGCGTCCACAGTTCCCTCGAAGCGGATTTGATACGCAACCTTCTTGCCGTGATCTCCAAGCTCCACGCCCACTCTCTTCGCCATACTGACAGCGGCAACTCGTCTCGGCTGTGTCACGCCAATCATTCCGGGTGTCGGTCCGTCTGGTGAGCCGTACCCGGCTTCGAAGAGGAACTGCGGCACCTGTGTGGTCTTTCCCGAACCAGTGGCACCGCAGATGACAACGATGTCGTTGTTGTGAATTGCCTCCATGATCTTCTGCTCTTCGGCGACAACGGGCAAGTTCAGGCGAGCGGCCTGGATGTCCGGATCCCTTGTCACAGCGACTCCGAAAGCTTTCCGCTCAGTGTTCTTGCCAGGTTGTAGTTCCAATGGCAAAGGGTCCTGCTCTGCAGGCCGGGGTTTGAAGTTTGCTGGCTTGGGTATCTCCAGTATTGACGGGCCAGTCGTCGGCTTAAATCCAAGTGACTCGTTTCGTTGCTGAGTTGCCCAAGCCTTGAATGCAGACGACTTCTCTTTCCTCTTCGTTTTCGCTTCCTCATCGTCCTCATCCTCATCGTCTTCGGACCCTGCATCTTCTGATGCGTCTTCTTCCGAAGAGCTTCCCTCACTCCTGTCGTCTTCCTCCGAAGCGTTGTCTTCGGATTCGTCCTCTTGAGAGCTGTCCGTCTTCATATCATTGTCGCCATCGCTGCTGAAGCCTTCAAATGAGTCCGACTCTGACTCAACACGCTCCGGTTGGCGAAGCGAGATCTTGGTTTTCACACCACCTCGCTTCTGTCTCTTTGCGATAACGGGCCTTCCGGACTCGTCTGTTTCCAGGGGCCGCTTCAGACCAGCACCAACGGCAACCAAGGGAGTCTTCGCCGGCGCTTGACTCGTGTCGGCATCCTGCTTTTCGATCCCCTTCCCCTTGAATTCAGGCGCTAGTTTGGCATCCTCATCCTCATTCGGTTCGCTTTCGGCTTCCTCCCTCTCCTCATATAGCAGCGCTTTCGCCTCCTCTTCGTCCGCCAAACCGGCCTCACGCTCCCGCAACACCCGGCTCATAGCCTCCCTCTTGGTCTCCTTCCCCTGACCAAGGGCTCGACTGCTTGAGAACAAACTGGTATCAACCTTGTTGGCAGCAAGTTTCTGCAACAGCTCCCGATTTTCGTCCTTCTTGAGCTTGTTCTCGATGTACTTCTCCAGCCGCTTGGCCTTTTTGCTGCTCACTTTGACGCCATCCTGGTTCAGCTGCGCCCTGAGTTGGGCGGCCTGCTTCTTCACCTCCGACTGCTCAGCCGGGAGGATTTCCAGAGCGTTTGGGTCCTGTTGTTGCTCGGCCTCATTCCCTTTGCTCTGCGCTTTTTGACGAGCCAAAACCTTATGCTTCCTCTGTCGTGGGACGAACTTTTTCGGCATTTTGACGATGTTTATCTAGAGTTCCCCCTAAGTAGTTTGCTGCTGATTTCATGGTGATCTACCTCGTGGAGTGAGCTCTTCGATGAAGAATAAATTCTGACCGCCTGGCAGAAAATGGGGGACCCTTGGGCTTAGCGCGGGGCGATGGGCCCACTACCCGGCCTTGGCGTCCGCGCTTTTTGGGAGTGTCTCCGCTGCGATCCCGCTGGCAGAACAGCCGAGTGGGTGAGGAAGCAACAGTGCTTCAGCATCAGCAGCATTCAGCGACAGTGCTGCCAGCTTGTTGCTCACTCAAAAGTGGCCTACATATCACAGTCCGGAATGGATCAAAGGCAAGAAGCCTTTCCGGCTCCCTCGAAACATGCAAACGGCCTAGTCAACGGCGTCGAGACCGAAGTCAGCTCGATAAGCTTCTCAGACAAGATCGTGGTCACCGTCTCACAAGACGGTCGGCTGGCTCAATGGGTTCGTTACTTGGTCAGGTTCTCATCGTGTGTCACATGCTCAATGTCGCAGGTCCAAGTACCACTCTCAGCTCCGTCTGCAGCATCCGTGGATATGGCCCTCCCCGGTGCGGGCTTCAGCGCTCTTCCCGCCAGTCACCTCACGCCGACCACACTGCTCGGTGCCGGCAGCGAAGACCGGGAGACGATCGGACATCTCTATGCCGCCCAACTCGCCAGCCACCTGACCTTGAGGGATCCCGAGGAGAAGAGGACGCTGGTCCTCGGCCTGGGGCTGAAAACTGTGGACACTGCGAGGGAAGCGTTCTTCGATGTCCTGGAGCTTGTTCAGCAGGTTATATGAGCCTGCTACCCTCTCGAGTCAGGGGCCTGGGTCTGGTGTAACGGGCGATTGTCAGCGCCACGATATATCGGGATGTCTGCCCTAAGTCCGGACTTCCCCGCCCATGGGGACATGCGCCGGCTTTGCCCGGCTCAATGCGCTCTACATCAGTCGTTACGCAGCATACTCTAACGACCATTCCCCGATGTCAACCTGTCCAACAATAAGACAGCCTGGCCACATCCCTAGTCTTCCCCTCGTCTGCCTGACCCATCCGCACCTTGCACAAGTTCCTCGAGGAGGCTTATGGACACTGCTCGAGCAAAGTCAGTTGCGACCGCGCCTAAGTAGCGTGCATGGCGTTTAGGAAGCGCGCAGTGGCAAATGGGCTGACTGCACCTGCCATGGCGCATGATGGCGGCGTGGATTGGTGCCTGAGGGCTTGTCGATGCTACGGTCTCAGACGAGCTAAAAACCATAGCCGCAATGAGCACGTCCTTGTCACCGCACCATGTGCTGCACAGACTTGACCGACCTGCTGGGATTCCTTCCCAAAGCCAGCAACAAGTGGCGCTCTGCATATATACCTTCGCGAGTCCTTGCTCAGTTTCTTCAGTCCCAAGTCTTGTCCGTCGCACGCTGTATTTCCAGGAACGCTGGTCCGTGACCCTTCGATTCAGGCTGCGCAATAAATAGCCCTGCCAGTTCTATCCAGGGGTGTGGCTGCGCAGCTCGGATCCTTATTTTGCTGGCGGGACTGCATCCAATGAAACGCCCGCTAGCATCTCGGTTCGCACTGACAATCGCGGCGCTGAACGTTGAAGGATCGCAGCCCTGGTCACTGCGCCCAGAGCAGATCTACCAATTCATGCTGGTCTCGAGGCCCAGTCGGTGTTAATTAGGACCTTTCGGGTTACATCGTTACAGCGCCTGCGTTAGTTCTCACCCTCAAATGTGGCCCTGGGTGGTATCAAGCAAAGCCGTCATCTCATACAGCATTGGCAGGCAGGGCAGGCATTGGAAGGTCACACGAATTGCCAAGCGAGAACGAGGAGTCCCGTTGCCAGTGCTGGTGTGCCATTTTCTCTGCATCTGTTTCATAATGCTTTCTCCTGTTCCTTTCTCCAATTTATCTCCTCCACCGGTAGAATCTGGTTGCTACTCCTGCCGCCAGATCGCGGCTACGTGATACTACCGTGACCGTGACATTCGCGATGGACAACCGCCAGCAGTACCCGAATTATGACTACAGCACCCTCGAGGTAGCACAGCAACAACACGGAGAACATACTCAAACCTCTTCTCCGCAGCCAGACTACGGGCAACATGGCTACGCGACGGGCGGTTACCCCGAGCAAGCATACCAAACCGACCCGAGGAAGTACTCGCCGCAGCCGTATG